>JGI12269J14319_10000688_pt1 | contig 32820 bp, 32 predicted proteins | sample PeaSoiSIISIP2007_FD_14319 | JGI IMG/M metagenome (IMG submission 14319)
AGAAGCCGCCGCCGAAGCCCCCGCAGAACGCGCAGGCCCAGGCTGACCAGAAGGCCAAGCAGGCCGCGCAGGCCAAGGCCAACAAGGAGAAGGCCGACAAGGAGAAGGCCGAGAAGGACAAGCAGGAGCGCGAGCGTCAGTAGCCCCACCAGCAGCGCGGTGCCGGACCCGGTAGAATTCGGCCATCCGGCACCGCGCTACTTGCCAGGGGGACGAGGCCATGACGATCAAAGTCGGCGACCGGGTTCCGGCCGCCACGCTCAAGCAGATGACCAAGGAGGGGCCGGCCAACATCACGACCGAGCAGGTCTTCAAGGGCCGCCGCGTGGTGCTGTTCTCCGTTCCGGGCGCGTTCACGCCGACCTGCCACGCCAAGCACCTGCCCGGGTTCATCCGGGATTTCGACAAGCTCAAGGCCAAGGGCGTCGACGCCGTGGCCTGTCTCGCCGTCAACGACGTGTTCGTCATGGACGCGTGGGGCAAGGCGAGCAACGTGAGCGACAATATTCTGATGCTCGCGGACGGCAACGCCGAGTTCACCAAGGCGCTCGGGCTCGAGCTCGATGCCAGCGGCTTTGGCATGGGCACGCGCGGCAAGCGCTTCGCGATGGTGGTCAAGGATGGCGTCGTGACGCACCTCAACGTCGAGAGCGCGGGCGAATTCCGGGTCAGCGCCGCCGACTACGTGCTCGGCCAGCTCTGAGGCACCGATCAGTGTCTTAATTGCGCCGGGGCCCCCGCACCGGGGCGCGCCGGTGATCTTGGTCGCCAGGATTCGGATCGACACCCGCATCGAGCGCAGCGCCTCGCGCGCGAGCGCCGATCACCTCAAGGGAGCACTCGGGCAGGCACGATGAACGGCAGCATCACCGGGCTCTATGGCGGACTGACGGCGCTCCTCGTCATCGGTCTCGGGGTTCGCGTCGTGCGGTTGCGCATGCGGCACCGGGTCGGTCTGGGCGACGGCGGGATCGCGGAACTCTCACGGGCGATCCGCGCGCACGGCAACCTCGTCGAGAACGCGCCGCTCGCGCTGCTGCTGATGCTGATTGCGGAACTCAGTGCGGCCGCGCCACCCGTGGCGCTGCACGCTGCGGGCGTCGCGGTCCTCACCGGACGGCTACTGCACGCGTTCGGCCTCAGCCGCAGCCCGACGCGCTCCCCGGGTCGATTTCTCGGCGTGCTGCTGACCTGGCTGACGATCCTCGCCCTTGCACTGCTGCTGATCGTTCGCGGGCTTGCTCGCTAGCCCAACTTGCGCAGTTGGGAGGCTGATAGCGGGTTTTCATCGGACGTGCGGCAAGTGGATCAAGCACTTGAGCAGTGATGGAGGCTGATTTCGGCGTGTAGTGCCGACCTTGGGGGTTTTCTTTTGCGTCGTGGTCGGCTCTGATACGACGCATGTACCTGCGCTACACGACGCGCAAGAAGGACGGCAAGGTCCACCGCTACTGGCGCCTGGTGCGTAGCGTTCGCGTCGGACGACGGGTCATTCAGCAGACGGTCGCGCAACTCGGCGAGCTCGATGAGTACGGACGGCTCGAGGCGCGCGCGCTGGCCCGGCACCTGATTGGCGAGCCCGAGCAAGCGCGCTTGTTCGACGACGGCAGTCAGCACCTGACGGTGCCGGTGCGGTTGAAGGGCATCCGGATCGAACGTCCGCGGCAATTTGGCGATGTGTACCTGGCGCTTGCCTTATGGCGCGGGACGGGTCTGGCGGAGCTGTGCGAGCAGCTGCTGCCGGCGGGCAAGGAACAGGTGCCGTGGGCCAAGATGGCCGCCGTGCTCGTGACCGCACGGTTGTGCGAGCCGTCGAGCGAGCTGCACATTGCCGAGGATTGGTACCGGCGCACGGCGCTCGCGGATCTTTTGCAGCTCGCCGATGAGCAGGTCAACAAGGACCGGCTCTATCGCGCGCTCGATGAGCTGCTGGCCCACAAGACCGCGCTCGAGGCGCATTTGTCGCGACGCTGCGGCGAGCTATTTGCGATCGACAACGAGGTGCTGCTGTACGACGTGACGAGCACGTACTTCGAAGGCCAGGCCGCCGCGAACGCCCTGGCACAGCGCGGCTACTCGCGCGATCACCGCGCCGACTGCAAGCAGGTCTGCATCGCCCTGGTCGTGACCTTTGATGGCTTCCCGCTGGGCTACGAGATCTTCCCCGGCAACACCAACGATGTGCGCACCCTGCAGACGATCGTGACCACCATGGAGGCCCGACACGGGGCGGTCGGTCGGGTATGGATCACCGATCGCGGCATGGCGAGCGTGGCGAACCTCGCGTGGTTGCGCGACACCCGCCGGCGCTACATCATCGGCGCGCCAAAGTCGGAGCTGAAGAAGTTCAGCGCCACACTTGCCGCGACTCGGGGCTGGCGCGAGCTGCGCGAGGGTATCGAAGTCAAGCTCACCCGCTGCCCCGAGACCCACGATACGATCATCCTGTGCCGCTCGGCCGAGCGCCGCAACAAAGAGCGGGCGATGCACGACAAGTTCAGTCGCCGCATCGAGCTGGCGCTTGCGAGCCTCGCGAGCCGCATCGCCCACTCGAAGCACCGCCTCGATCCGACCCAGGTCAACCGACAGATCGGCCGGATCCTGCAGCGTAACCAACGCGCCGCCGCGCGCTTCAACGTGAGCCTCCCCGCGGACTCGAGCCCGGCGGGCTTGCAGCTGCAGGTCGACTACAGCACCGCGTTCGATGACTGGGCCGCGCTCTCAGAAGGCGCTTATCTGCTGCGCTCGAACATCACCGACTGGAACGACGAGCAGCTCTGGAAAGCCTACATCCAGCTGTCCCAGGCCGAAGCCGCGTTCCGCATCCAGAAAGACCAGCTGCGCATTCGCCCGATCTGGCATCAGCGCACCGATCGCGTCGAGGCTCACATCCTGGTCTGCTTCCTCGCCTTCGTGCTCTGGAAGTGCCTGGAGTTGTGGCAGCAGCGCGCCGGCCTCGGCAACTCGCCGCGCACCGTGCTCGAAGAGCTGGCCCGCATCCAGTCGCACGACGTCACATTGCCCACCACCACGCACGGCAACATCCGCCTGCGCTGCGTCACTCACCCCGATCCCGTCCAGGCCGCACTGATCGACCGACTCGGCATCGTCCTCCCCAAGCGCATGCGTCAGACCGAGCTCGAGCTGCCCGCTATCGCCATCAGCACCTGACTCCCCGCCGTAATCGCCAAAATTGTAGTGCCGACTTTCGGCCTAAGATATTGATTCGCCGCATCGACTACTAAGATTCTGCGCAAGTTGGGCTAGCCGCGAGGCGTCAGCCGAGCGGCGCGACGCCGATCAGCCGCTGGTGGAGATCCGCGATGAACAGCGCGTAGAGCGCGAGCCCTGCGACCACCGCGATCGCATCGTTGTAGCGGCCCGCCGGCGCGCTCGCGACGGGCCGCGGCGCGCGGCGCTTCAGCGAGATCCGGTCGGCGACGGCCCACGCGAGAAAGCCGCCGAACAGCAGCACGTCGGCGAGACCGCCGTTCGCCAGCAGATGCGAGAACGCCCAGGCCTCGGTGGCCGCGAGCAGCGGATTCTTCAGGGTCGAGCGGATGCGTCCGGGGAGATACGCGGCGAGCAGCAGCGGAAAGACCGGCACCATCAGCACGAGCGCGACGTAGCGCGCGGCGGCGGGTGGATGGTAGAGGATGATGGGGGACGTGCGGGCCGCCGCGAACCCGGCGACGAGCAGCACGAAGCCCGCGAGCGCGACCACGGAGAAAAGGCCTTTCCATGTCCGTTCACCGAGGCGAGCGATCAGCCGGTCGCGCAGCCCCGGGGCCAGGATCGCGACCGAGTGCGCGCCCAAGAACACCAGCAGCGCGGCAATCAACAGCAGCATGGGAGTGTCCAGCACGGTGTGACAGCGCGATGCTACTCGATCGGTCGCGGTCCGGGAGTCCCCGCATCAGCGGCGCAGGATCGTGACCCTCCCGGCATCGATGGCGAGGAGCCCATCCACGGAGGTATCGTCGCGCACGGATGCGCAAACGCTCGCGCCTGGACGTTCGCTGGCAGGACTGGACGATCGCCGTGGCGATCGGCGCCATCGCGCTGCTGCTGTGTGCGCTGGCGCTCATGACGTGGGGTGGCTGGAGCCACCAGCGGGATGTGGCGCGAGCGATGGAGCCGCCGCCCAGGTAACCGCGGGCCGCCGGATCGTCAGGCAACGATCGAGGCGACCGACGGTTGAAATGCCGAGCTTTGCAATAACAATAAGTTACAGCGCATACCTACGGCGACGCATAACAGCATCCTGTCGACCGAGCCTACTTCGCGAGCCCCTTCTCGAGCGCCGGCACGATCTGGAACAGGTCGCCGACCAGGCCGAAGTCCGCGACCTCGAAGATCGGTGCCTCGCCGTCCTTGTTGATGGCGACGATCGTGCGCGCGTCCTTGATGCCCGTCAGGTGCTGGATCGCCCCGGAAATCCCGATCGCAACGTAGAGCTCCGGCGCAATGATCTTGCCGGTCTGGCCGACCTGCAGCTCGTTCGGTGCGTAGCCGGCATCGACCGCCGCGCGCGAGGCACCGACCGCGGCGCCGAGTTTGTCGGCGAGGTTGAAGATCAGCTGGAAGTTCTCCTTGCTGCCGAGTGCCCGGCCGCCCGAGACGACCCGCTGCGCGCTCTGCAGATCCGGCCGGTCGGAGGTCGCGGCACTCAGCGAGACAAAGCGCGTGTGTGCCGGCGTCGGCGCATCGACGCTGACCGCGGTGATGCTCGCGCTGCCGCCCGCGGGCGCCGCCTCGAACGAGGCGCTGCGGACGGTCGCGACGAGCTTGCGGTCCGATGCCGCCTCGACCGTGACGATCGCATTCCCGGCGTAGATCGGGCGCTTGTAACGGTACGGACCCTCGACGCTCATCACGTCGGAGATCTGCGCCACACCGAGGAGCGCCGCGACGCGCGGCATCAGGTCCTTGCCGAAGGTGGTCGAGGCGCCGAGCACGTGGGTGTAGTCGCCCGCGAGCTTGGCCACCACGGGCGCCAGCACGGCAGCGAGCGGGTGCGCGTGTTTGGGATCGGTGATCGTGACCACCTTGCCGACCCCGGCGAGCGCTGCGGCTGCGGCCGCCACGGCGAGCGGATCGGAAGCGAACACGGCGATGGTGATTTCGGCGCCGGTGATGTGTTTGGCGCAAGTGACGCAGCGGGCGGTGACTTGCGACAGCTTGCTGCCATCGTGTTCGGCGATGATCAGGATCTTGCTCATGACACGAGCCCCCGCTTCCGCAGGGCATCGAGCAGTTCGCCGACGTCCTTGACGATGATGCCCTTCGAGCGCGGCTTCGGGGCCTCGGTCAGTACCGTCTTCAGGCCCGCATCGGTGCTGACGCCGAGCGTCGCGAGCTCGATCACATCGAGCGGCTTCTTCTTGGCCTTCATGATGTCCGGCAGCTTCACGTAGCGCGGCTCGTTGAGCCGCAGATCCGCCGAGATCACGGCCGGCAGGTCGACCTCGATCGTCTCGAGGCCCGCGTCGACCTCCCGCACGATGACCGCGGTCCCGCCCTTGATCTGGAGCTTGGAGCAGAACGTGGCCTGCGGGCGATCCCAGAGCGCCGCAAGCATGGGCCCTGTCTGTGCCGCGTCATCATCGATCGCCTGCTTGCCGACGATCACGATGTCCGGGTTCTCCTTCCTCACGACCGCGAGCAGCGCCTGCGCCGCCGTCAGCGGCTCGAGCGTCCGGTCGGTCTTGACGAGGATCGCGCGGTCGGCACCCATCGCGAGCGCGGTCCTCAGCTGCTGCTGGGCATCGTCCGGGCCGATACTCACGGCCACGACCTCGGACGCCTCGCCGCGTTCCCGGAGGCGCAACGCCTCCTCGAGCGCGATCTCATCGAACGGATTGACGCTCATTTTGACGCCATCCGTCGCGACTCCCGAACCGTCGGGCTTGACCCGCACCCGGACGTTGTAGTCCACAACGCGTTTGACGCCGACCAGGATCTTGCGCATGCCAACACTCCTCACTGGGGACGCAGCCGGCGCACGCCGCACCCGTGGGCGGTCGCCGTCGATCTTTTTGCGTCGCGGCACGCTATGCAAAAGGACCGCGGGTGTCAATTGTATGAGCCGCTGCCCGGCGGGCGGGCAGCGCCGCCGGGTCTAGAGACCACGCTCGGCGGTCCGCCGGATCGTGCTAGTGCAGTGCAACTTTACCGGCATTCGGGCCAGTGCTAGGGTCCGCCTCCCGGTTGCATTCGCTTCGCTTCGAACGACAACGACAATGCGAAGCGCGAGGGGAGCACTGGTCGGCACGCGAGTGCGGACCGGTGCGTGACGAAAGCGGCGCAGATCGGCCGCTTTCTTTTTTTCTGCGCGTCGGCTGCACCGCGTGCGGGCGCCCGGGATTGCGGTCCCGGCGTTCGTGGTGGCGCCGTGCTGGCACTCCTGTTCGGGATCTTTCTGCGCTCACTGCCCGTCGCGGGCTGGGAGAGGGGCATGGCGCGGGACCGCGCGCTGCCGGTCGGGCGAGGATCGCGTGGCCGCATCCTTCCGGGTCGCCGCCGTGAATTCACGGCCCTGACGGGCCGCGTCCTTAGCCGGCGCTCGCCTGCGCGATGCGGCGCTCGTCGATCAGTATCCTCAGGCGCGTCTCGCCGCCGGCGAGCCACTGGCCGATGCGCGTGCGGTAGCGGTGGCAGTCGCTCAGCTGGCTCATCTCGTAGAGGTAGGTCCCCGGCTCGTCCTTGCGCGCCCAGTAGAGCATCGCCGTGCGCCGCTGCGCATCGAGCGACACTTCGGCGGCCCACCCGCAGATCCGCTCGCTGTCGAACCACAGGCGCCCGTCGCGGAAGGTCGCCGTGAACTCACGCCGCTCCTTCTTGCCGCTCGGCCAGGTGTACTCGCTCGTCTGCACGTAGGGCCACGGACCATCGGCGGGGAGGCGCAGCACGAGGCGCGACCGGTGTTCGTCGATCTTCTCGCCGGTCGCATCGTAATAGCGGTATGTGCCTTCCCAGATGCCCTCGTGCAGCGCCAGCAGCGGCAGCGCGGTCTTGATCGTGCTCATGTCGGACAGCGCTCCGCGTGTCGGGATGGTCGCCCGAGTATGCCACGGGCATTTCCGGAATCGCCGCCGGTGCGGTAACGTGCGCCGCCAGTCGCTCGGGAGGCGCAATCCGGTGGGACCGTTGCACGGCATCAAGGTGCTGGACCTCGGGCGGGTGCTCGCGGGCCCCTGGGCTACGCAGGCGCTCGCGGATCTGGGCGCCACCGTCTACAAGGTCGAGAAGCCCGGCAGCGGCGATGACACGCGCGGCTGGGGTCCGCCCTGGCTCAAGGATGCGGCCGGGGCCGACACCGGCGAGTCCGCCTATTACCTCGCCACCAACCGCGGCAAGCATTCCCTCTCGATTGACCTCGCCGCTGCGGACGGGCAGCGGCTGATTCGCGCGCTCGCGGGACGCTGCGACGTGCTGGTCGAGAACTTCAAGGTCGGCGGCCTCGCGCGCTACGGCCTCGCCTATGCAGACCTCGCCCCGGCGCACCCGCGCCTCGTGTACTGCTCGATCTCGGCCTTCGGCCAGGACGGGCCCGACGCCCAGGGCGCGGGCTATGACGCGATGATCCAGGCCATGGGCGGCCTGATGAGTCTCACCGGCGTCCCCGATGGTGAGCCGGGCGCGGGGCCGCAAAAGGTCGGAGTCGCGGTCGCCGACCTGATGACCGGCATGTACGCGCTGAGCGCGATCATCGCGGCGCTCTACGAGCGCACGCGCTCTGGTGTCGGGCAGTACATCGACTTGGCGCTGCTCGACACGCAGGTCGCCTGGCTCGCGAACCAGAGCATGAACTACCTGCTGTCGGGCCGCGCGCCCGGCCGACAGGGGACCGCGCATCCAAACATCGTCCCGTACCAGTCCTTCGCGACCTCCGACGGATACCTGATGCTGGCCGTCGGCAATGACCGGCAGTTCGCGGCGTTCGCCTCGCTCGCTGGCCGGCCGGAGCTCGCGGCGGATCCGCGCTTTGCGACCAATGCTGCCCGCGTCGCGCACCGGGCCGAACTGGTGCCGCTGGTTGCCGAGCTCATCGCGGCGCGTACGACGGCTGAGTGGATCGAGCGGCTCGCGACGGCGGCCGTGCCGTGCGGGCCGATCAACGACCTGGCCGCGGTGTTCGCCGAACCGCAGATCCGCCACCGGCAGATGCGAATGGATCTCGCCCATCCGCTGGCCGGGAGCGTGCCGCAGGTCCGAAACCCTATCCGCTATTCCCGCACGACCCTCGAGTACCCGCTGCCGCCGCCGCTGCTCGGCGAGCACACGAGCGCGGTCCTCTCGGGCGAGCTCGGCCTCGATCAGTCCGAGCTCGCGGCCCTCAGGGCCCGGGGCGTGATCGGCTGAGCGGAGTCGTCGCGTGCGGCCGGGCCCGGCTGCGCTATCCTCGGCGTCTTGGGTCCGTGACCGAGCCAGGATTACCCATGACCACGCCCACGATTCGCGCCAGCACGGCGCTTGCCCAGGTGCGCTACGAGATCCGCGGCCAGCTTGCCCGGCGCGCCCACGAGATGGAGCGCCTGGGCTATGACATCGTCTCGCTCAACATCGGCAACCCGGGTGCCTTCGGGTTTCGCACGCCCGAGACGATGCGGCTCGCGATCATCGAGAACCTGCGGCTCGCCGAGGGCTACGTGCACCAGAAGGGCATATTCCCGGCGCGCGAAGCGATCGTGATGCAGCAGCAGGAGCGGGGCCTCAGGCACGTCACGGTCGAGGACGTGTTCATCGGCAATGGTGTCTCGGAGCTCATCGACCTGACGCTCCGGGCGCTGCTCAACGACGGCGATGAGGTGCTCGTTCCGAGCCCGGACTACCCACTGTGGACGGCGGCGACGATCCTGAACCGTGGTTGTGCAGTTCACTATCCGTGCCGCAGCGAGGCCGGCTGGATGCCGGACCCGGACGAGATCGAGAGGCTGATCACGCGCCGCACGCGGGCGATCGTCGTGATCAATCCAAACAACCCGACCGGCGCGGTCTACAGCCGCGACGTGCTGACGCGCATTGCGCGGCTCGCGGAGAAACATCGCCTGGTGGTGTTCGCCGACGAGATCTACGACCAGATGACCTACGACGGGGCCGAGTTCGTGCCGCTCGCGACGCTGGTGCACGACACGCTGTGCGCGACGCTGTCGGGGCTCTCCAAGGTCTATCGCGCCTGCGGCTACCGGGTCGGCTGGGCCGTGTTCTCCGGCGAGCGCGAGGGCGCCGGGGAGTACCTGCATGGGCTTGAGCTGTTGAGCTCGCTGCGCCTGTGCAGCAACGTGCCGGGGCAGTGGGCGGTGCAGACGGCGCTCGGCGGCCACCAGAGTGTCCGCGATCTGACACGGCCCGGCGGCCGGCTGTACGAGTCGCGCCAGTGCATCCTCGAGGCGGTCGCTGCCAGCAAGTACCTCGAGCTCCGCCGGCCCATGGGCGCGATGTATGCATTCGTCGGCGTGCGCCGCGACGTACTTCCTGCGTTCGACGACCAGGCGTTCGCGATGGACCTGCTTGAGTACAAGCACGTGGTCGTGGCACCGGGCGTCAGCTTCAACACGCCGTACAACACGCATTTCAGGGTCACGAGCCTGCCGGAGCCCGAGGTGCTGCGGGACGTGTTCGGCCGGATCGAGGAGCAGCTGGACATCTATGCCCAGACGGCCGCGACGCGCGCCGGCGCGCCGCCGCTCAAGGCCGTCGCGCGAAGTTAAGTGCCCGCCCTCGCTGCGCACGCGGCACTGCTCGACGCCGGTGGCGAGATCGTCACGGCGACGGCGCGCCAGGCGAGCGTGCTCAAGCTGCGCCTTGGACTCAGCGCGGCGCGCGCCGGGCACCTCGTCTGGCCGACGCCCGCCGTCTATCCGGCCGGCGCGTGGCTCGAACGGGCAGCCCGCAGGCTTGAACAGCGCCCGACGATCCTCGGGCCCTACGCCGCGACGCGCCTGTGGCAGCTGATCATTGAGGAGAGCGAGGCGGGCGACGGGCTCGTCAGCGTCCGCGCCGCTGCCGCGGACGCCGAGCGTGCCTGGCAGCTGCTGCACGACTGGCAGCTCGACCTGGCGGCGCTCGAGGCCTCGACGCCCGAGCACGCGGCGTTCAAGGGCTGGGCCCGTGAGTTCGAGGCGCGCTGCCGCGCACGTGGCGCGCTCGACCGCGCGCGCCTGCCGGCGCTGCTCGCCGCGCGCAGCGCGGAAGCTTTTGCGCCGGGCGGTCCGGCGCCGCACGGTGCGCTGGGATTCCACGGCTTCAGCGGCACGACTCCTGCGCGTCGGACCCTGCTCGGCGTACTCGCAGCCTGTGGCCGCGCGCCCGTCGAGCTTGAGCTCGCCGCCGGACCCGCGCGCCTCGCGCGCCTCGAGGCGGCGACTCCGGATGCGGAGCTCGAGGTCATCGGCTGCTGGCTCGCCGAGCGCCTGATGGCCGATCCGGAGGCGCGGCTCGGTATCATCGTGCCGGATCTCGCCGAGCGCGCGCCTGCTGTGAGGCGACTCCTCGAGGACCGGCTCGCACCGGCGCTCAAGGCGCCCGGGGCGCCGGATGCGCGCCCCTTTGCGTTCGCGACCGGACGCCGGCTCGCCGATCATGCGGTGGTCGATGCTGCGCTCGGGCTGCTCGCGCTCGGCGCCCAGTCGATCGACGTGCTTGCCTTCGGCCGGCTGCTGCGCTCGCCGTATATCCGGCCGTGGAGCGAGAACATGAGCCTCGGGTCGGCGGCCGCGCTCGGCGCGCAGCTCGACGCCGAACTCCGGCGGCTCGGCAGTCGGCTGCTTCCGATCGCCGAGCTGCTGCGCCGAATCCGCGGCAGCCGCGTCGGCGCCCGGGACGTCGCCGGGCGGATCGAGGCGGTGCGGGGCGCGCTCGAGGGGGGACGGCGCCGCAGCGCCGCGGCGTGGGCCGAGGTCTGGCCGCGGGCGCTGCGCGCGGCCGGCTGGCCGCAGGGACGGCCGCTCCGCGGTTCCGAGGACCAGGCGGCGCGCCGGCTCTACGAGCTGCTCGGAACGTTCGGGGAACTCGCGCGCGTGCTGCCGCCATTGACCTTCGCCGAGGCCGAGCGCGAGCTCGCCGCGCTCGTCGCCGCGACGCCGTTCGAGCCGGCCATCGGCGAGCCGCCAGTCGTCGTGCTCGACCGGCTGGAGAACGCGGGGTTGCCGTTCGAGGGCCTGTGGGTCGCGGGGCTGACCGCCGACCGGTTCCCCGCCGCGGCGGCGCCGAACCCGTTCCTACCGCAGAGTCTGCAGCGCGCGCGGAGCATGCCGGCCGCGACACCGGAGGCGACGCTGCGCGAGGCGCGCGAGGCGCTCGCCGGCTGGCAGCTCGCGACACCCGAGCTCGTGCTGAGTTCGGCGCGGCAGGACGGGGAGACGCGCCTGCTGCGCTCGGGTCTCGTGCCGGCGGCGCCCGAACTCTCGCCCCCGGCGATCATCCCGGCGCGGGCGGCCGAGATCCGGGCGCGGGCGGAGCTCGTCCCGTGGAGTGATGGGACGCTGCCGCCGCTCGCCCCCGGATTGAGGATCGAGGGCGGCGTGCGGGTGCTCGAGCTGCAGTCACAGTGCCCGTTCCTGGCCGCATCCGAGGCGCGCCTCGGTGCCGTGCCGCTCGAGAGCCCGGGGACGGGCCTGCCGCGCCGAGTGCGTGGCGTACTCATGCACGCGGCGCTCGCGAGTTTCTGGGGCGAGGTGCTGACGCACGGCGAGCTCACCGCGCGCGGGCCCGACGGGCGCGAGCGCGCGGCGGCAGAGGCGGTGCAATCGGCGGTCGAGGCGTATCGCGGCTACCTACCAGAGGGTCGGCTGCTCGCGCTCGAGCGCAGGTGGCTCGAGCGCGCGCTGCTCACGCTCGCGGACGTCGAGCTCACGCGCACGCCGTTCGAGGTGATCGGGCGCGAGAGTGCGGATGCCGTGGATCTCGGCGGCTACGCGCTTCACATCCGCCTCGATCGCCTCGACCGGCTCCCCGACGGCTCGACCGTGCTGATCGACTACAAGACGGGGAAGTCCCTGCCGCGCCGCTGGGCAGGGGCGCGCCCCGATGCCTTGCAGCTTCCCATCTACGCGGCCTCTCGGGCCGTGCCTCCAGCGGCCGTGGCGATCGCGCGCCTGCCGATTGCCATCGACAAAAAGTTTCGCGGTCTTGCCGCGCGCGATGGACTCCTGCCCGACGTCGGGGCGCTCGAGCGGGCGCGACAGCCGGAGCTGCGCGGGCAGACGTGGCAGGGCCTGATCGATGAGTGGCGCGCGGTCTGTGTGCGCCTCGCACTCGAGTTCGGGCGCGGGATCGCGGCGGTCGACCCGGCGGACGCCGCCTGCGAGCGCTGCGCTCTCGCAGCGTTCTGCCGGATCGAGGAGCGCGCGGTCGGGAGTGGGGAAGACGAGCCGGGCGCAGACAACGGTGCAGCGGATACCGGCGCGGGAGGCGGGCCATGACCGTGCCCGCCGAGCGGGGACCGCCGCCGGATGCCGCCGCGCGCGCTCGCGCGCTCGATCCCTCTCAATCCTTCATCGTCGAGGCGCCCGCAGGCTCGGGAAAAACGACGCTGCTGACGCAGCGTTTTCTGACGCTCCTCGCCGGCAGCCGCCATCCGGAGGCGGTGCTCGCGATCACGTTCACCCGCAAGGCGGCCGGCGAGATGCGCGAGCGGATCGCCGAGGCGCTCGACCGGGCGGGGCGCGGTCAGCCGGGCCGAGACAGCGTCGATTCCGAGACATTGAGGCTCGCGGTGCGGGTGCTCGCCGCCGACGCCGAGCGCGGCTGGCAGCTGTCGGCACAACCGACACGGCTGAGGATCCAGACGATCGACTCCCTGAACCACTGGCTTGCGGCGCGCCTGCCGATCCTGTCGCGGGCCGGCGCGAGCCTCGCGGTCAGCCGCAGACCCAAGCAGCTGTATGCGACGGCCGCGCGCCGTACGCTCGCCGAGCTCGAGGCGGGCGGGGCGCTCGCCGACAGCCTTGCGATCGTGCTCGAGCACCTGGACAACGAGGTCGACCTGCTCGAGCCGCTGCTCGCGACGATGCTCGAGTTCCGCGACCGGTGGCTGAGGCTCGTGCTGCCAGCAGTGTCGGCCACGCCTGATTCGGGGCTGCGCGCGGCGCTCGAGGATGCGCTCGGCGCGCTCGTGGCCGCCTCCCTGTCGCGTGCCGGGGCGCTGTTCCCGGCCGACATCGCAGGCCGGCTCTGGCCGCTCGCGCGGGCGGCGGCGGCGCGGCTCGGGTCGTCGGAGCAGGGACTCCGCATGCTGGCGGGTGGGCCGGCGCGGCCCGGCGGGTTGAGTCCGGAGCCCGCGCATCTCCCTGCCTGGCAAGCGCTCGCGACCCTGCTGCTCACTCGCGAGCGACGCTTGCGCAAGAGCGTGGATAAACGCCAGGGCTTCCCGCCGGAGGCGAGGTCGGAGAAGAGTGCATTCCAGGCGCTGCTCGAGGAGCTCGCAGGACTCCCCGGGCTCGAGGCGGCCCTCGCCGAGGTTGCGACCCTGCCGTCGCCCCGCTATGGGGAAGCGCAGTGGCGAGTGCTCGCCGCACTTCACCGCGTTCTGGTGGCCGCGGCCGCACGGCTCGGCGCGGTGTTCGCCGAGCAAGGCGCGGTCGACTTCTCGGCGGTCCAGCAGGCCGCCCTCGACTCGCTCGGCTCGCCGGAGGAGCCGTCCGACCTCACCCTCGAGCTCGACTATCGCCTGCAGCACATACTGGTGGACGAGTTCCAGGACACCTCGGCCGCCCAGGTCGAGCTGCTCGAGCGGTTGACCGCCGGCTGGCAGCCGGGGGACGGCCGCACGCTGTTTCTGGTCGGCGACCCGATGCAGTCGATCTACCTGTTTCGCGGGGCCGACGTCGGGTTGTTCCTGAGGATCAGGGAGCAGGGGCTCGGCGGTGTGCCGCTCGAGCCCTTGACACTGGTCGCGAACTTCCGCTCGCGCCCGGCACTCGTCGACTGGGTGAACGAAGCGTTCGGCGCCGTGCTGCCCGCGCGCGAGGAGCTGGCACGCGGTGCGGTCAGCTACTCCCCGTCGCGCGCCGTGCGCCCGTCCGCGCCAGCCTCGGGCGTCGAGCTCTGTATCCTCGAGGATGCGAGCGCGGCCGACGAGGCGGCACGGGTGACCGGAATCATCGCCGCCGAGCGCGCGCGCGACCCCAAGACCTCCATCGCGGTACTCGGACGGGCGCGCCAGCCGCTGTCGGCAGTTGCGGCCGAGCTGCGCGAACGCGCGCTGCCGTTCCAGGGCGTCGAGCTCGTGCCGCTCGCCGACCGGCTCGCGGTGCGCGACCTGATCTCGCTCACACGCGCGCTCGCGCACCTGGGCGACAGGGTCGCCTGGCTCGCGTGCCTGCGCGCACCGTGGTGCGGGCTCGGCCTCGAGTCGCTGTGGGAGCTTGCCGGCGATGCGCCGGATGCGACGATCTGGCAGCTGATGCACGATGCAGAACGCCTCGAGCGTCTCGGCTGCGGGCCCCGGGCGCGGCTGCTGGGCACGCGACAGGTCCTCGATGCGGCGCTGTGCGATCGCGGCCGGCGTCCACTTGCGGCGTGCGTCGAGGCCGCCTGGGTCGCCCTCGGCGGGCCCGCGACGCTCGCGGCGGCCGCAGACCTCGACAATGCCGCGACTTTCTTCGCGCGTTTAGATGAGCTCGAGAGTGCCGGTGACCTCGAGGACCCGCCGCGGCTCGACGATGCGCTCGATGACCTGTACGCGGCGCCGGAGCCGGGCGCCGAGCACGCCCCGCAGCTGCTGACCGTGCACCGGGCCAAGGGACTCGAATGGGACGTCGTGATCCTGACGGGCCTCGGGCGGTTGACTCGCGGCGAGCAGGGACGGTTGTTGCGCTGGCTCGAGTTCGCACGCACTGACCGGGGTCCGGCGCTCGTGCTTGCGCCACATCGCGCCCGCTCGCAGCCCTTCGAGTCGCTCGAGACGTGGCTCAAGGCGCTCGAGCGGGAGCGCGCCGAGTTTGAGCTCGGCAGGCTCCTGTACGTCGCCGCGACGCGCGCGCGCGAGCGGCTGTACCTCGTCGGGCACGTGAAGACGGTGGCCGACCCGGAGCGGGAGATTCGGAGGCCGGCGCGTGGCAGCCTGCTCGCAACGCTATGGCCGGCGGTCGAACGCGCGGTGCGCGCGGGACGCGAGGGTCGCGCGGCCCGACCGGCCTCCCCGATGCCGGCCGGCCGGCGCGGGCCGCGGCTCGTGCGTCTCGCCGATGGCTGGACGGCGCCTGCGGCTGCGCCGGCGCTCGTGCCGCTCGCCGATCCGCCGCTGCCGCCGGGGCCCTCCGAATTCGAGTTCGAGTGGGTCACCGCCGCCGCGCGGCACGTCGGCACGGTCGTGCACGAGGAGCTCGAGCGCGCGGCGTACCTGTCGCCGGGTGCGCGCGCCGACGATCTTTCGGGCAGAACCGGCATATGGCGCCGCCGACTCCAGGAGCTCGGCGTCAGCGACGAGCAGCTCGACAGCTCTGTCGAGCGCGTGCAGCGGGCGCTGCGGGCGACGCTCGCCGATCCGCGCGGCCGCTGGCTGTTCGATGCGTCGCATCGCGAGGCGGCCAGCGAGCTCGACCTGTCGAGCGCGCGCGGCGGTCAGGTCGTGGCCGCGCGGATCGACAGGACGTTCGTGGATTTGGGCGGCATCCGCTGGATCGTCGATTTCAAGACGAGCGTGCACGAGGGGACGAACCTCGAGGCCTTCCTCGACCAGGAGCAGCAGCGCTACGCACCGCAACTCGAGAGCTACGCGCGCCTGATCGGCGCACGCGAGCCGACGCGGCCGATCCGCCTCGGACTCTACTTTCCGCTGCACGCCGGCTGGCGCGAATGGGCGGTCGCGGCAGACTCGGCCGGCTGAGAGCCGAGGTGGCCGAGGTGGCCGAGGTGGCCGAGGCGTGCCGGGCGGCCGGTCCCGGACGTGGCAGCAGAGGGCTCGCCTCAGAACGTGCCGGTGATCTGGAACTGGCGGCGGCCGGAGGAGTCGGGCGCGCCTAGGAACGCGACCGCCCGCGCGACCTCGGGCGGCGCCCCGGGCCGCGGTGTCACATCCCCGTCGAGCACGTAGCTTCGGTCGCGCCGGATGATCAGCTGGGCGCGCACGAGGAGCGGGGAGTCGACGTCGCTCACCCGCCCGACGAGCTGCACGGGCGTGCTGGCCTTCGGGTCGAATTCGATCGCGAAAGTGCCGAGCGCCTGGTCGGCGCCCGGGGGCTTGAGGTTCGAGAGCGTGAACGCGCCCGCGAGCGTTGTGGGCCAGCTGTTGACGACCCGCACCAGCCGGACCGTCCCTTTGAGATCTCCCTGCCAGGCGGTGCTCGCGCGCTCAGGGTTCAGCGTCGTGACGGGGAGTTCGAGCGAAATGTTCTCCCCGGTGAGCCCATTGCCTAAGCTCGCCGCGATATGCCCGCGCACGAAGCCGTCGGGCCGGCTGAGGTCGATCTCGTAGGCAAGCTGCCCGTGCAGCAGCGCGCCGAGGTCGGCCGCCCAGTTGATGGCGCCGAGCGGCGTGCCGCGCAGCCGGATTGCGTCGGCACTTCCGCTCCAGATCGAGCCGCTGACCCCGTCCGCCTTGAGGTCGGGCGGCAAGCGGCTGACCAGCAGCGAGGCCGGAAGGGTGCCGACCGCGACGCCAACGAACACGAGGCCGCCGACGACCGCGATCAGCGTGCGCTGGCGCATCGCTCAGCCGGGTACGAAGGTGAAACTGGCGTTGACCCGGCCGGGCGAGTCGGTCTTCTCGAGCGTCGCCGTCTGGATTGAGAGTCCATACTCCCGCTCGACCTTGAGCAGCCAGGTCACGAGCGTATCGAAGGCGGCGCCTTCGAGGCGCACCCGCACGCCGGAGATTCCGCTCGGCTCAGCGCCACGCAGGTTCGTGCCGAGGCCGGCATCGCGCGTCGTGCGGTCGATGACCGTCACCAGCGACTGCCCGCCGCCCTGCGGCAGTGGTGCCGCGCGAAGCTCGGGGAGCACGCTCGAGATGAAGGCGACGTCGGCTCGTTTCGCGGCCACGCGCTTCTCGGCGCGGTTGACTGCGCCGTGGAGCTGCAACACGAGGAGCACGACGATCAGCGCGGCCGCGACGAGCCCGCCGGCGCGCACGACCAGCTGGTCGCGCGGGCCGAGCGATGCGTACCAGGCCTCGAGGCGGGCGGCAGTCGAGTCGGGTTCGCTCATGAGCGCGGACCCTTGAGTTGCAGCCGTCCCTGGTAGCGCGAGGCGTGCTGGGCGGCGCCTTGCAGCTGTGCATCGAAGCCGCGGCCCTTGGCGGCTTCGCGCAGCCGGTCGAGCGCGCCGACGTCTGGCGCATCGACCGTGAGGTCCGTGGTGCCGTCGCGATAGCTCAAGGACTCGATCAGGGTCCCGGGAGCCGCGCTCGTCGCCGCTGCGAGTGCGCCGAGCGTGCCGAGCAGGCCTTCGCTGACGGCGGCGCGGCTCGCGCGCAGCCGGCTCTCGACTGCCAGGCGCACGCTCGGCAGGCGGCCGATGTTCTGGATGTTCGGCAGTGCCTCGGCGGCGGCGGCGTGCAGCTGCTGGTCGACCGTAACCTCTTCGCGGTGCACCCGCCAGTAGTTGACGCCGAGCGTCACGACGTGCAGCGCCAGGAACGCCGCGAGCAGCGAGGCTGCCATGCGCCAGCGGGGCCATTCGCCGGCGAAACCCTGGCCGCGCACGGCGAACTCCGCCTGCAGCAGGCTCCAGGGCGCCGCCGTGACGGCGCTGGCCGCGAGCAGCGGCAGCGGGCCGTGCGGCAGCAGCTGCACGTTGAGGCTCCCGACCGAGTCTCGGAGCGCCTCGATGACCGGCCGGCGGGTGCGCCAGTCCGCGGTGCTCGCATACACCAGCAGGTGCTGTGCCCTGACCGCGGCGTCCGCCGACGGCTCGAGGCCCGCGAGCGCGAGCGCGGTGTTGAGCGGATCGGCGTCGAGCACGAGCGGCAGGGCGCCCGGCCGTTTGACGATGACCCTGCCCGCATCGATCAGCACGACGACGTGACCGGGATTGTCCGGCACGAGCAGCGAGTCCGGATACAGCGCCGCGGGGCTCAAGCCCGCAAGGGCGAGCTGTGCGAGCCAGCCGGCCAACTGCTCGCGCTCGACGGTTGCGACCGGCACGCGCCTGTCGGAGCCCTGCCGGCCGATCGCGAAGTGCAGCGTCTCGACGTCGGCGGCGAGCTGCTCCTCGAGAGCGAACGGGGCGAGCTTGAGTAATTTGGCCGCGCCGCGCGCAGGGAGCTCGGGGGCCGACAGCGCGACGTCCTCGCCCGGCACCAGCACGATGAGCCTGCGGCCGCCAACAGCGGCGGCGGCAGCGGCGAGCGTGCCGCGTTCGGGCTCGCCAATCCGCGCGCCGCTTGCGTCCACGGCCAGCCACTCGGCCTCGTCGGCGGATGCGCCGGGCACGGGATAGCGCAGGACGAAGGATTCAGCCATGGATCACTCGGTGCCCAGGGTACGCAGAATGACGCGGGAATAACCCCCGGGATTGCGGTTGATCAGACTGTACAGCGTGAGTTGGGTAGTGCCAATACTGACGATCGTCGTCGCGCGAAACCATTGCGTCGACTCGGAGAGTCCATTCACGATCGTCTGCAGCTGACCGGGTGCCGTGACCAGCGGGGAGAGCGCCGCCTGGACGTCGGTACGGAACGGGAAACAGCCTTTGGTCCGGTTGTTCGCGAGGGCTTGAGGATCCTGCCCGAATGCCGAGAGTCCCGGCGCGAGCGTGTCGAGCACGAGTCCGGAGGCCGTGCAGACGTTGAGCGGCGTGCCGACCGGGAGAGCCGCGACGTACGGCGCGAGCCGCCGGTAGCGGTCGATCCCGAAACCGGGCAATGCGAGCAGCTCGCTGGTGCTCGTGATCGGGCGGTTCGCAGTCCGGTACGGAGGGCTCATGCCGAGGTACACGCCGTCCTCGGCGCCGTCCGGGCCGCTGACGACCGTATCGGGGTCGATCCAGTCGAGCGCGAGCCAGGCCCATTTCGGCTCGAGCTGCAGCGCCGCGAGCAGGCGGCTGAACTGGTCGAACGCGACCTGATTCTTGGCGCCGTTGGCGGTGACGAGGTTGTTGAGGTTGAAACGGCCCTGCATGTCCTCGAGCTGGCCCTGCACCGAACCGCCATCGATCGGGATCGGCGGCAGCGGCGTTGCCCAGGCCTGGTCCAGCGAGTCGCGCTTGCTGGTCGCGGCCGAGTCGTGCAGCACCTCGATGGCCCAGGTCTCGGCGCCGAGCGCGACCTCGAAGCCCTGGTCCTGCGCCAGCAGGTTCGTGCCGCGGCGCTGGTCGAGCGCGCTGTGCGCGCCGATCCGGGTCGCGAGAATCGTCGCGAGCGCCACGACGACGAGCGCAATGATCAGGGCGACGCCGCGCGCGCGCCTCATCCGGGGATCTCGACGAGGCGCACGATCGTGCCGGCGTCCTCGAGCACGAGGGTGATCTCGACCGCGATCGGCCGCGTGCTCTGCGGCACGGCGTTGCTCGGGGAGGTCGTGATCAGCGGCGGCCACTGGACCTGCCAGATGCTGGTTGCGTCCATGTAGCGGATCTTGATCGACGTGACGCCCTTCAGGAGCTCGCGCTGCACCGGCGCATTGGCGAGCGTCGCGTCGAGCACCGTGCGGTACTCGCGGATCAGCGTCGTTCCATCGAGCCGGTAATTCACACGCTGCAAGGTCCCGCGCGGCAGCCCGGCGGGATTGGGCCAGCCGCCGCGGGTCAGCGTCGCGACGTTGGTCGTACGCGGGTCGGCGAGCAGCGCGGGCTCCACCGCGACCCCCAGCAGGTCGCGCACCGGTCGCGGCTCGAGCTGCTCGAAATCGGTCACCAGCGTGTGAACCGCGAGCTCCAGATTGCGGGTGCGGTCGAAGGCGGCGGCGGTCGTCTCCCGTGACCGGCGCACATAGTTGAGCGTCTCGTAGGCGAAGGCCGAGAGCACGCCCAGCAGAAACACCGAGACCAGCACCTCGATCAGGGTGAAGCCGCCGGATCGAGGCCCGCGCCTCATTGCGTGGCTCCGACGGCGAGGTCCCAGGTGATGCCGGTGGACTGGGTCATTGACTGGGAGCGGCCGACGAAGCCGGTGACGGTCGCGAGCGTCACATCGTCCGGATCTGACGCGTGTCGCACGCTGACGTCGACACGGCGCATGCCGGGCACTTCGGTCTGCGTGACGGTCTGCTGCCACTTCCATTTGTCGTTGGCATAGTCGACATCGCCGCTCGTCTGGTCGACGGAGGGCAGCGTCGTGGCGAGCCGCGTCTGGGTCAGCTGGTTGAGCGCGATCCAGCTCGCCAGGGTCTTGTCATGCAGGTATGCCGAGTTGCGCGCGGCGTTCGTCACGACCGAAAGCACCGCGGCGAGTCCCATCGCCGCGACCGCGAGCGAGACCAGCACCTCGATCAGCGTGAATCCTCTGCCGCGGATCATGGTGAGGTCTCGGGGTGCGTGATGACGAGCGTGCCGTCGGCCTGGCCGGCGACGATCCACTGGGACTGCGAGCCGTCGCGCGACAGCGTCAGCGTGTAGGGCGATGCGTCACCGCTCGAGTACAGCAGCACCTGCGGGACGCGCGCGGTGCCTGGCACGTCGTTGGCCGAAATCGGCCGGCCCTCCATCTCGACGCGCATCGCAAGTCCCGCCGGCATGTCATGCGAGTCGTACAGGCGGTCATCGGCGACCGTCTCCCAGGTCTGGGTCAGCTGTGCGTAGGTCAGCACCTGGTAGCGCGCGGGACCGAACCAGATCCCGTAGTCACGCCCCTCGAGCTGCGCCTGCTCGGTGGCGGCGGCGATCACGTCCGTGAACCGGTCGCCCTCGGCGTCGAGCTCGCGATCGGAGCCCAGCACGCCGACCGACAGCACCGCCACCGTCGTCAGAATCGCGATGATGACGACGACGACCAGCACCTCGAGCAGCGTGAAGCCGCCGCGACCTCCGAACGGTGAGACGGCGCGCACCGGGCGAACTCTGCTGGTGGCGCGCGCGGGCTACTTCAGGTCGTGGACGCTGATATCGGCATCGAGGCCCGTGCCTCCGGGCTGGCCGTCGGCGCCGAGCGAGGAGAGGTCGTAGGCCTGGCCGTTCGCGCCCGGCGACACGTACACGTAGTCATGGCCCCACGGGTCCTGGACGACCTGCTTGATGTAGCCATCGGTGCGCCAGTTCTTGAGGTTCGGATCGTTCGGCTTGGTGACGAGGGCCTGCAGGCCCTGGTCCGTGGTCGGATACTTGAAGTTGTCCATCTTGTACAGATCGAGCGCGCTCTCGTAGAGCCTCAGGTCGTTCTTGGTCTTGGTCACGCGAGCCTCGTCGATGCGGCCGAGGATCTGCGGCGCGACCAGCGCACCGAGGATCGCGAGGATCACGACCACGACCATGATCTCGATCAGCGTGAAGCCCCGCGCGGCTTTGGCGGCGCGCAGGGACCGGGCGGCGGCGGGCATGGGCTAGACTCCGGCAGGCAGAAATAACGTTAAATTGTAACAGAAGGGCTGTACCACTTTGACGGCCGCGAGCCTCGCGAAGTTCCGCGCCGGATGGCACGCCAGGCGTGCGACCGCCTTCGCGATCGTCGCGGCGGTGCTGCTGCTCGCGCACGCGCTCGGCCCCGCTGTCGGGAAAGCTCTGCGCTATGAACGAGGCGCAGTTGCGGCGGGCGAGTGGTGGCGGCTGCTCGGCTGCCATCTGGTGCACTACGACGCGACGCACCTCGCGATGAACGTCGGCGGCCTCGCGCTCCTCTGGTGGCTCTACGGCGCCGACGCGCGCGGCCGCGACTGGCTGTTCATCGCACTCGCCTCCGCGCTCGGCGTCAGCCTCGGGCTGTGGTTCCTCGAGCCGACCTTAAGCTGGTACCTCGGGCTGTCCGGCGTGCTGCACGGCATCTGGGCGGGCGCCGGGATCATGTGCTGGAAACGCTGGCCGCTCGAGTCGGTGGTGACGCTCGCGCTGCTTGCGGCGAAACTCATGTTGGAGAGCGTGCACGGCCCGCTGTCAGGCGCGCTCGGCGCGAGTCTTCCGGTGATCACGGCCGCCCACCGCTACGGTGCGCTCGCAGGGCTCGTCGCCGCGGTCGCGCTCAGGTCGTCTGGACGCTCGGTATAATCGCCGTTTTGCGGGGGACCCACGTGTCGCTGGCTGTCGTCTTTCCCGGGCAGGGTTCCCAGTCCATCGGCATGCTGAGCGCGCTCGCCGCGGGCGAGCCGGTCGTCCGTGCGACCTTTGAGGCCGCGTCCGACGTGCTGGGCTACGACCTGTGGCGGCTCAGTCAGGAGGGGCCGGAGGAACTGCTCAATTCGACCGAGCGGACCCAGCCCGCAATCCTCACCGCCGGGGTTGCGACGTGGCGCGCGTGGCGGGCGAAGGGCGCGCCCGCGCCTGCGATGCTCGCGGGCCACAGCTTCGGGGAGATCACGGCGCTCGCCTGCGCCGAGGCCGTGAGCTTCGCCGACGCGGTCGCGCTCGTGCAGTTCCGCGGGCGCGTGATGCAGGAGGCGATGCCGGAAGGGCAGGGCGCGATGGCCGCGATCCTCGGGCTCGAGGACCGCGACGTCGAGGCGGCGTGCGTGGAGGCGGCCCAGGGCGAGGTCGTCGAGCCTGCCGTCTACAACTCGCCCGGGCAGGTCGTGATCGCGGGCCAGGCCGCGGCCGTCGGCCGGGCGATCGAGGCCTGCAAGGCGCGTGGCGCGAAGCGCGCGCTGCTGCTCGCGGTCAGCGTCCCGGCACACAGCTCGCTGCTGCACGCCGCCGGCGAGCGGTTCCGTGCGCGGCTCGCCGACGTCCCCGTGAAGACGCCGCGCTGGCCGGTGTATGCAATCTCGCTCAGGCGCCACGACACGCCCGAGGGGATTCGCGCCAACCTCGTTGAGCAGCTGTCGAGCCCGGTCCGCTGGGCCGATACCGTCGCCGCCATGATCCGGGAAGGCGCGACGCGAATCGTCGAGTGCGGGCCCGGCAAGGTGCTGACGGCGCTCAACCGGCGGATCGACCGCCGCAAGGAGATCGCGATGCTTTCTATCGAGGACCCGGACAGCCTGGCAGCTGCGCTCACGTGAGGACACTTCCATGACGAACCCCGTGGACCCGTTCCGGATCGACGGCCAGTTGGCACTGGTGACCGGCGCTTCGCGTGGCATCGGGAGCGCGATCCTGACTGCGCTCGCCCGGGCCGGGGCACGGGTCGTCGGCACCGCGACGACCGCCGCCGGTGCCACGGCGATCACCCGGGCCCTCGGCGAGGCCGGCCTCAAGGGACGTGGCCTCGTGCTCGATGTCGCCGATGCCGGCAGCGTCGAGGTCGCGCTCGCGGACATCGAGGCGCACGAGGGGGCGGTCGAGATTCTGGTCAACAATGCCGGAATCACCCGCGACGCGTTGCTGCTGCGGCTGAAGCCGGAGGACTGGGATCTGGTCATCCGGACCAACCTGTCGAGCGTCTTCCGGCTCTCGAAGGCAGTGCTTCGCGGCATGATCAAGGCGCGGGGCGGGCGGATCATCAGCATCTCCTCGGTGGTCGGGCTGATGGGTAACGCCGGCCAGGCGAACTACGCCGCGGCCAAGGCCGGCATCATCGGATTCAGTAAATCGCTGGCCCGCGAGGTCGCCTCCCGCAACATCACCTGCAACGTCGTCGCGCCAGGGTTCATCGACACCGATATGACTCGCGCGCTCACCGACGAGCAGCGCGCCGCGGTCGCCGCGCAGATCCCGCTTGGCCGGCTCGGCACTGCGGACGATATCGCGCGCGCGGTGCTCTATCTGGCGTCCCCGGCAGGGGCGTACGTGACCGGCGAAACCCTGTCGGTCAATGGTGGAATGCAGATGCAATAAGCGCTCTGCGAGCAAGTCGTTGAATTCGTTAATGATCTGTTCGATGGCGGGGGACCGGGCTTTCCCATAAAATGCGGCGTCCACGCGACAGGTGGGGAGGGACCCGTCCCCTCGCCGCGAGCGGGATACGCGTTGGCGCCACAGAGGACGAAACAACGATGAGCAGCGTGGAAGAGAGGGTCAAGAAGATCGTCGCCGAGCAATTGGGGGTCAAGGAAGAGGAGGTCACGAGCGACGCCTCTTTCGTGGACGATCTGGGCGCCGACTCGCTCGACACGGTCGAGCTCGTGATGGCGCTCGAGGAGGAATTCGAGACGGAGATTCCCGACGAGGATGCCGAGAAGATCACGACCGTCCAGCAGGCCATCGACTATATCGCCGAGCATCAGGGCAAAGCCTGACAGCCGCGCCGCGGGTGAACCCGGCCCGGCGCCGGGTTCGCCGCCCTGAGTCGCCGGTTCGACCACTTTCCAGTTCGGCTTCAATCGCGGAGGCGCCTTGACCAAGCGTCGTGTCGTCGTTACCGGCCTTGGAATCGTCTCACCGGTCGGCAGCCAGGTGGCCGAGGCCTGGGACAACGTCGTCAACGGCCGCAGCTACATCGGGCCGATCGGACGTTTCGACGTCAGCAACTATCCGACCCGCTTCGCCGGGGACGTCCGCGGCTTCAACGTCGAGGAGTACCTCGAAGCGAAAGAGGCCCGGCGCATGGACGGGTTCCTCCAGTACGGCTTCGCCGCGGCGACCCAGGCGCTCAAGGACTCGGGGCTCGAGGTGACTGCCGCCAACGCTCCGCGGATCGGGGTTGCGATGGGCGCCGGGATCGGCGGCCTCGACACGATCCAGATCAACCACGTGAAACTGCTCGAGGCCAAGGGGCCGCGCAAGGTATCGCCGTTCTTCGTGCCGGCCTGCATCATCAACATGATCTCGGGGCACGTGTCGATCCGGTACGGCCTCAAGGGCCCGAACCTGGCGTTGGCCACGGCCTGCACCACGTCGACGCACACGATTGGAATTGCCGCGCGCACGATCCAGTACGGGGACGCCGACGCGATGCTGGCGGGCGGCGCCGAGATGGCGATCACTCCGCTCGCCGTCGCCGGCTTCTGTCAGGCGAAAGCGCTGTCCGAGCGCAACGACGATCCGACCCGCGCCAGCCGACCCTGGGACCGAGATCGCGACGGCTTCGTCATGGCCGATGGTGCCGGCGCGCTGATGCTCGAGGATTACGAGCACGCCAGGGCGAGGGGAGCCACGATCTACGCCGAGTTCGCCGGGCTCGGTATGAGCGGCGATGCCCATCACATCACGGCCCCGCCCGAAGACGGCGACGGCGCGCGCCTCGCGATGTCGAATGCGCTCAACGATGCGGGCGTCACGCCGGACGCCCTCGACTACATCAACGCCCACGCAACCTCGACGCCGCTCGGGGATATCGCCGAGACCGTGGCCATCAGGCGGGTGCTTGGTTCGAGCGCAGCTCGCGTCGCGATCAGCTCGACCAAGTCCGTCACCGGCCACCTGCTCGGGGCGGCCGGCGCCGTCGAGGCGCTGTTCTCGATCCTCGCGATCCGCGACCAGGTCGCTCCGCCGACGATCAACCTCGAGAATCCCGACCCGAAGTGCGACCTCGACTACGTGCCGAACACGGCGCGGAAGATGAAGATCGAGGTGGCCCTGTCGAACTCCTTCGGATTCGGCGGCACCAACGGCAGCCTGGTGTTCCGCCGGCTGCGCTGATGGCGCCGCCGTGGAGGCCGCCCCCGTCGTCCAACTCGAGCCGATCACTCGCTGCCTCGGGCGCTGGCGGCCGGACTTCCTCGCCGCCCACGCGGCGGCGCCTGGGCGCTACCCGTTCCTGCTCGAGAGCGCGAGCGAGGGGGGGCCGCATGCGCGCTACGACCTGCTACTCGCCGCCTCGCCAGACGCACTCCTGCTCGAGGCGGGAGGGCGGCTCACGGGTGCAGCGGCCGGGTCGCGGACCTTTCTCGGCGCCCTCGATCGCTGGTTTGCCGCCGAGAAACAGCCGCCCCCCAGGGGTCCCGCGGCGCGCCTCCCGTTCACCGGTGGCTGGTTCGTGTACCTCGGATACGAGCTCGCCGAGGAGGTCGAACCGCGCCTGAAGCTCCCCGCTGCGAGCGGCCTCGTCGCCGGCGCGTTCCGGGTCCGGGCCTCGGCGATCTACGACCACCGGGCGGGCGAGACGTGGCTCGTGGGCGAAACCGGTTCCGAGGAGGACCTGGCCGCACTAGAGCAGGCGCTCGCGGCGCGCCCCGCCGCGGAACCCCCGCTTCCGCAGCTGCCGCCGCTCGCGCTCGTGGAGGACGATCCCGCGCGCTACGTCGAGGCGATCCGCCGTGCGCTCGAGTACATCGCGGCCGGGGACATCTACCAGGCGAACCTGGCGCGCGAGTGGCGGACGAGTCTCCCGGGCGGGGTGACGGCGGCGGCACTCTATGCGCGCTTGCGGCGCTCGAACCCCGGCCCGTTCGCCGGCCTCGCGGCGCTCCCGGGGCTGACGGTACTGTCGACCTCGCCGGAGCGGCTGGTCGCGAGCCGCCGCGGTTCGGTCGAGACGCGCCCGATCGCCGGCACGCGGCCGCGCCGGGGCAATGATGCCGTGGTCATGAGCGAACTGCGCGCCAATGCGAAGGAACAGGCCGAGCACGTGATGCTGCTCGACCTCGAGCGCAACGATCTCGGGCGGATCTCGGTCGGTGGCAGTGTCCTCGTCGATGAGTACATGACGATCGAGAGCTACGCGCACGTGCACCACATCGTGTCGAACGTCCGCGGACAGTTGCGACCGGAGGTCACACCCGGCGGGATCATCCGCGCCATGTTCCCGGGCGGCACGATCACCGGCTGCCCGAAGGTCCGCTGCATGGAGATCATCGCCGAGCTCGAGGGAGCCCCGCGCGGGGCCTACACGGGGTCGTTCGGCTACCTGTCCCGCGACGGCAGCCTCGATCTCAATATCCTGATTCGCACCGCCGTCGTTCTTGAAGCCGAGAACGGCTCGCAGCAGCTCAGCGTCAAGGCAGGCGCCGGGATCGTCGCCGACTCCGATCCCGCCCGCGAGCTCGACGAGACGAGGGCCAAGGCGCAGGGACTCGTCCGGGCATTGACCGCGGAGCCTCGCTGATGCTCTGGCTCGACGGTGCCGCGATGGCCGACGGCTATCCCGACCGCGGCCTTGAATTCGGCGACGGGCTCTTCGAGACGCTCGCGGTCGTCGACGGCAGGCTCCGGCTCCTCGAGCGGCATTTGGCGCGCCTGAGCGACGGCTGCGGGCGGCTCGGGCTCGCGGCGCCCGACGAGGATATCTGCCGTCGCGAACTCCTGGCCGCCGCGCGTTCGCCCGGCGCCGGCGTGGTCAAACTCATCGTCACCCGCGGCCGGGGCGGGGGCGGCTATGTGGCCGACCCGGGAGGTGCCGTCCGCCGCTGGATCGCAGCGCTCCCGGCGCGCGTGCGGCCGGCGAGCTTCGCCGAGCAGGGCGTGACACTGCGCCTGTGCACGACGCGGCTCGCCGAGCAACCGCTGCTCGCGGGCATGAAACACCTGAACCGCCTCGAGCAGGTGCTGGCGCGCCGCGAGTGGGCCGACCCCTCCATCCCTGAGGGGTTGATGCTCGACGTGCATGGTCGGGTCATCTCCGGCACGATGACCAACGTGTTCGCGGTCATAGACGAGGAGCTGGTCACGCCGGCGCTGACGCGGGCGGGAGTCGCGGGCGTGATGCGCGGCGCGCTTCTCGAGGCGTTCCGCAACTCGGGTGCGCGGGTCATCGAGCGCGACCTGGGCCCGGACGAGCTTGGCGGGGCGAGCGAGGTGTTCGTCACGAACGCACTCATCGGGGCATGGCCGGTCCGAAGATGCGCCGCAGACGCCTGGCCGGTCGGTCCCTGGGCGCGGCGCGCGCAGGCCTGGGTGCGCGAGTGGTGAGAGCAAGCACGCTCGTCAAGCTCTACGTCGCGATCGTCGTCGCGCTCGTGCTCGCTGTCGGGCTCGCCTATTACGCGGCCGACAACTGGTACCGTGCTCCACTCGCGCGCGTCACGGCTCCGCAGATACTCGAGGTGGCGCCCGGCGTGCCGCTCGCATCCGTCGCCCAGGCGCTCGCCGCGCGCGGCATTCTCGACCATCCGCGGCTGTGGGCGCTCATCGCCCGCCGTGACGGACTGGCCGCGCGCATTCAAGCCGGCGAATACTCCATCGCTCCAGGCACAAGCCCGGCGGGACTCCTCGACCAGCTCGTCGAAGGCCGGGTCGTGCTGCATCCGGTGACGCTCGTCGAAGGCTGGACGTTCGCGGCCGCACTCGCGGCGATTCAGGCGAACCCCGTCATCCGTAAGACCCTGGCGCCCGAGCCCGACGCGACGCTGATGACCGAGCTCGGCGCGCCAAGGGTTGCCCCCGAAGGCGAGCTCTTCCCGGACACTTATCTCGTGCCGCGCGGTGCCACCGACCTCGACGTATTGAAGCTCGCCCATGCGCGACTCAAGGATCGACTTGCAACAGCCTGGCGCGAGCGCCGACCCGACTTGCCCCTGTCGAGCCCCTACGAAGTGCTGATCCTTGCCTCGATCATCGAGAAGGAGACCGGCGCGCCCGACGAGCGGTCGCGAATCGCCGCGGTATTCGTCAACCGCCTGCGCCGCGGCATGCGGTTGCAGACCGACCCGACCGTGATCTACGGCATGGGCACATCCTATGAAGGCAACATCCGGAAGCGAGACCTGACGACCGACACGCCCTACAATACGTACACACGCGACGGGCTGCCGCCGACGCCGATCGCCCTTCCGGGTGCAGCCTCGCTCGCGGCGGCGGTGCAGCCGCTGGATACCGACGAGCTGTACTTCGTCGCCAGCGGTCGCGGCGACGGCCGGCACGATTTTTCGCGCACGCTCGAGGAGCACAATGCGGCAGTCGGCCGCTACCTCGCGCGGCTGCGCGGACAGAACTCCCTGGGACGCTGAGCATGAGCGCGCGCGGCAGGTTCATCACCTTTGAGGGGATCGAGGGGGTCGGAAAGTCGACCCAGCTCGATCGGCTGGCCGTGCGCCTGGGCGCGACTGGCCGCGAGATCGTCGTGACCCGCGAGCCAGGCGGCACTCCGCTCGCCGAGCGAATCCGCGCGCTCGTGCTGACGGAGCCAGGGGAGGCGGTGCCGGTGGCGGCCGAGCTGCTGCTGATGTTCGCCTCGCGGGCCGTGCATACCGAAAACCTCGTGCGTCCCGCGCTCGAGCGCGGGGCATGGGTGCTGTGCGATCGCTACACGGACGCCACTTACGCCTACCAGGGCGGCGGCCGCGGCGTGCCGGACGCGGACATCGAACCGCTCGCCCGCCTCGCGCAGCGCGGGCTGACTCCCGATCTCACGGTGCTGCTCGATGCGCCGGTTGCGTTCGCGCTCAGACGCGCGTACAGCCGTGCCGAGGGGCCCGACCGCATCGAGGCGGAAACCGACGCATTCTTCGAGCGTGCGCGGGCGAGCTACCTCAAGCTCGCCGCCGCCGACCCGAAACGAATCCGCCGCGTCGATGCGACGGCGAGCGTCGAGGAAGTCGCCGAGAGCATCTGGGGCCACGTGGCGCCCCTCGCGGGACTCGCGTGAGCCTGCCTGACACCCGCAGTCACGCGCTTGCGGCCGCGGCGCCGTGGCTCGCGACGGCCCGCGCCCGGATCGCGAGCGCGATCGCCGAGCGGAGGCTGCCGCACGCATTGCTGATTCGCGGCCAGCAAGGCCTCGGCAAGGCAGCGCTAGCCGACTTCATCGCACGCTTCGCGCTGTGCGATCGGCCAGGCTCCGGCCCCTGCGGTGCCTGTCCTTCCTGCGTGCTTCACGAGGCCGGCACGCACCCGGACCTTCGACGCGTCGGGCTCGTCGAGGAGAAGAAGCAGATCGCCGTCGACGACATCCGCGACATGATCACGGCGCTCACACTCAAGAGCTACCGCGGCGGGCGGAAAGTCGCCATCATCGACCCGGCCGATGCGCTGAATCCCTATGGCGCGAATGCGCTGCTCAAGACCCTCGAGGAGCCGTCCGCCGGCGCCCTCCTGATCCTGACGGTCGCGCGCCCGGAGCGCCTGCCGGCGACCGTTGCGAGCCGCTGCCAGCGCATCGCGGTCCTCCGGCCCGATGCAGAGCGCGCGCTCGCCTGGCTCAAGGCACTCGACGCCGAGATCCAGTGGCCGGGACTGCTGGCACTCGCGGCGGGAGCGCCGGTCGCCGCCGTCGAACTTGCGCGCGCCGGAGCGATCGACCTCGAGAAGGAGATGTCCGAGGTGCCCTCGCTGCTCGCCAAGCCGAGCACGGACCTTGTGGCCCTCGCCGAGCACTGCCAGAAGCGGCTGCCGGCCGAGCGCCTGCGCTGGATGGAGAACTGGGTCACCGATCGGATCCGCCGCGGGCTGCTCACCGCCTCACCGGGTCACAGTCCGGGGAATCCGGGCTTGCCTTCCGCTGCCCGGACGCGACATATTCAGGGTCTGTATGCGATCCTCGATCAGTTGCGCGTCGCACAAGCGGCCCTGCGCGGTCCGGCCAATGTCACGATGCTCTGGGAGCAGGTGCTCGGCATGCTGGCCCGCGAACTCATGACTGCCCGCGCCGACCGGACCCGCTGACGTCCAAGGAAGCCGATGCGACAGCCAGCGAACAAGCCGGGACTTCTCACGCTCACGATCAAGGACAAGAGTGCGCTGTACCTCGCGTACATGCCGTTCGTCAAAAACGGCGGACTGTTCATCCCGACGAACAGCAACTACCGCCTTGGCGATGAGGTATTCATGCTGCTGAACCTCATGGGAGAGGAAGAGAAGCTGCCGGTGGCTGGTCGCGTAATCTGGGTGACGCCCAAGGGTGTCGCCGGCCGGCGGGTCGCCGGCATCGGCGTGCAGTTCTCCGACCAGGACGGCGGCAACACGCAGAAGAAGATCGAGAACTATCTCGCCGGCGCCCTCGGCGGAGACAAGCCGACGCACACGATGTGACTCCCGTGCGCACCGGCGCACGTCGCACCGGTCGGGCTGTGGAAGTTTTATCCCAGGTTTGTCATACATTTATAATGTATTTCAAGACTGGGGATTAATATCTGCTGAACCGCCTGATGGGCGCCCTGGATAGGCGGCGCGACAAACCTACCTCCACGCGCGTCGGATTCCCGGACGAGGTCGTCCGACAGGTCGGGACAGGGCTCATGCACTCAACCGGCGCGGCGCCACGATGTCTGTTCGTGGACATCGGGGGCGCGGCTCAGCCACTCGTTTACATCCAGTCAGGGGTCAGGCCCCCGTCAAATCACTGCGCCCTGTCGATCGCTGCGTCGTCCATCTTGAGGCGGTAGTAGAGCGCCTTTTTCAGCGAATGGATGGCCTTGCGAGTGTCGGCCATCGCCGCGGCCTTATTGCCGCCGAAATCATGCGGAGCAGCCTCCATTTCCTTCAACGCTTCCTGCATCTGATGGATCGCCTCGACGATTCGCGGATGCGCGGCCCGTTCCTGTTGAACCGTCATATCCGGGGCCGCCGTCGCGACCAACGGCTGGGCGCCAAGCGCAAATCCGAGGAACAGTCCGGTTGCAATAACCTTGTTGATCGGCTTCATCGCAGACTCTCCAGGTAGTGATGGTAAGCAACGAAAACCTCCGCAGGTGGCGCGAGCCAATCAGCCTGCTCGCTCGAATCCATCCTGCGAGGCTCCCCGTCGGCACGCGCAGACGATACCCGTCGAGTCCAGTTCGTTGGGCCATCGTGAACGACACTTCATCTGCGCGTGTGGTCATCGTCACAATCGGCACTGGCGGCAAACGGGTGCGGTGCGATCGGTATCACGTCTGACGCTGCGGTTCGGTCGGCGGCCTGCAGGCGTACCGTCGGGATAGTCGATGGCGGGCGGCGTTCGGGCCCGGAGCCCATGAGAATCCCGCAGGTCGCCACGGGACGTGGCAAGCATCCCCCTGCGGCGTGGACGCGGGACGCTCACGGGTCCTGAACGTCGTAGCCTTTGCTCCGCAGCCGCGCGAGCCAGCCGTCGGGCTTGAGGAGCTCCCTGATCGGCAGCACCGCGACGCTGCTCTCGTTCTTCTCTAGCGCGTGCTCGGCTGCGGCAAGCCATGCGACGGTGAGTTGCTCAAGGACTTGCATTACTCGGTCATGGAGCTCAGGCACGCTCGTCACGGCATCGAAGCAGGCCGTGCGCTCATCGGGGTAAGGCAGCGCGCGCAGCCCTTCCACATCGCCCCGCGACCACAGGTTGGCACGCTGCCGCATGCCTTGAAGGTCCGTCTCGAGGCGCTCGATGGTCGTGCTGAGGCAGGCCACCTCGGGGTCGTGCGGGATCTCGCCGAGCTCTCGGATTTTGCCCTTCGGGTCCTCGAGCGGCACCGCGAGTGTGACCGGGGAGATCGGCACTCGATGACGGCGTGCGGACTGCTCGACGACTTCCCAGATGCTTTGCGCCGACGTCAGTCCCGACTCGTCGACCGCGTGCGTATACAGTTCGTGTGCCGCGACCATCGGTCGCAGTCGCTCATCTCCGCTCCAGTGCCCGAGGTACTTGACCTTGAGCGCCAGCCAGCGCATGTAAAGCTCATGCGGCAGAACCTGCTCAAGCGTTTGGCCGTTGGGATTTTTCCGCGCGCGCAGTATGGAGGGCACGAGAGCCAGGCCCTGAAAGAACCCGATCGAGACTTTGACGGCCGGAACTGCGAGCACGACCTGCGATTTCGCGATCCGCGCCTCGACCGGCTGCGAGCGCCAATTCATCTTTTTCGGCAATGGAGTGAGCGTGCCGAGGATCCAGAGCTCGTGCTCGCCCTTGGAGACTCGCCACATGCCCGGGCCCGGCTGCTCGCCCGTGACGAGAACGTCGTCGAGAACACCGGCCGGCGCGATGGGCGCTGGCGCAGATTCCGCTGACACGCGGCCCGGGGCGAGCGCCGCCCCACAGATCGCAATGACGAGGAACGCGCGACAGACAACGCGCGCCTGCCGAGGCTCGGG
>JGI12269J14319_10000690_pt1 | contig 32773 bp, 30 predicted proteins | sample PeaSoiSIISIP2007_FD_14319 | JGI IMG/M metagenome (IMG submission 14319)
TTTTTTGCGCGCACGTCCCCCCTTACCCGGGGACCCGTGCGACCGTAAAACACACGCGCCACTCTGGCCACGCCTCGCCCTGGGGTTTCCCTGCGAATCGGCGTACCGTTCTCTTGGGCGCCCCTCGGACGGTAAAAACCCCTACGTCTCCCCGGGGTGCCCAGAGGGATACGGCGGGGCGTGGGGTCGTGGTCTTGGCGGCCCTTTACAGACCCTGCGCTCCGTCGCCCTTCCTGGGGGTCGCTATGACCATCCCAGTACCCTGGGAGAGCCACCATGCCCGACACCTACGACCCCGACGAACGCTTCAGCATCTGGCCCCTCACGGGCGAAGAGGCCCTCAAGAAGGTCCTGGGGACCGAGGAGGACGACGGCTCAGAAGACGTGGAGGACGGCCCGGAGGACGAACAGACCGAGTCGTGAGGGGTTCTTGCTATGGCTGATGAGGGCTACCTGGTTCACATCAGGGCTGCCCTGGTGGCCATCGTGGTAGCGGTCGTCGTGGGCCTCGTCGCCCGTGCCTTCAATGCTTCGCCAGTCACCGCCCTATGGCTTACTGGAGCCGTTGCGGTGGTTGGCTTGTTTTCTTTGGAGATCATCGGACGACGCCGCCGGTCGATCCTCGCGGTGCTTTGGGATCTCACGTTGTCGGCTGAGGGCGGTTCAAATCCCTCAAAGTCCTCAGGAAAGGTCACAAAGAACGACCCAGCGACCGGATCAAAGGGAATCGGCGTTGAATCCGTTCTTTTCCACGTCTGCGCACCGCGTGAGACAACGCAATCGGCCGTCGCATCAATCGGTACTTTGATATTGGGATTGTCCGGTTGGTGCAGCACTAGCACAAGGCTTCCGGTGTTAGGTGGAAGCGGATATTGCGCCTGGCCCCACCAAAGCGACCTGGTCTTTTCTCGGCGTTCACGGGCCAAGTGATCTGACTGTGCCTGGGCGGTAGCAACGCTTGCCAGGCGCTTGCGCTCGGCCCTAGCTGCACGGTTCGTCCGCCATCTGGAACGAGGAGACCTAGCACCCACATCTGAGGCAACCAAGCACGTCAGCCCTGCGACCTCAGCGGCGAATGCTATGTAGGTGGCAGGAATGAGGTAGCCCTGCTTGGCAGGCGATCCGCCGGTCAGGACGGCGATACCCCAACCAATAGTCCAAAGGGCCGCTAAGACAGCAAGGGCCTCACCTAAGCGAAGCACGATGCTCTCCAAGTGCTTGCGCTCGGCGCGACCCTCAGCCACGGCAGGACGTTATTCCTGGGGAGGCTCCTCCTCCTCGTCCAGGTCCTCGGGATCGACCTCCAAGAGGGCCGACAGGTTCTCCTCGAAGGTCCCTGGGAGGGCGAACCGCTCCTCGTCGTCGGGGTCGGGCATGGCGCTCCTCGGGTCTGATTCCAGGCTACCTGGAGGGTCCCGAAGGGCGGCGGAGCGAGGAACTTGGGGGGTTGACGTCCCGTCGACCCCCGCTCCGCTGATGCCCTACACGGGGCAGGACGGCGGGTGTCCGCCCCGTGAATGGAGAATATCGGGAACGGGGTCATGTGCCGACCCCACGGGGGCCGCGGGTACGCCAGATAGACAGTCCCCCCTTACCCCCCGTCGTTACCCCGGGTCGTACGCCCCCGGAAAGACGGCCCCCACCTGGTGTCTTCTTGTGCGATTGGTGGACGTACCGACGCACTAGGCGTACCGTTTCAGGGGGTCCTCGGTGACGGCCTTTATCCCTACGCCACCGAGGCCACCCTGGGGGGATACGGCGGGGCGCAGGGGGACGTTCACGCAACTCGCAGCCATGCGGTCCTGCGCTCCCGCCCCCTTCCGGGGGTCGTGCGCGACCACCTCTCCACGCCCTGGGGACGTGGCCCCGTCGGTGTCCGAGTTCGAGCAGTGGCCTAGGCTGCGGCCACCGCCAGGGGGGAGGTCGCACCTCGGGCGGGAACGGGACGAGCGGGGGTGGCTGTTGTGACACGCCGGTTGAAGGGAATGGCATCGATCGGGCTGGTCGCCGCGCTGGGCATCGCCGCCTCGGTCGGGCTCGCCTCCAGCGCGGCCGCAAGGCCAAGGCCGGTGCGCGCCACGGTCGCCACCGCTCCGGTGACGACGGCCTCGTTCAACTTCAGTGCCACCGTGAGCGGCATCGCCAAGGGCGTCGGGGCCATCTCGGTGACCGGTACCGGCCAGGCGGACCTCGTCAACGACGCCGTTTCACTGGCGGTGACCCTGCCGGGGTCGGTGGCCAGGTTGATCCCCGGCGGCTCGGCCGCACCCGAGGTGATCAACATCGTGTTCTCGGGGGGCACCGTCTACGCCGAGGTGCCGTCGCTCGCCACCTTGCTGGGTGCTCCGTGGATCTCGCTGTCCCTGCCGTCGAGCGCGACCTCCGGAGTCCCGGGCATCTTCACCGAGGTCGGTGGGGCGCTGGGCGACGTCAACGAGATCCTGGCGTTCGCGCACTCGCATCACGCCGCGGTGCACTCCCTGGGGTCCTCGATGGTCGACGACACGTCGGTGACCGGCAGCCGCATCACGGCCCGCGTGAAGGGCCTGAACATCGCCGCCACCTTGTGGGCGGACTCGTCGAACCGCCTCGTGCAGGCGACCGTGCGCGCCACGACCCACCGTTCCCTGGGGATCTCGGCTGTCGTGAACTTCAGCGGTTACGGAGCGCCGGTCACGATCTCCGTCCCCCCGTCGTCGCAGGTGAAGGCCATCCCGCTCTCGGTCGTCACCACGGTGCTGGGGGGCCTGCTCCACCACGCCCATGTGGCCAGGCACGGCGCCAAGGTCTGACCTGCCCGGCGACGAGCCGGCGACCCGCCTGAAGCCAACCCGCCTGAAGTCCAGCCGGGCGCCGGACCGTCTCGGATTTGGGCGTGGGGTCCTTTCCAACGCGGGCGTCGAGGAGTAGGACTGGGGCAGCGAATCCCGCCCCACCACGAAGGCGGGCGCTCCTCAGGGAAGGAGGGCGCCATGGACCGTTCGGTGGATCGTGTCGGTGGGTCGGACCCGGCCGACGACGGCGGCCCGGCGGAAGACGCCGAGTACGACGACAGCGAGGACATCGAGTCCGAGCTCTACTGCTCGATCCGGGAGGCCGGAGTGGGCGCGGTCAGCTTCGGTCCCGTCGCCGACCTCTGAGCCGGGCGTGTGAGCCGGACCTCTGAGCCGGGCGCGCCGGGCACACACCTTCACCTGTCGACGTCCGCCAGCCGGGCCAGGAGGCCCTGTCTCACCCCGGGCCACTCCTCGGCCAGCACCGAGAACACGACGGTGTCGCGCACGGTGCCGTCGGCCCGCCGCTGGTGGCGACGCATCGTCCCCTCACAACGGGCGCCGAGACGGGCGATGGCGCGCTGGGACCTGATGTTGCGCACGTCGGTCTTGAACTGCACACGGCCGGCTCCGAGCTCGTCGAACGCGTAGCCGAGGAGCAGCAGTTTGGTGTCGGGGTTGACCGCGCTGGCCCACATGTCGGGTCGGTACGCGGTGGCACCGACCTCCAGCCGGGCATCGCGCACGGCCACCTCGAGGTAGCTCGAGGTCCCGACGACGGTGCCGGCGGGCAGGGCGCCGTAGGGGACACGGAGCCGCACGACCCAGGGGAGCACCGCCGCAGACGCCATGCGCGTCTCGAGGAGCGCCGCGTACGAGGCCGGGTCCGCGGGCCGCACGGGGAGGTGCTCCCACACCCGGTCGTCGTCGAGGGCCCTGAAGAGGTCTCCGACGTCACGCTCGAGGTCCAGGGGGGTGGCCTCGACCACGTGTCCTTGCAGGACGATGCCGGGAGGAGGGGGCCACGACATCGCCGGCCACGGCTCGTCGTCGGGCCTGGCGTCGACCACGGGGGAGAAGTCGTGGTCAGGGGCTTCGGCGCCGGTCACAGCGTCATTCTGCTCCACCGCCCCGACTCGCCGGCGGGGCGCGCCGCGGGCTTCAGGTGGCGCGCGAGAAGTTGGAGCAGAGGGCGACCGACGAGGTGCGTTCCCACCACGTGACGGCACCCAGGCCGACCGCCACCCGTCGGGGCCGAGGAAGCCGAAGACCCTTCCCGGTGGGACGGTGAACGACAGGCTGTCGAGGGCGACGATGTCACCGAAGCGTCGGGTGAGCCCGTCGCGCTCGAGGGTCACCGTGGTCCCCTCGCTACCGCCCGGGGTCGCCGTGCCCGCCCTCCGAGCCCAGGGTGCCGGGCCAGCGCTCCACGGCGGGACGGACGTGACGCAGGGCGACGAGACCCTTGAGCAGCCCGACCACGAAGTTCCCCGCCGTGTCGGCCACGAGGCGCACGATGACGAGACGGTGCTGCGCCAGGGCTCGCGCCACCCACGCCGATTCCATGTCGACCGCCAGCGCGCCACTGCGGGCGAGCTCGGAGCGGCGCTCGCCGTGGACGAGGGTCTTCGACGACACGATGGGGCCGAGGTGGACGCGGTGTCCCGCGGCGCGCAGCTCTGTCGCCACCGCAGCGGCGTCGGGGCCCGACAGGGCCAGCTCGGCACCCCCGGGGTCGCGCACCGAGGTCGCCACCACGATCTCCCCCGGTTCGAGGGCGGGATCGAGCCCTCCCGAGATCCCCGCCAGGACCACGGCGGCGCCGGGCTCGATCCCCGACGCCAACGCCTCCGCCGAGGCCTGGGCGCGTATGTGGCCCATGCCCGTTCGGTGGACCTTGCCTCCGAGGGCAAAGGCCTCGAGGCGCATGGCGGCCACGAAGGTGGCGCTGACGGGAGAGCGGGCCGGGGCGTCGCGCCCGCCGGCGCTCAAGCCGAGGTCGACCAGGCCGGCCGGCCCCCCCGAGGAGACGTCCCGCTCTGCTCGTCGGGAACGGGCAGCCCGTCGCGATACGTGATCGAGTTCGTGCGGACCGCCGCGACCCGTGCCCCGGGGAGGATGATCCCCACCAGGTTGAGCGGGTCGGCCGCGTTGAGCCGCACGGTCTGCTCGTTGCGCGCGCTGCGCCGCACACGGCGCAGCTCTTCGACCGCTTCGGGCAGTGCGTACTGCTCGCCGGCCGGTCCTGTCACGAAGCGGCCGCCTCGCACCAGGCCCCGCGCCTCGAGCCGTCGCAGCGCCCACACCACCTCGCGCCAGGGCAGGGCGAGGCTCTCGCGCGCCATGAGATCCCAGAAGACGACACCCCAGCGGGCCAGGAGCTGCCCGGCCACCTGCTCCGCCAGCGTCTCCCGGTCGATCTCCGCGTCGGTGACGCCGGTGGGGAGCAGGGCCCAGCGTCCCTCTCCGCCTTCGCGCCAGGTGGGGGACCGGCGTGCCCCGGCGCGCAACCTCTGCTCGTGGCGCTGGCGCCGTTTCCACGCTTGGCGCGCCGAGAGCAGCGAGCGCACGGCCTGGAACCCGTCGGCGGTGACGATGCCGCGCGCCACCAGGTCCCATAGGCCTTCCTCCACCTCGACGGGGAGGCGTCCGGTGGCGGTGCGAAGCTCGGAGTGGAACATGGCCCCCCGGGAGCGCAGTGCGTCGAGCACGTCGCGCGCCGCCCCGTGGGCCGGTTCCGCCGGCACGACGTCGCCGCGCGCCGCGGTCAAGAGCCAGGGGAGGTCCTCGCGCAGGGCGAAGGTGACCGGTGTCGCCCGCGACGGCGTGGCCGATCCCCGGCGCTCGGTCCCTTCGGCGTCGGCGGGCCGGGGGGAGAGCCGGCCCCAGGCCAGCTCTCCGGCGTGACAGAGGTCCTCCAGCCAGCGGTGCTGGTATCCCTCGACGCGCGCCGGCAGGACGGCCTCCTCCCACGCTCCGGCCGGGATCTCGAAACCCTGGAGCTGGTCGACGACGGCCAGCACACCGGCACGCCCCTGGCGCTGGGTCCCGGGGGCCACGTGCTGCCAGCGCAGCAGGAACCGCATCAGCTCCTGGGCGGTGACGGGCTCGATCTCGCGCCGCAGGCGGTGCTGGGTGTAGGCGTGGATGCGGGCCAGCAGGCGCCGGGCGCACCACTGCTCGTCCTCGACGCCGGGGTCGAAGCATCCCCGCATGGCGAATCCCTCGGCCTCGAGCCTCCCCAGGCCGACCTTGACCCTGGTTCCGGCGAGCCCGGTGCCGGCCGCCAACGCCGGCACCGTCACCGGTCCGGTCACCTCGAGATGGCCCCGCACCGTTTCGGCGGACACCACGTCCGCATCGGGCACCTCGGCGCCGGCCGGCGCGTCGGGGGCCCGATCGGGGTGGAACACGACGCCGGGGAAGGCGGCCTCGACCCACCCGCGGCGCTCTGACGCGCACCACAGCTCGATCGTCGCACCGGCGCCCCCGGCGCCGCTGCTGTCGACGACGGTGGCTCGGGCGGCCCGGCCCGAGTCGGCGAGAGTGACGAACCATGGGGCGTAGTCGTCCTGTGGTCGCCACACAACGGCCGAGAGCAGGAGGTCGTGCAGTTCCTCGGGCCCGCGCACATCGGGTGCGGCTTCGGCGCGCACACGCTCCAAGGCGGCGTCGTCGAGTCGCCCGAGCGATTCGGCATGGAGGGGGAGTCCACGGCGCAGCTGCACGGCCCGGGTGCGGCGCTCTTCGAGGGGCGCGTCGTCGAGGAACGTGTAGGGCTTGCCGTTGAGGATCTCGTGGGCCAGCACCGAGGGCTCGGTCGAGTCGACGAAGTGGACGCGCACCGCGCCCGCCTCCATGGCGCGCAGGAGGGACACGAGCCCGTCCACGTCCATGGCCTCGTGCAGGCAGTCGAGGAGGGTCTGGCGAACCAGGACGTGATCGGGGATCACCACCGGACCGCCGGGGGCGTTCTCCTGGCAGGCGGCCAGGGCGGGAAACACCGCCGCCATGAGGTCGTCGGCTTCCATGCGCTGGATGGGCAGGGGGTTCTTCTTCCCCCCCCGGAACCGCAGTACCGCCAGGGAGCGGTTGAGGTTCCAGCGCCAGCGGGCCGCGAACATCGGCGACGCCAGCACGGCCTGGCGCAGCACGCCCTCGGCGGTCTCCGACCGCAGCAGCCGCGGGGCGCTGTCGAGCGGGAAGCTGTGCTGGGGGCCGAGCGACAGCACGACGGCGTCGTCGTTGGCGGCGGCCTGGAGCTCGAAGTCGAAGGTGGCGCAGAAGCGCTTGCGCAGCGCCAGGCCCAGTCCCCGGTTGATGCGCCCGCCCAGGGGCGCGTGCACCACCATCTGCATGCCACCCGCCTCGTCGAAGAACCGCTCGAACACGAGGTTGTGACCGGTAGGGAGCGTGCCCAGCTCGCCGAGGCCGGCCGCCAGGTACTGCACCAGCTGTTGCGCCGCGTCCGGTTCGAGCCCGCACACCTCTTCGACGTGGGACCGCGCCGTGTCGAGGACCGGGGGGGCTCCGTCCCCGCCGGCGGAGTCGGTGAGGAGCTCACCCACGGCGCGTCGCAGGGCGGACACCTCCTCCGACAGCTCTTCGGTCCGGCTCGGCGCCTCCCCTACCCAGAACGGGATGGTGGGATGCGCGCCTTGCGCGTCCACCACCCGCACTTCGCCCTGGGTGACGCGACGGATGCGCCACGAGTGCGTCCCCAACAGGAAGACGTCGCCCACCATCGACTCGATGGCGAAGTCCTCGTTCACGGTGCCGACCGGCGTGTCGTCGGGCTCGGCCACGACGCGGTAGTCGCCGACCTCGGGGATGGCGCCGCCGCTGGTGAGAGCGGCGAGGCGTGCGCCGCGCCGCGGGCGCAGCACGGCGTGCACAGCGTCGCGGTGCACGTAGGCCATGCGCTTTCCCCGGCCGGTGGTGATGCCCTCCGACACGAGGTCGACGACGGCGTCGAAGTCGGCTCGCTCGAGCTCGGCGTAGGGGGCCGATCGACGCATCAGTGCGAAGAGCCCGTCCTCGGTCCATTCCTCGGCTGCGGCCACTTCGGCCACGATCTGCTGGGCCAGGATGTCGAGGGGGGCCACGGGTGGGCAGGTGGTGTCGAGACGTCCGGCGCGCACCGCCGCCATGAGCGCGGCGCACTCCACGAGCTCGTCGCGCGTCATCGGATAGAGGATCCCCTCGGGCGTGCCGCTGCGCGAGTGGTTGGAGCGCCCCACCCGCTGGAGGAAGGTGGCGATGGCACGCGGCGATCCCACCTGGCACACGAGCTCCACCGGCCCGACGTCGATACCCAGCTCCAACGACGCCGTGGCCACCAACGCCCGCAGGTCGCCGGCACGCAGCCGGTCCTCGACACGCAGGCGTCGGTCCTTGGACAGGCTGCCGTGGTGGGCCGCCACCTGCTCGGGCCCGAGACGCTCGCCGAGGAGGTGGGCGAGACGTTCCGACAATCGCCGCGTGTTCACGAACACCAAGGTGGTGCGGTGCTCGCGTACGTGGTCGGCGATGCGGTCGATCACCTCGCCGAACTGCTCGGTGGACGACACCGCGGCGAGCTCGGTGTCGGGGAGCTCGATGCGGACCTGGAGGCGGCGGGCGTGGCCGCAGTCCACGATGGCCACCTCGGCGGCGGCGCCCGCGCCGGTGAGCAGGCGCGCCGTCTGCTCGATGGGGCGCTGGGTGGCCGACAGGCCGATGCGTTGGGGCCGGGGGCCGAGCTGCAGATGCTCGAGGCGCTCGAGGGTGACGGCCAGGTGCGAGCCGCGCTTGTCGCGGGCCAGGGCGTGGATCTCGTCGACGATCACGGTGGACACGGTGCCGAGGACGGCCCGACTCCGCTGCGCCGTCACGAGGAGGTAGAGGCTCTCGGGGGTGGTGACCATGAACGTAGGCGGCGTCTTCACCATGGCGGCCCGGGCCCCGGCGGTGGTGTCGCCGGTCCGCACCGCCACGGTGATGGAGGGGACGGGCAGGCCGAGCTGGCGCGACACTTCGGCGATCTCGGCCAATGGACGCTCGAGGTTCTGGTGGATGTCGACGGCCAGGGCCTTCAACGGAGACACGTACACGACGCGCACCGCCCCCTCGATGTCCTCGCCTCGCTCGACGGCCCGGTACAGCGCGTCGATGGCCACCAGGAAGCCGGCCAGGGTCTTGCCCGAGCCCGTCGGGGCGGCGATCAGCGTGTCGGTGCCCTGGGCGATGCGGGGCCAGCCCTGTTCCTGGGGTGGTGAGGGGCCGTCGGGGAACCGCCGTGCGAACCAGGTGGCCACGGCGGGATGGAAGCCGGCCAGGGTGGAGCCCACCGGGTCTGCGGAGCCCACCGGGTCGGGGGGCGGGTCCAGGGAGAGCATCGTGCCCATTCCATCACCTTCGTGTGACGGTGGTGACCGGGGCCGGGCCCGGCGCCGGCGCATGGGGGCTAGACAGGGCGGATGAAGATCGGTGTCGTCTTTCCCCAGACCGAGATCGGCGCCGACGTGGGAGCGGTCCGGGCCTACGGCCGGCAGGTGGAGCACCTCGGGTACACCCACGTCCTGGCCTACGACCACGTGCTGGGGGTCGACCCCTCCGTCCATCCCGGGTGGTCGGGCCCCTACAACCTGGAGTCCACCTTCCACGAGCCGTTCGTGCTGTTCGGGTTCCTGGCCGGGTTCACGAACCTGGAGTTCGCCACCGGGATCGTGATCCTGCCCCAGCGTCAGACTGCCCTGGTGGCCAAGCAGGCCGCCGAGGTCGACCTCCTCTCGGGCGGACGCCTGCGACTCGGTGTCGGCCTGGGCTGGAACGCGGTCGAGTACGAGGCCCTCGGCAAGACCTTCTCCGACCGCGGCAAGAGGGTCGAGGAGCAGGTCGGGTTGCTCCGGCGGTTGTGGACCGAGCCTTCGGTCACCCACGCCGGGGCCTACGAGCGCGTGACCGGGGCGGGCCTGGCCCCCCTGCCTGTGCAGCGTCCCATCCCGGTGTGGTTCGGCGCCCAGTCGCCTCCCGCCTACCGACGGGCCGGGCGCCTGGGTGACGGTTGGCTGCCCCAGGTGCCTCCGGGGCCCAAGCTCGACCACGCGCGGGCCATCGTGGAGCAGGCGGCCCGCGACGCGGGGCGCGACCCTTCCTCACTGGGCATGGAGGGGTGCGTCAGCTGGGGCGACAAGAGCGTCGGCAAGCTTGTCGAGCAGCTGGGTCGCTGGCGCGCCGCGGGCGCTTCTCACGCATCGGTGAACACCATGGGCGCCGGTCTGGCGACGGTGGACGACCACCTGCGCGTCCTGGGCGAGATCGCCCACGCCCTCGATCTGGTGTCTGTGTGAAGAGGCGCGACGAGAAAGGCGCGTGAACCTGATTCCAAGGGGTGCGACGACGTGGGAACCACCAGGCCGTGGGGGGCCAGGGCCTGGCAGCTCCCGCGTCGCTCCGAGCAGCTCCACGTTGGTGCTGCGCAGGCATCGGATACGTCCGAGGATGGCGTGCATCGTGGACGGGCGCCATCGTCAAGAATGACGAGCACTGACACCTGTCGGGATGGCACGCCAGGCTGTCACGGGGCCGTCTCGTGGGGCTGCCCACGCTACGCTCGGGTCTTGACCCGCAGGATGGGGCGGCGTCCACGGGACGGGGGTGTCCGGTGGCTGTTGCGGTGCAACTCGATTTCAAAGGCGGCACGCTCGAGCAGTACGACGAAGCGGCCGAACGATTGGGCTTCTTGCCCGGCGGGCCGTCGGCGCGCGCCGAGCTGTTCCATTGGGTGACGAAGACCGACGATGGCGTCCGAGTCGTCGATGTGTGGGAGACCCGCGAGGCGTTCGAGGAATTCCCTGACGGACAAGATCGGCAAGGTCGCCCCCCGGCGGAGAGGTTGACCGCCTACGCGGTCGCGTGGGGCAACTGCCGTCCGTGGTCGTCACGGACCGGGCGCGATCGGGTCACGAAACCGCGAGAGGCGAAGGGCGCGGGGGACCGCTCCTCGATCGCGAAGCTGAGAAGCTCACGCCAGTTGCTTCCCGGCACCGAGTCCCGCATGGCCAGCGCGAGCAGGCTCGCCGCCGCATGTCCCGAGGGCATGGGCCTTCCCTCGGGGCTCAGTTGGTCGAGTAGTTGTTCGAGCAGCGATTGGATCTCGCGCCAGATCGGTGCATCCGGGGCGGCGCGGGTCAGCACACCGTATTCGTCGGTCACGGCTTCGACGGCTTCGAGCAGAGCTTCGAGGGCGGCTCCGGTGGCTTGTGGCACCGCCGCCGCCACCTTGCGCAGCTCCCAGGCATGGGCCAGGGCGGCATCGATGCATGCGACGATCAGGTCGGCGTCCGATGAGAACCATTGGCGTTGGTCGCGCCCCTCGAGACCGGACCGCGTCGAGACGGCCTCCCATGAGGGAACTTCCGACGCGTAGCGCGCCAGCTCCAGCGCGCACGCCTCGAGCCGGTCTCGGTCGGAGTCCCCACTGCCCCTGCGGAGGATGCCTGGCTCGGTCATGGACATCGACAGGTCCCACAACATGTCGACGAGGCGCGTCATGGGATAGCGGTCGGCGTCCACCAGAGAGCGAACGAGATATCCGTCGAACAGGCTGTGCATGGCGACGACGATGTCACGTTCGGTGTACCCCGCTTTCGCCCTGCGTCCGGTGGTTCTCAGGATCCACCTCGTGGCGGCCAGGTACAGCTCGGTATCCGCGTCCCAGGTCGCCCGGCGGTCGCTGAGCACCCGGGCCGCGGTGGCATCGGTCTCCTCCGCGGTCAACTCCGCCGCCTGCGGGTTGGCGCTTCTTCCGGCGTCCTGATGCCGATGCATGAGCGCGGCGGCAACCACGAGGTACCCCACGAGCGTGATGTCCCGGTTGCTCTCGTCTGTCTGCTCGCTGGACGCCGCGCCCAGCATCGCCTTCACGGCGAACTCGACCGACCGGTGCGCGCCCCCGTCGTCCACCGGCTGCAGCGGCTGGTTGGCGAACGCCCGATACGCGTTCTCGCGCCCTTGGCGGCTCTCGGGTGAGCTCGGGTCGAACACGTGGCGACACACCAGGTCGAAGGCGGTCTCGGCCTGGGCATGTCTCTTGAGGAAGTTCTGCAGCGCCGTGCGTGACGGTCCCGAGTCGGTGTCCCCGGCCATCCGGTCGACCAGCTCCTCGAGGTGCACGGCTCCACGGGCCCGGGGGCTTCGCAAAGCGGACAGGGCCGCGCCCGCACACAGGCTCGTCGCCTCGCGGGCCAGGGCCCCCTCGTCGATCGCTACCGGAGTCCTCACCCGACGTACCCCCTGAGCTGCGGGTTCCCGAAAGGACCAATCCGGCATTACTGCCCTTTTCGACCGCCATAAAAGACTTGCAGCGGCTTTTGCCCTCGTCAATCCTCCCGGGACCACACCCGTCGGAGGGCAGGCATGGGTCCGAGACACGTTGAACACGGTGAGCCGCGCTCGGGGTCGGAAGCGCAGTGACCGTCTTGGACCCCCTGTAGGCCGAGTCAGACCGACAATCCGGGACGAGCGCGTTCCCGGGGCCCATCATTGACGGGCAGCGGAGCTCGTGTTGGAGCCAGACAGGGCGCTCCGACCGACTGCCGGGCCACCTTCGGAATCGAGAGTGTTGGTGAACGAGCCACAGGAAGAACCCGATCCGGGTTTGGCCGGAGCCCAACAGCAGTCGACCCGGTCTCGCATCAGGAAGGCTGCCATGGAGGTCGTCGCCCGCCGCGGCTTCGATGCCACCGTCCAGGAGATCGCGGAGGTGTCGGGTGTGAGCCCCCGAACCATCTTCCGCCACTACGACAGTCACGACCGGTTGCTCGCCGCCACCGTGAAGGACATGTTCGAGGCCTGCGGGCACCTTCCCATCGAGGGCTTGCCCCGTCTCGTCGACGACCTCGACGGGTACCTCGAGGGCCTGCCTCGGGCCATCGACGACCTCGACCGTTGGCTCGAGCGCGTGGCCGTGACGATCCACACCAGAAGTGCTCGCATCTTCGGCGAGGCCTTCTGGGACATCCACGCCCCCATCGGCAAGGAGTCCCTGGCCCTCACCGAGGTGGCCCACATCCGACGTCAGTACCGGCTCCGGGGCGTGGGGTTTCTCACCGCCCTGGCGTGGCGGGAGGCGGGCGGGACCGGCGAGCCCCCGCAGGATCTCGTGCTGGCGTTCGCCCTCAACCTCTCGGCGTTCACCACCCAGGCGCTCATGATCGACTTCGACCAGACGCCGGCTCAGATCGGAGCCCTGACCGCCGACATCCTGAAGATGTACCTCAGGCACTCCGTCGACGCGCCGCGCGCGGCAGGGGGCGATACCGCCGAGGCGACGCCCGACGACGCAGCCGGGGCATGATCCGAGCGTCACGCCCGACAAGCACAGGAGCGACCGGAGTCGGGTCCCGACCGGTGCTCAGGAGGATGGAGCGGGGCCGATTCGACCGATCGAGCGCAGATAGTCGACGGTGTCGGTGAAGGTCTCGACCAGGGGTCGATAGGCACAGCCGAGGTCGGCGAGCGTGGCACTGTCGTCGGTCGGCACCCCGCTGGTCATGATGATGGCCGCCTCTTCGGACAGGGGCGCCGAGCTCCTGCCCTCGGCTCGGAGACGGTCGAAGTGCCGACCGAGGTCGATCATCTCTGTCGCTGTCACCTTCTGGTGCGCGACGTCGGTGCNCGCCGCGACGCCGAGGATGTCTGTCCACTGCGCCCAGCTGACGTACTGGCCGCCGGCGAGGTAGTGGCGGGGCCCGCGCCCGGGCTCGACGGCACGCGTCAACATGGTGGCGAGGTCGCGCACGTCGACGACACCAAGGCCGCCCGGCGGCACCAACATGAACGTCTCCAATGCGGCCAGCACCGCCCCGAAGCTCCCGTCGAGATGCGGCGACACCGGCCCGTAGACCCCACCGATGGTGAAGCTCGTCACGGGGGCACCTTCGCTCTGCCACTTCCGCACGAGGAGCTCGGCGTCGCGCTTGGACGCGCCGTAGGTCGACAGCGGCTCCGCCAGCGGGCTCGTGGGGGTGATGACCGACTCGTCCGTCGGGAGGTGGACCGTAATGGTCGAGGTGTAGACCACCGGGTCCAATCCGGCGTCGAGCGCGGCCGAGACGACGGTGCGCACTCCGTCTACGTTGGCCGTCGTCTTGGGCCCGGTGCCGCCCTCCACCCCAACTTCGCCGGCGGCATGGATGACGGCGTCGCACCCCTTCACTGCGGTCGCCACGGACACGGGGTCGGTCATGTCGCCCTGGACCGCGGAAACGGTCACTCCGTGCGGCTCGAGCGCGGGTGCGATGCGGTCCGGGTTCCGGGCCAGGACCCGAACGTCGTGGCCGTCTCGTCGCAGGGCCGCCACGGCATGCGAGCCGATGAACCCGGTTGCGCCCGTGACGAGCACCAACATGCCTGACCTCTCCGATCCCAACTGCTCCAGGTGATCCTTTCTTACTCGTTCCCGATCGCGGCCGGAAACGCCACCCGCGGGTCTCGGGCACGGCCGCCATGCGGGAACCTGACCGGCGCTCGGAACGTCGAAGCAGCAGTGGGACATCGGCCCCAGAACCTGACCACGCCGTGACGACACGGTTCCGGGCCTCGGCGTACGTGCCGATCGCCATTCTTGTGACCGCGACCGGCCTGGCGGCGGTGGCCTCCCTCGCCACCACCGCTGCTCGGCATGCACCCCTGGCTTGGCACGAACCCGGATCGCCGCCGGCAACGTCGGAGTCAGACCCCAACGCGGCGGCGGCCACCGACGAGGCTCGCCGGCTGTTGGGACTCGTCCCGGCCCCCGATTCAGGCTGGGCGCCCGAACCCTCGGCGCCCACGCAGTCCCTGGCGGCTCCCATCGCCGTCGAGGCAACCCCGGACCTCGTGGATCTGTACCAGCTGTGGAGGGCTCCGGGGACCTTCGGGGCGGTCCAGGCGTGGGTCTCCTCTCATCCGCCGACGGGCTCCCATCCGGCGGGAAGCGGCACGAGCAGTGGAAATGGCACGGTTCTCGAGACCAGCCTCACCTACGCGTACCCGGTCGTCGCCGACCGTTTCGAGAGCCGACAGCTCGTGGTGGCCTTCGCCCCTCTGCCACGCCGGGGCGTCGGCATCCGAGTCGACGCCCAGGTCGTCTGGTACCCCTCCCGCCCCGCCGCCGAGAGGATCCCCGCCGGTACGACCAGGGTCACCGCCACCGTCTACACGCGCACCGGTCTGACCGGTTCTCCCGAGAACGACCTCGGAAGGGCCTCGTTCCGCTACCGGCCCGTGGTGAGGTTGTTGGCCGGCCTCGTGGACTCGCTGCCGATGGCCGTGCCCGGGCCACGCAGCTGCCCGGCCGACACCGGAGCCCGACCACAGCTCGAGCTCGACTTCTCAGGCGGACCCCATGTCCCCGAGGTCAAGGTCCACGACGACACCAACGGCTGCGGAGGCATTGCCTTTCGCGTCGGCCAGACAGCGCAGCCGCCCCTCACCGACGACGGCCTCTTCCACCGTGTCGACCAGCTTCTCGGCCTCGATCTCCGGGGTATCGACGGCACATGACGTCGCCGCACGCGTCGGGTTGTGCATGAACTGACGTGTCGGCTTCCGAGTCGCCGTGTCAGGCCTTGTCGTACGCAGCCCGGGCGGGGGTGAGGTCGAAGTACTCCCGCCACGCCCTGATGCGGCCCTCTTCGATCTCGAACACTCCGCAGATCGGGAGGACGACGCGGACACCGTTGAGCGCGATGTAGTCGGTGCGCTCGTTCATCACGACGTTGCCGGAGGCGACCTGGTGGCGGATCTCCAGGCGTCCGGGGGGTACGTCCGCGAATTTGGCCACGAACTCCCGGATGGCGGCCTTCCCCGCGATCGGCGTCAGCGGGATGCTGTGGTACACGGCGTCGTCGGCGAAGCAGTCAAGGATGTGTTGGGTGTCGCGACGCTCCCACGCGGCCAGAAAGTCCCGGATCATGACGTCGTTGGCTGCTCCCGATGGCTCGTCGCTCATGACCATTCCCTTCGCGCCGACAACCCGATGTGATCGGCGTCGCCCGGCGGCAACCTAGCCTCGCCAGGCGCGGCGCCACGGCGATCCACGCACCGCTGGCGGTCCCGCAAGGGGAGTGCGCCGATCCCGGGCTCGTCCCGAGGTGAGGTCGGGGTTGGCGCCGCGCCGNCGCGGGTACGCTCGCGCTCGTTCCGGTGCCCGCAGCGTCGCCGCCGGTCGGAACGGGCACGTGATGACAACGTGATGACAAGGAGTCCCTCGCCGTGAGCCCTCCCGAGACGCCCGACCTCGAGATCCCCGCCGAGGTTCTCGCCGCCGTCCCCGAGTACGGGGGTGAGGACGTGGCCGTGGTCATCGTGGACTTCCAGGGTGTGGTGCTCGGGATGAACAAGCCGGCCGAGGAGCTCTTCAAGATGGAGAGCGCCGACATCGCCGGCGAATTCGTGGAGATGCTCGTGCCCACCAAGAAGCGCTGGGGGCACCAGGCATATCGCCGCGGCTACCTGGTGGAGCCGAGAGACCGGGAGATGGACCCCGGGCTCTATCCCGAAGCAGAGACGGCCGAGGGGGAGATCGTCCCCATCGTCGGGCGGCTGCAGCCCGTCACCGTGAACGGGACGCTGTTCGTGGCTGCCCACCTGGTCGTCGACGACTCCCCCCGCCCGACGGACTGATCCCGGCCCTGAACCCGGGGCCCGAAGCCGCGGGCCCGGACTTGGCCTGTCGGCCCGGGCCATTGGGCGAGGTCCGGGGCCGGCGGTGCCGGTGGGGTCGGCGGGGAATCCCGGTACCCTCCCAGTTGTTGCAAGAGCAACGATTTCGGACGCGCCCGTCGGGGCGGCCGAGGCGGGAGAGGGATTGGAACGATGACCGACCTGAACCAGACATTGCCGTTGTTGCCGCTGACCTCGGGAGTCGTGCTTCCGGGGATGGTGTTCACCATGGCCCTGGAGACCGACGAGGCCAAGGCGGCCGCGGAGGCTGCCGGCTCGGTGGGCGGCGAGCTGGTCCTGGTGCCCCACATCGACGGCCGTTACTCGTCGGTGGGGGTCATCTCGAAGATCCTCGAGACCGGGGAGCTGCCCGGAGGTCCCACCGCCGTGGTGGTGAGCGGCCTGCGTCGGACCACGATCGGCACCGCCGTGCCCGGAACGGGCCAGGCCCTGTGGGTGCAGGTGGACCCCGTGGTCGAGGACCCCGAGACGCCCCGAGCCCAGGAGCTGGCCCGCGAGTACCGGGCCGTGCTCGAGAACATCCTCCTCACCCGGGGGGCGCGCCGGATGGCGGAGCGCCTGCGCGACATCACCGACGCCTCGCAGATCGCGGACCTGTCGGGGTACTCGCCGGACCTGAGCCTCGCCCAGAAGGTGGAGGTGCTCGAGACCCTCGACCTCGAGGCGCGACTTCGTCTCGTGTTGGGGTGGGCGCGCGAGACCCTGGCGGATCTCACCCTGCGCGAGCAGATCAAGACCAACGTCGAAGAGGGCATGGAGAAGACCCAGCGCGAGTTCCTGCTGCGCCGCCAACTCGAGGCCATCCGCAAGGAGCTCAACGAGCTCGACGGGAGCCCCGACGAGGGATCGGTCGACGACTACCGCTCCAAGGCCGAGGGGCGCGACCTTCCCGACGCAGTGCGGACCGCCGTGCTGCGCGAGGTCGACAAGCTCGAGCGCACCAGCGAACAGAGTCCGGAACACGGCTGGATCCGGACGTGGCTCGACACCGTCCTGGAGCTTCCGTGGGGCGTGCAGTCGGAGGACAGCCTCGACGTCAGCGCGGCGGCGGGCATCCTCGACGAGGACCACGACGGGCTCAACGACGTCAAAGAACGCATCCTCGAGCATCTGGCGGTGCGCAAGCTGCGCAGCGACCGCGGCCTCGTGTCCACGGGACAGCGCGGCTCGGGCGCCATCCTCGCCCTCGTCGGGCCTCCCGGTGTGGGCAAGACGTCGCTGGGCGAATCGGTGGCGCGCGCCCTGGGTCGCAAGTTCGTGCGCGTGGCCCTGGGAGGCGTGCGCGACGAGGCCGAGATCCGGGGACATCGCCGCACCTACGTCGGTGCGCAGCCGGGGCGACTGGCACGCGCCCTGCGCGAAGCGGGGACCATGAATCCCGTGATCGTGCTGGACGAGGTGGACAAGCTGGGCGCGGACTACCGGGGCGACCCTTCATCGGCGCTGCTCGAGGTGCTCGACCCGGCCCAGAACCACACATTCCGGGACCACTACCTCGAGGTGGAGCTCGACCTGTCGAAAGTGCTGTTCCTGGCGACCGCGAACGTGGCCGAGACCATCCCCGGCCCGCTTCTCGACCGCATGGAGGTCATCCGGATCGACGGGTACACCGAGGACGAGAAGGTCACCATCGCCAGGCACCATCTGCTGCGTCGCCAGCTCGAGCGGACCGGATTGCGGTCTGACGAGGTGGAGGTCTCCGACGAGGCGCTGCGCGCCATCTCCGCCGACTACACCCGCGAAGCGGGCGTGCGGAACCTCGAGCGCGAGATCGGGCGGCTGTTGCGCAAGGTCGCGACCAAGCTGGCGTCGGGAGCCGTTGTCGCCCCCGTCACGGTGGGCGCAGACGACGTGCGGAGCTGGCTCGGACGGCCGCGCTTCTTCTTCGAGGCGGCCGACCGGACGAGCGTCCCGGGTGTGGCGACCGGGCTGGCGGTGACCGGCACCGGTGGTGACGTGCTGTTCGTGGAGGCCACTGTGATGGACGGCCCCGAAGGCCTCACGCTGACGGGACAGCTCGGCGACGTCATGAAGGAGTCAGCGGAGATCGCTCTCTCCTTCGTGCGGTCGCACGCGGCCGAGCTCGGCATCGATCCGGGTGCGTTCGCAGGGAAGCGGTTCCATCTGCACGTCCCGGCCGGCGCGGTCCCCAAGGACGGGCCTTCGGCCGGCGTGACCATGACCACGGCACTGGTGAGCCTGTTGCGTGACCGTGCGGTGCGACCTGTCGTCGGCATGACCGGTGAGGTCACACTCCAGGGTCGCGTGCTGCCCATCGGCGGTGTGAAGCAGAAGGTGCTCGCTGCGCACAGGGCCGGGCTCCGTGACGTGGTCCTTCCGGCCCGCAACGGACCGGATCTCGAGGACGTGCCCGAGAGCGTGCGCGAGGAGATGACGTTCCATCTCGCCGAGACCGTCGACGACGTGCTCACCGCCGCGCTGGAAGTCGGGGCCGGGAGTGGTGTCGGCGCCAGCTCGGTGGCCGCATAAGAGCGGCACCGAGCGGCGCGGGGCGGTGCACAGGCGCCGCCAAGACCGTCACGCAACGTTCAGCGGAATTTCACCTCTAGGCACGCGCCTCGCCCGTTCGTTCACGCACCCCATCCACAGAGCTGTGGATGGGGTGCGGATATCCCTGCGAGCGGGCGCCGGTTCAGCGGAAGTCGAATGCCACCTTGATGGCGCCGCTGCTCTCCTGTTCGGCGAGGACCGTGAACGCCTCGCGCCACTCCTCGAGCCGGAAGGTGTGGGTGAGCATCCCGTCGAGGTCGACCCGTCCCTGGTCGGCCAGGTCCAGGAAGTGGGCGATGCCGTGCTTGCGCACGCCCTCGACCTCTTCCACCCCGAAGGCGTTGGACCCCACCCAGGTGATCTCCTTGAAGTAGAGCGGCGAGTACTCCCAGCGGCCGGGCCCGTGGACCCCGCTCTTCACGAGCGTGCCGCGCGCCTTCAAGAGGCGGACGCCGACCTCGAAGGTCTCGGGCTTCCCGATGGTGTCGTACACCACGTCGATCTTGCCCGGATGGGCCATGGGCAGTCCCTCGCGCACCGGCTGCAACACCCCTCCGGACCACGCCGCAGCCTGTTCGATGAGCGCGGCGCGCGGTTCGGGTGCGACCACCGTGGCGCCGAGCCGACGTGCCAGGGCGGCCTGTGCCGGGAAGCGGGCAACCACCATGACCTCGACGTCGGGGTACAGCGCCCGCAGGATGGCCGTCGCCGTCGTGCCCAAGGCTCCGGCGCCGTACACCAGCGCCCGCCCGCCGGGGGGCGGTGGATGGCGCGTCACCGAGTGCAGGGACACGGCGAAGGGATCGGCGAAGACCGCCATCTCGTCGGGCACACCGTCGGGCACGGGGAAGAGCATGGTGTGATGAGCCGGGAAGTAGTCGGCGAAACCGCCGGGCGCGTCCTTGCACGTCCCGGTGTGGATGCCGGCGGCCAGAGGCCCTTCGGTGAAGTGCCAGCACAGGCTGTAGTCGCCGTCCTGGCACGAGGGGCACATGGGGTCGATGCCGCGCGGCGCGCACGACAGCCACGGATTGAGCACCACGCGTTGGCCGACCTCCAGTCCCGGCACCCCCGGGCCCACGTCGGCCACGTCGGCCACGACTTCGTGGCCGAGGATGGTGGGGAACGTGAACAGGTTCGCCAGCGGGCTGTCGGTGTTGGCCTCGCCGAAGTCCATGAACACCTGCTTGGCCTCGGATCCGCAGATGCCGGTCATCCGGGTCTTGGCCATGACCCACCCCGGCCGGGCCGGACGGGGTTCGTCGAGGTCGACGAGCTTCATGGGAGTGCGCGCCAAGCCCACCAGGAGCGGGTTGGACTCGTCAGGCGCGTCCCACTTGTCGGGCCGGATGCCGTAGAGCAGTCCCTTCATCGTCCGACCCCTCCTGTAGACCGTGTGCTCATTGACCCGCGTCCGCGTAAACCGCGTAGAACCGTGTCCCGCCTAGACCGTGTCCCGCCTAGACCGTGTCCGCCAGCCGCTCCCACCCCGTGGGGGGAGGTTCGAGCCGCCAGTACTGCTCGGGAACGTTGGCGTCGAGGCGCTCGTCGAGCACGTGATCGCGCTGCAGCGGTGGCAGCTGGCTCTTGTAATGGTCGATGGCGGCGCGCTTGGTGACCATGTCGGGCTCGATGGGGACGACCGCGGGCGTCGGCCACAGCCCGCTCTTGAACAACTTGGCGATCCGCCACGCCAGGATGCCGGGGATGTGCTTGTACCCGTGGTCCTCGTAGCAGAACCATGCCGGCGCATCTCCTGACTGGGCCAGCGCGGCCCGTGCCAACAGCCCGGCGTCGTGGGTGAGGGTGTGGTCAGGGTTGGCGAGGCCCATGGGCAGGAACACAGCCGTGGGTGACGTCGCCGCGATAGCCTCCTCGAGCACCGGCGCCACGTCGGGAGGGCGGGGCCGTTGCTCCTTGGCGAGGTACTGGTGGTCGGGGAAGTCGAGCCATACGGGCGTCGCCTCGAGGAACGCCATGGCGGAGCGGTCCTCTTCCCGCCGGATGGCGACCACGTCGTCGCCGGGGCCGAAGCCTCCGCATGCGTCCCACGACGTGGGCTCGTCGGGGTAGGCGGGGGGCCATCCGCCGAGCACGGTGATCACCGTCGTGCCCGGGTACCCGGCGATGAGGTGCGAGGCCCCGAGGACGGCATCGTCGAAATGCGGCGACACCACCACGATTCGAGCCAGCGTCTGCGGGTCGACCAGACCCCACGTGACCTCGACCGTTCCCCCCGTGTCCGCGCTCACCGGCCCGGACCGTAGCGCGTCGGACCGGGTCTACGCCCGACGCGGGCGCGCCCGGCGCGGGACCACGGTGCGGCGCAGCAGCCGCCACCCCTGGGCGGTGTGCACCACCTCGTCGTGGTACTCACCGGTGCGCGTCCTGCCGTCGTCGGAGACCACGAGGTACTTGCAGCGCACCCGCGCCTGCTGCGTCCCGTCGGGCTCGATCGTCACATTGGTGGTGTGGTGGGCGAGCGGGTGGTCGAGTCGGGCGAAACAGGCGCGCAGCTCCTCCGTCCCGTGAGCGCTCCCTCGGCCCACGGCCTCGAGGTCGAACACCGCCTCGTCGGCGAACACGTCGGACAGGGCGCTCCAGTCGGCGTCGTCGACGACGTGCCCGTAGCGGGCCAGCAGGTCGTGGATGGCGAGGATGTCCTCAGTCTCCATGGCGGGGCTCTCCATGCGGGGCTCTCCGTGGCCGGTGCGTCACGACTCTGCGGCTTGGCACACACAGAACTCGTTGCCTTCCGGATCGGCCATGACGACCCAGCGGTTGTCGTGCTCCACCACGGCCTGCCCGCTCAGGCGGGTGGCTCCCAGCCGCTCGAGTCGCGAGGCCAGGCTTTCGATGTCGGGCACCTCGAGGTCGAAGTGCACGCGGTTCTTGCCGGCCTTGAGCTCCGGGACCCGCTGCAGCAGCAGCTTCGGGCCCTCGGCACCGTCGGGCACCAGCAGGACGTAGTTGTCGACCGAGCCGACCACGGCGTACCCGAGGGCAGCGGCCCAGAAGCTCGCCAGCACGTCGGGATCGCGACTGTCGAGGACGAGACTGAGCTCCACGGCCCCATCATGACCCAGCAGGCCCCGGAGGACGAGGGGCCATCCCGCTCAGGCACACCGGGCCGACGCTGTGGGTGGTCTCAGCGAGAGGTGTGGAGGAAGGCCGACCTCCAGAGGTCGAGCAAGTCCCAGAAGAACGCGTACCCGCGGTGGTGGACGCGCCGGACCATCAGTGCCGGTTCTCCGGTCGTGCCAGGACGAATCGCCGCTCGAGCCACGGGTCCTGGGAGTGATTCCGCCTGGTGACAGGCTCGGGGCTCACGTCGGCCCGGAGCACTTCGTCGATGAGCCTGATGATCTCGTCACACCGTTGCGCTGGGGTCATTGGTCACTCACTTGTTCATGCCGTCACCTCACAATGGACCTCACCAGGGCCTCGGTTGGAGAGCCGTTCGGGGGCAGTGTGCAGGGCCAAAGGTCCTGCCTCGGGCCCGGGAGAGGGGTGCCGGGCCGGTGGCGGGACGGGATAGCCCACCGTGTGGCACGGTGTCGGCATGTGCAGAAGCATCGTGACCCTGCGGAGCCCCGAGGCCGTTCCCGACGAGGACGTGCGGGCCGCCGCCCTGCAGTACGTCAGGAAGGTGAGCGGCTACCGCGCTCCCTCGGAGGCCAATCGAGCCACCTTCGAGCGTGCCGTCGACGACATCGCGGCGTCGACGCGGATCCTGCTCGACGGGCTCGTGACGGGGCGGCCCGGGCCGAAGGTCAGCCGGTAGCGGGTCCGAGCCCCCGCACCAGGGCGCGCACCTGTTCCTCGATGGCGCGCCGACCGAGCGCGCCCTGTGCGGCGATGATGTCGAATCCATGGCACGCGCCCGCCACCGCGTGCAGCTCCGTGGGCACGCCGGATTCCATGAGCCTGCTCGCGTACCCGATGCCCTCGTCCCGGAGCGGGTCGAGCTCGGCGGTGAGCACGTAGGCCGGAGGAAGACCGCTCAGGTCGGCGCAACGCCCCGGAGCCGCGTACGGGGACACCTCGCCCCGCCCCTCGGGGTCGCCCAGGTAGTACCGCCACATGTCGGCGGTGGCCCCGCTCGTCCACAGCGGAGTGGCGTCGAAGGCGCGCATCGACGACGTCTGCATCCTGTCGTCGATCACCGGGTAGTTGAGGAGCTGGAACACCAGCGGTGGTCCGCCCCGGTCACGCGCCATGAGGGCCACCGAGGCCGCCAGCGCACCGCCGGCACTGCTCCCGCCGACCCCCACGCGGCCGGGGTCGACGCCCAGGTCGTCGGCGTGCGCCATCGTCCACTCGAGCCCGGCGAAGCAGTCCTCGACGGCGGCGGGGTAGGGGTGCTCGGGGGCGAGGCGGTAGTCGACCGACACCACCACGCACGGGACCTCGGCCGCGTAGCGCAGGCAGCGGAGCTCCTCGGTGAAGCGGTCGCCGAGGACGAAGGCGCCGCCGTGGAAGAACACCAGGGCGGGCGTGCTCGCGCTGTGTCGCGTGGCAGGCACGTAGACGCGCACGGGGATCTCCATGCCCGCGTCGGGGCCGGGGATCGAGCGGTCCTCCACCGCCACCCGGTCGTCGGTGGGCAGGGTGCCCCCGGTGGCCTGGAGCAGGTCGAGGGTGGAGCGCAACATCTTGACGACGTTGATGTCCTGGAGGTGGGCGCCGGGGTCGACCCCTCCGGGGAAAGCGGCGAGGGCTTCGACGAGCTCTGGGTCCAGGGGCGGTGTCTGTGCCATGGTCAGCGGTGGAAGTGGGCCATGGTCAGCGGTGGAAGTGGGGGATGACCTCTTTCCCCATGAGCTCGATGGTCTGCATCACCGCTTCGTGCGGGATGTTGTACGGGTTCACCAGGCACAGGAGCAGGTCGATGCCCGCCTCCTCGTAGAGGCGGACCGTCTTGATGCAGTCTTCGGGCGTGCCGAGCACGCAGGCGTTGGCCTCCACGAGGTATTCGAGGGAAAGCAGGTCGAGCGCGCCCTCGTCGTCGATCTTCTTCATGTCCGCGGCGTAGGCGTACGAGCCCAGGTCCTGGTTCCGCTCGATCATCCAGTCCGTCATCGAGGCGATCTGGCGGGCACCGGTCTTGGGGTACCACTCGAAGGACTCGCGGGCTACCTCGTGGGCGCGGGCGCGGTCGGGCGCGCACAGGGCCATGGTGAAGGTGGCGGCGCGGTTGTTCACGAAGGCCCCGATGGGATTGGTGCAGCCATCGACCGCTTCCCGATAGATGTCGACCTTGGCCTTCACCTCCTGCGGGGAGACTCCGACGGCGAACGAGCACAGGCCCAGGCCCAACGCGCCGACCTGGCGGTGGCCGTCCTCGGAGCTGGTCGCCCCCCAGATGGGCGGGTGGGGGTCCTGGCGCGGCTTGGGGTGGACGCGCCGCTTGGGCATCTGCCAGTACTTGCCGGCGAGCTCGTACTCGTCGTTGGTCCAGCACCCCACGACATGGCCGATGGCCTCCTGCCACATGGCGCGGGTCTCGGCCGGGTCGACCCCGAATCCCTCGAGCTCGGCCCTGGTCGAGGAGCGACCCGTCCCGAGGTCCACCCGGCCGTCGGAGAGCAGGTCCAGCACGGCCACGGACTCGGCCGTGCGCACGGGGTGGTTGTAGGGCTGGGGCATGAGCCGCACGCCGTACCCGATCCGGATGCGCTCGGTGAGCGCGGCGACGGCTCCGTACAGGACCTCGGGATTCGAGCAGTGCGAGAACTCCGAGAGGAAGTGGTGCTCGACGGTCCAGAACGCGTCCCACCCGTAGCGCTCACCCGCCACCGCCTGGGCGAGGACGTTCTTGTAGGCGGTGTGCTCGCTGTCAGGCCCCCACGGCTCGGGGACGGGGATCTCGTAGAACAAGGCGAACTGCACGGAGCAGGGTCCTATCATCCAGCCCACCCGGCGACAAACCGCCGGCCGCGAACCGACATCGAGGGGGTGCCATGCGAGGGCTGGCGGGCAAGAACGTGATCGTCACCGGGGCGGCCTCGGGGATCGGCCGGGCGTGCGCGGCCCGCCTCCTCCAAGAGGGTGCCAGCGTCATGGGCGCGGACCTCACCCCCGCCGGTGACGCCCCCGGGGTGCCCTCCGGTGCTGCAGCGTGGGCCTTCACCACGGTCGACGTCACCGACGAGGCCTCCGTCACCACCCTCGTGGACGAGGCGCACCGGGCCTTCGGGCGCGTCGACGGACTGGTCAACGCGGCCGGGGTGGCCGGAGGCGGGGCCGTGCACATGGTCGACACCCCGGAATGGAACCGCGTCGTGGGCGTGAACCTCTACGGCACCTTCCTGACCGCCAAGTACGCCATCGCCCGCATGGTGGAGCAGCCCCGGGTCGAAGGCGAGCGGGGCGCGGTGGTCACGATCGCCAGCATCGAGGGCATCGAGGGGACCGCCGGCGGCAGCGCCTACAGCGCGTCGAAAGGGGGCGTCGTCATCCTCACCAAGAACATGGCCATCGACTACGCGCGGCTGGGCATCCGCGTGAACACGATCTGCCCCGGGTTCATCGACACGCCGATGACTAGTCGGGTACTTTTCGGAACCCCCGACATGGCCCACGTCCGAGACGACATCATCCGAGAGCACAAGCTGGGTCGTTTCGGGCAGCCTTCGGAGATCGCCTCGGCGGCGGCTTTCNTGCTCTCTGCCGATGCCTCGTTCATCACCGGGCACGCACTGGTGGTCGACGGCGGCTACACCGCCGGACGCGACCACGGCGTGACCGAGATGTTGGGATTGTCAGGTCCCTAAGGCGCCGCGCCCCGAACAGATGTTCGCCGGTACACTTTTGGCCGGAGTCCCCTGAGCCAAGAGGGCAGGACCATGACACCCGAAGAGCGTTATCACTCCATCCGTCAAGAACTAGCAGAACACGCGGCTCCCGGGGTGTTGGCCAAACTCGACTCGCTGATCGCCGAGTTGATGGTGCCTGCCAGACCGTTCTCGTCCGTCGGCGAACTTCTCGACAAACACGAGGAGTATATGGGGCGACGACACAAGACTCCGGGTTCCATCTCGGCCAGACGTCGTCGGGTGCAGGAGCTCATCGACTGGTCCGACCCGAAACCGATAGTGGACTTGAGGCGTGAGGACATCGAGCGATACTTGTTCAGCGGCAAAGTCGGCAAGGTGAGATTGGCGACGAAGCGCAACTACTTATCTCAGATCCACAGTTTCTTCGAGTGGGCGGTTGTCGAGAAATACACCCGCGTCGATCCGACTCTTGGGATCGAGTTGGACAAACCACATAAGGCGAGCATTCGCGCCATATCTGCCGAGGATCTGGCTGAAGCGATCCAGAAGGCATCCCCTCGCATCCGGGCAATACTCTTGCTCGCCTATGAAGGCCTCACACCTGGAGAGATCGCCTTGCTCAAAGGAAGTGATGTCGATCACGCGAAAGGACAGTTACACGTACCTGGCCGCAAAGACCGGATTATCCCTCTTCGGGAGTCTGTCGCGCAGGACCTTCCTAATCGACAGGGGTATCTATTCACGCTCAAGAACGGTAATCGGCCCAGGGCGCACAACATTGCTCATGAGGGGAACAGGTACCTACACGGCATAGACATCCGCGAGACGCTTACAAGCATCAGGCACCGATCCGGCTTTGACGACTACTTGAAGCGTCGCGACCTTCAGCTAACGCAGCAACGCATGGGCCATGCTTCAGCTGCCAGCACTGCCGCGTACGCTACGGCAGACGCCAAGAAGGTGGCGGGTGTGGAGGCTGAAGCAAGCTGAATCATGGAAACCGATGTGCGTTGCTCCTTTATGTCCACAGCACGTTCCATTTAGACTAGAGGTCGGGCCAGCAGGCGCCGAAGGTCGTTCTGGAGCGCCTCCAGACGGCGCTCAGCGGCGCGTAGCTCTTCAATCAGCGCCAGTGCCTGCTTATGTATGGTCCAGGGCGGGCGAGCGCGGGTTGGCCAGGGCAACTACAGAGGACCCCGTTCCGTCCACCGGACAACTCGGTCTCCAGCGGAATTACGGAAATGTTCAGGCTCCATTAGACCCAGGGTGATTCAGAGTCTTGGAAGATCTTCGCCTGTCAGTTGTCGGCGAGAGCGACCCGGGCCAGAGCTTCGACCGGAGCCAGGGCGCCTGGGGCTTGGGCCGCCGCGATGGTCCGGCTCTGATCGGAATAGGCGTTCACGACGGAACGGCCCCCCGCGGTCAGGCCATAGGCGCCGTCGCCGAGGCCGGAGATCTTCTGCATTCCCGTCGCTTCATCCGCGTGGGCGACCTGCCCGGCGAAGGTTGCCGAGGTTTCGTGCGCAAATATCGTGACACCAGCATTTCCACCTCCGGCGGCAGCTGTGTACTCGCAGGCGATCCCGCCGCCCTCTGTCGGGGTGCGGATCGGGCCGCTGTATGCGACTCCGAGCGCAGCATCAGCTTGGGCCATCGTCGGGCAGGTGGGAGCGCCCGTCGACACAGCCACCGTGGTCGCAGTAGACCCGGGTGGCGCTGTGGTCGCTGACGCGGCGCTCGTCGGTGTGGACGTCGGGCTGGCGGTATGACTGCTGCTCCCCGACCCGCAACCCGTCAGAACCAAGCCAACCATCAAGACGCCAGCTGCCAAGGCGACTCGAGTGTTCATCACTTCGAGCATACGCCCGTGTCCATTGTCGGCAAAGAGCGCTGAGTGGTAATCGACTGCGCATTGCGGTTGGGGCTGACCGCGTAGGCGACGCCAGGCAGCAATGTCGGGTTGCCGTTGCCAGCCAGAAGCTAGCAACGGGCTTTGGGAGGGTCGTCTGAGAGCCCTGCCACCGCGAGGCCAGATAAGCTACCCGTTAGCGCCAGCGATGGGCCAACACCGAAATACCAGAGATCGGCTTGAGCGCCCAACACCGTGCCCCGGGACTGAACCCCGGATCGCGCCTTGAGGATCGCGTGGCTAGTGGAAAGGGAGAACCGTGCGACAAGTAGGCGCCCGGGGGTCCGCACTACTCCCGGAGGCAGTTAGGGATGGCGGCACAGCCACTTGCAAACTGCAATCGCGCTCGCGACAGCAGCACAGCGCACGAGTGTCATCGAAGACGACGCTCTCCGCCCTTGCTCCGGGAGTGAGAGAAGCAAACCCTGCGCCCCGGAAGGAGTCGACCCGCAGCTGCCGGCGCCGGTCCGGGCCGAGCAGCCCGTAGATCTCGCCAGGGGCCAGGCTGAAGCTCACGTCGTCGACGGCCCCACGCTCGCCCAAGCTCCGACTGAGCCCGAGCCACTGCGCAGGGGAGGGGCGTGGTGATCGGGCACTGTCCCCACTCGGTCGCGTGGGGACCGGCGAGTCGTTGCCAGCAGGATGCGGTCTCGAGGCCGTTTCGCTTGGTGACCTTCGGCTCTACTGGGCCGCACTACTCCCCGACATGGTGGACTCGTGGAGTCGTCCGTCGTTGCGGCTAACGTAGAGCATGTCCATCGCGGGCGCCCGGACAGGCCTGGTGATGCCGAGTGGGGCGAGATCCTGGCACGCACCCCGCTGCGCCATGCCAGGCTGCAGTCGCACGATGGCACCGAGTTGGACGTCCAGCACATCGGCGATCGCGGACCGCTCATCGTCCTGGTAAACGGGCTGGGCGGCTCCATACGAGCGTGGCCATCCCTCGTCAAGAGCTTGGCGCCGGCCCATCGGCTGGTGTCGTGGGACTACCGGGGTCTGTACCGCTCAGGTCGGCCAGCTGACCCGGGGGCCGTACGGGTCGAGGATCACTGCGAGGACCTCGGCGTCGTCATCGAACAAGTCGGAGGCGGGCCCGCCGTGCTCGTCGGCTGGAGCATGGGTGTGCAGGTCTCGGTGCAGTACACGCTCGACCACCCCGACCCAGTGGCGGGCCTCGTCTTGGTATGCGGTGCCCCTGGCGACCCGTTCGCCGGCATCTTCGGCACGGCGTCGAGCCGGCACTGGGTCCCGGCGCTGTGCCGGCTGGTCGAAGCCGGGCCGCGGCCCTTCGGCGCGCTCGTGCGGGGCCTGGCGGCGTTCCCGGCCACCCCAGCCCTGCTCCGGCGGAGCGGCATGGTGGCGGGCAGCTGCGACGTGGCCCTTCTGCGCGTGCTCGCCCGCGACTTGGCCGGGTTGGACTGGCGGCTCTACGCGCGGTCTATCCGTGCCATGGGGTGCCACGACGCCTGGGACCGTCTAGGAGAGATCCGGGTGCCGGTGTTGGCGGTGGGAGGCACCCATGACATGATCACTCCGGCCTCGGTGGCAAGCGCCATCGCGGCAGGCGTATGCGATGGCGAGGCGTTCATCATCGAGGGGGCAACGCACTATGTCCCGCTCGAATTCCCTGATGAGTTGAACGACAGGATCGAGCGCTTCCTGTCAGCGAGCGTCGACGCTGGCTGGCGCCAGGCTCGAACCGAGGCGCGATCCACGCCGAGATCCGTGGCGCGATCCACGCCGACGTCCAAGGCACGGTCTCGGGCTAAACCCGAGGTGCGACCTAGGGCTGGGCGCAGAACCGGGACCACTGCACCCAATGGTTGATCCCTGACCGCTTTCGAGCCGTTCGCCCCTGGCCCGGCCCCGGGCCGAGGCGTCGAATGGGACTGTACCCGATGGACGGCGCCGAATGCCGTATAGGGCGGAATATTGCAACGTGGAAGCGGCACGCCTGAGGCGTCGCCGGGGAAGGAGGCAATTCTCCATGTGGTGGAACCGTTGCGACGGGGACCTCGTGCGAGGTCTCGACCCCGATCGGCGAATCATGCCCTACATCATGCGGGGGCGGAATGAGTCGATCGCCTTTTTCGAGTCGGCGGTCGACGTCACGCGCACCGAGGAGTTCCTGGACGAGTTCAACCGGCGCCGCCCCGACGGCCGGGCAACCCTCTTCCATATGGTGCTGTGGGCACTTGCCCGCACCCTCGGCGAGTTTCCCCACCTCAACCGCTTCGTGGCCGGCGGCCGGATCTACCAGCGACACGGGATCTGGATCTCGTTCGCCGCAAAGCAGGAGCTCGTGGAGGACGCGCCACTCGTGACCGTCAAGAAGCTCTTCGACCCCAACCAGCCCTTTCTCGAGCTCGTGGATGACGTGCACCGGGAGGTAGACGCGGCTCGCTCCACCGCGAGGACGTCCGTCGACAAGGAGCTCTCCATCCTGCTGCGCCTTCCTGGCTCGGGCCTGAGAGCCGCCGTGGCGATCGTGCGCCTTGCCGACCGGCTCAGCCTGCTGCCCCGTGCCTTCATCGACCCCGATCCCATGTTCACAAGCGTCTGGGTGGCGAATCTCGGCAGCCTCAACATGGACCCTGTCTTCCACCACCTCTACGAGTACGGCAATGCTGCCGTGTTCTGCACCATCGGCCAGGCCACCGAGGAACCCGTCGTGCGTGACAGCAATGTTGTCATCGGGCGCGTCGCCCGGCTGCGCTTCAGCTACGACGAGCGGATCGACGACGGCATGTACGCGGGCCACGCCGAGCGCCTGCTGCGCCGGCTGGTCGAGGACCCCCTCGCCAACGGCTGCGAGCCGTCGATGGCCTTAACGACGAAGACCGGGGAAAAGGCCGGCGTGGCGTTGAGCGTGGCAGGGGAAGGCACTCCGCACGAAGTGCCCGGACCGTGACAGCCAAGGCAATGCCGGGGCACCGTCGAGGGACGGGCGCCTTCGGGGCCTGGGTGGTTCTCGGCGTCTACATCGCGTTGGTCACCTCGAGCCACATCCTGTGGATCTCGTTCGCGTCGGTGACCGACAACGCGGCCCGCACCTTCCACACGACGTCGCTTTCCATCGGCCTCCTGGTGTCGGTAGGGCCCATCTGCTCGGCGATCTTCTCGATCCCCGCCGGCGCGCTGCCCGACCGCTTCGGCTACCGAAGACCGCTGTTGTGGGCGGGCCTCGCCACCGTCGTCTTCGCCTTCCTGCGCCCGCTGGCTGGGAGCTTCCCACCACTGCTCCTGCTCACGGTGGCGCTGCTTATTCCCCAGCCATTCCTCATCAACGCCGTGGCTGACCTCGTCAACCGGCATTTCTCCGACGAGGAGTCCGCCACGGCCACCGGACTCGGCACCATGGCCATCTTCCTCGGGATCACCGTCGGCTTGGCAGTAACGCCGGGCTTGGTGTCGGTCCTCGGCGTGCGAGGCGCCCAATTTGTCTACGCGGGTGTCGCGGCCCTCTCGTTAGCAGCGTTCTGGATTGTCGCGCCGCGCACAGTACCTGAACGCCTGCGCGCCCCCGAAGAGCTCGACATGCGCGCCGCGATCGCCAGGGTGCTGCACTCGCGCGCGCTGTGGCGGCTGGCGGCGATCCTGTTCTGCGGCTTCGGCTTCTACCTGGGCATGACCACGTGGTTGAGCGACATCCTCAAGCCCCACGGCATCGGCAACACCCTGGCGGGACTGGTCGCCGGGGCGATTACCGTCGGTGGTATCGCGGGCTCGGTTGCGCTCGGCGCGGCCAGCGACCACATCCGGCGGCGCAAACCATTCATCATCGCCGCCGGGCTCGTGTCAGTCCCCACATTGCTCCTCCTGGGCCACCTGGGATCGTTTGTGGCGCTCTTGATCGTGGCCTTCGTGCTGGGGTTCTTCCTGCTCGCGGCGCTGCCCGTGTCCATCGCGTGGGTCTCGGAGGAAGCGTCGCTCGGGGCGCAGGTGGCGAGCACGGGGGTGGGCGTGATCCTGATGGCAGGTAACCTCGGAGGGGCGCTGGTGGTGGTGATCATGGGTGTGATCAAGGACGCTGAGGGCAACTATTCGGGTGCCATCCTGTTCGCTGCTGCACTAGCAGTGGTGGCCGTAGCCATCGCGGTCACGCTGCGCGACCCCCTGGTCGCCACGACCACGGACGCCAGCACCGCTCCGTGACCGGCACAGCGAGGACGGCGCGCTCGGCTCAGACCTAAACCTTAGATTCGCGAGCAATACTCCGATCCTCGGCACTCAGCCCCTTGCGAGCGGGTCGGCAGCCACTGCTGAGGGCAGCAAGCAGGCGTGACGGCGCGTCACATCAAGGCTCTCGGAACGTGTCGTTGGTCGTACCGGCCGCTCCCGAGAGGTACGCACCGGCGGCAAGCGCGGCGATCTCGGCGGGCTCCCCCACGCGGTACACCCGTCCCTGCACCACGATGGCGGCGCGCGTGGCGACCGCCTGCGCGGTGTGGACGAACTGCTCGACGAGCACGATCGTCATGCCCCCCGCCGCGAGCGCCGTGACGACCTCGTAAAGCTGGTCCACGACGACTGGGGCGAGCCCCATGGAAACCTCGTCGAGCAGCAGCAACATGGGCCGGCCGACTAGGGCCCGGGCGACGGCGAGCATTTGCTGCTCGCCGCCCGACAGGGTCCCTGCCAGCTGGCGGCGGCGGAGCTTCAGAACCGGGAACGTGTCGTATGCGCGCTGCTCGGCCTCGGCGATCCCCACGTCGCCGCGGTAGGTCCACATCCGAAGGTTTTCGTGCACCGCCAGGTTGGGGAACACCCCCCGCCCCTCGGGCACGGTGCACACCCCGCGCCTGGCCAGCGCGTCGGCGGAGGTCCGGCCGAGGGGCTTGCCCTCGAGGCGAACCTCCCCGGCGGTCGGGCGGAGGCGGCCCCCGGCCACCTTCAGGATTGTCGACTTCCCGGCGCCGTTCGGGCCGAACAGTGCGAACACGCTCCCCGTCGGCACCGCCAGGTCGACCCCGTGGAGCACCGGGATCCGGCCATACGCCGCCCGGACGGACAAGAGTTCGAGCACCGGCGGCCCGGGCAGGCCGGCGGTCACCGGCCACCCCCGCCGGAGCGGGCGGCGCCGGCGGCCA
>JGI12269J14319_10000700_pt1 | contig 32524 bp, 22 predicted proteins | sample PeaSoiSIISIP2007_FD_14319 | JGI IMG/M metagenome (IMG submission 14319)
AAAGAGAAACGGTCTGGCTCATTTCGAGCAACCCGTTTGACGTGATCGGCGCCAGGGCCTGCGGCTTGCGCACCGCCTGGGTGCAGCGCGATCCGAAACGCGTGTTCGATCCGTGGGAGTTCGAGCCTGACTTAATCGTTCACGGACTTGCGGAATTGTCGGGCAAGCTGATTTAGTGGCGCAGGCTTCAGCCTGTGGGGTTTAGTCCTTGCAAGTACTAACCCCCACAGGCTGAAGCCTGTGCTACTAGAACCATCCCGTTTGCACTTCTCGCACAACTCATCAGGCTCTCTTGAGCGCCGCCGGGCGATGTGATAACAAAGCAGGGACCTCTCATGGGCCTGCTCACCGACGCAATCAAGAAATCCCAATCGCTGCGAAAAATATTTTTCAGATTTGCGGCCGTCCTGGCTGGAACAATCGCCGGTTGCGGAGGCGTGGTCGGCCCATTGAACTCGGTGACTCCGCCGGCCATCGTGCAAAGCCTTACAGCCTCCGACGTCACGGCGCTCGTGCAAGCCGCCGCGCAGGCCGCCGATCCCAACACTATGGTGATTGCCGTGGTGGATCGCGCAGGCAACATCCTGGGCGTCTATCGCAAGCCGTCGGCGCCCACGCTTGCCGCGGGAAATTTCAGCGCGCAAGTGGACGTCAACGAACTTGCGGTTTCACTCGCGCGCACCGGCGCGTTTTTCAGCAACGATCAGGCGCCGCTTTCCTCGCGCACCGTGCGCTTCATCAGCGGAATTCATTTTCCGCCTGGAATCGCGAACACGCCGAACGCGCCGCTCTACGGGATCGAAAACACGAATCGCGGATGCACGCTTTCCACGAATTTCATTGCCGGGCAGTCGGTGCCGCCCGCGCGCTCGATCAGTGGCGCGACGACAGGCCTCGGCATCACGACGGGCAAAGTGGACGTGAATGACAGCGATTCGGCCGCCCTCAATCCGGGCGGCGTGCCACTGTTTCGCAACGGCAGCCTGGTGGGCGGCATCGGAGTCGCGGGAGTCGCGCCCAGCGTTGCGGAATATGCGGCCTACGCGGCGGCAACTTCAAATGGATTCGGCCCCACGCCTGCCACGCCCGGCGTTGTATTTATTGGCGGCGTTGCTCTGCCATTCGTTAACCAGACGACTCCGCCGGCCGGCACCAGCGCAGGCGGTTTCTCCGGAAGCTTCATAGTGGGCCCATCGGCGAGTCCAGGCACGCCGCCGACAGGCATGCTGGTTGCGCCCGCAGCGGGCCCGCTCGGAGGTCTTGCCGCGTCCGACGTGACGGCGATCATCAACAACGCCATCGCTACGGCGAACACGACGCGCGCCGTGATTCGTTTGCCCATCGGTTCTTCCGCGCGCATGGCGATCGCCGTCGCAGATCTCGACGGCACGATCATCGGACTGTACCGCATGGCGGACGGCACAGTGTTCAGCATCGACGTGGCCGCGACCAAAGCCCGCAATATGGTGTACTTCAACAGCGCCGCCCGGTCGGCCGCCGATTTGACGGGCGTCCCAATGGGCACGGCCGTCACGAACCGCACGATTGGCTACGGAACCCAGCCATTTTTCCCTCCTGGAATTAATGGCAGTTCCCCCGGCCCATTCTTCAATCTCTACTTGCAAGATGTGGCGAATCCCTGCACGCAGGGATTTCAAGTAGCCGGGCCGAATCAAAGTGGGGTTGTGTTTTTTCCAGGTTCCGTGCCGCTCTATCGCAACGGAGCGCTTGTGGGAGGGCTCGGCATCAGCGGCGACGGCGTCGACCAGGATGACTTCGTGGCTGCAGGGGGATCGGCGGGCTTTGAAGCCCCGGCGGGGATTCGCGCCGACCAGATCGTCTTGCAAGGCGTACGTTTGCCCTACTTGAAATTCCCGTCGAATCCGACGAACTGATTCTAATTTTCTTGAGTGGGGGTTGGCCATAGATAGCACAGTCTTCTAAACCCCGTGCTACTCACCACGCCACCAATTTCAAAAGATGTGTTTTAGCGCGCACGACCCTGCAATTCCGCTACGGAGAAATTGCCGTGCGCGGGTTTGCGCTGCGCGGGATCGTGGTAGGTGTGGCACTCGAAGCAGCGCGATTCCGCTGCTTCGGCGCCGGGATGGTGGCACGAGCGGCACGCCGCAATGCCAGGGAGAAGAACGTCGGAACTTTGCTGGCTCGATGTCGCGGCGGCGTGGCAACTCGTGCAGTCCACGAGGCCGTGCTGCGAGTGATCGAATGTCGCATGCGGCATATAGCGCGCGGTGATATTCGACGGCGCGATTTTTGGCAGCGCCGCGCCTTCGTCCAAAAGAAGCGTGTGGCATTGCTTGCACGTCTTGCGCCACAGAAGCGCTTCGTCCTCGGCGGTGCGTTCCGCGACCCATTGCGGCGGCGTAAGCAATCGATAGTCCGCGGGGATCGGCTCTTCCGGAAGGTCACGGCTGGGATCGCGCGGCACACGCAAATCTGCCGGATGCATCGCAATGTAGGCCTGCAATTTGGCAACGACGAATGGGTGAATCACTTCCGGCTTGTCGTGAGGGACCGCGTCCGGAAGCCGTTTGTCGAATTGCAGTGCGTGGCAAGCGGCGCAGGTCTGCGCGTAGGTTGCCGGCGCCATGTAGGCTCGCGAAGGGATTGAGATGCTCGACTCTTTTTTTGGACCAACCGCTGATGAATCTTTTGGAGCCCCCGCCTGGCTTTTTGAATCCCCAAAGGGCCACGGACCACTTGCGTCGGCGGCCGAACGGTGACAGTCGGCGCAAACCATTTGCACGCGGCTGGCGTTCGGTCCGAGAAGATTGGGCTGCAAGTGGAGGTAATGGTTGAGCTGAATAGTTCCCGGGTCGCGGCGCCCCGATCGCAGCACGGCGAATTCGGGATGATTGCTTTCAAAACTGCCGATATTGCGGACAAAGCTGGTGGAACCCCCGCGCGTCGCGAGGTTCGCGTGGCACTGCGTGCAATTCGCGTCGCTCGTGGCGGCCAGCCGAATCGCTCCGCGATGATCGGCGTGGCAGGAGGCGCACGAGGGCGTGAACGCCTGCGTTACGTGATGCAAGGGGCCGTCATGGCACGCGACGCACTTCTGGTCGTTGACCTTTGCTTCGTAAAAACCCAGGTTGGACAGATGGCAGGCCGAGCATTGCTTTGTGAGGACGGCGTGCGCGGTGGACAAACTTCCGGCGGAATATACGCGGCGGTCGCTGCGGACGCCGTACCACGCAACCCACAAGATGGCTAGCGCCGGCGCCGCAACGGAAAGCAGAAATCGCCAGCGGCGCAGCGGGCTCGGCCTCTTGAAATAGTCGAGATCGATGCGTTGCGCGAGTTTCTTGGTTGTGCGTGTTCGCGGCAAGAGTTTGGGTCCTCTTCGGTCCTCAATTCGAAAACCCGCTACAAATACAACATACGCTTTGTGGGTCGGAGCTTTAGCTCCGACATCTACAGCTTCTCAAATTGTGGGCTTTAGCCCCTGAGCGATTGCTCACTTTGCGTCGGGCCAGCGGCTAAAGCCGCATTAAAGCTGGCGCTTTATGTCACAACTAAAGCCGTGACCCACAAACCTTCTTGATCTCAATAAACTACACAAACAAAATTCAGAACGAGACATTAATATCGCAGCGCCATCACGGCATGGATGGCGCCGAGTAAAATCAACGCGAGCGAAAGAGGAATGTGCAGGAGCAGCCAGCCGTGGAGCCACAGGTGCAAATGGCTCTGCAGGGTGAGTTGGCGCTCCTCTTCGCAAATGCCTTCCAGGTCCTCGATCGTCGTGTGAAGCGAAGCCGGCGCCAGCGTTCGCAATTGCGCGAATGCGCTGCGCGCCTGCGCCGCGTCGCCCAGAGCGCTCCCGCCCGCGCCGGGCTTTTCGAGAAACGGCTTGAGTTCCCGATCGTAGAAGTTGCGCAGAGGCGCGGCCTCATCCATCACGGCGACGGCGGGCGCCGCGGAATTGGGTTCGCCACCTTCGGCCGTTGCTTTTTTGTCGCCGCCGGTGGCTTGCTTGATTAATTCTTCCGCCTCTTCGAGGAGTTGCGCGCGCACGTGGCCGATTTCCTCGTAGATGGTCTCCATGGTTACTTCGCGCGTCATCACGGGCGGCATGTAATGCTGCAGCGCGGCTCCGAAGAGGCCGCTAACGACCACGACGATCAGCAGCGTCATCAGCCACGCCGTCAGGCCATGGCCGTACCGGAATCCGGAGTGAAATAAAATAAGCGGCAGACTGAGGAGGCCGAGCCACAAATGCCCGCGCATCCAGGTTTGCGCGCGGCCAAAGCGGTAGACGGGCACTCTTTTTCGCGCGCCCAGCAGCGCCGCAAAAATCATGAATGCGAATCCCGCACTGCCGAACGCAAGCCCCATCGCGGTGCCGCCCATCGATCCCGTGGCGAATGGGACTCGATAGACGCCGTAGAGCAGCAGCGAGACGCCCAAGATTGCGAGCGACGCGACGAGCCAACTCTTGTGCGTGCGATCAATGCGCACGAATCATTCTCCTGGTCCTGATCTCACATGACGTTTCCAATGATCAGAAAGTTGGCCACGTGATTCGGTTGGGCCTGGTGGCGCAGGCTTCAGCCTGTGGGTTTTGGGCCTTGCAAGGACGAACCCCCACAGGCTGAAACCTGCGCCACCAAACCCGCGCCGCCAAGTTGCATTCGCACGAAATCCGAATTCCGATTGGATTCGCCGCGAGAAATTCAGGCTGGCTTCATTATTCAAGTTCGGGCCCTTCCCGATTTTCCGACGCGCTGCCCCAGAGTCCCCGCGAAGAAATCGCGCGGCTCCACGCGATGCGCGGCGTCGTGCGGGCACGCGTAAACGCAACTGGGTTCCGCATGTTCGGTGCAAAGATCGCAGGTCGTCGCTTTTTTCTGCACGACCGCCTTCTTCTGTCCGGGATGCTCGTGGTCTTCCGCCTGCGCCGTGAAGGAATGCATGTTGATGTTTCCGTACGGGCAATTTTTTGCGCATAGGCTGCAGCCGATGCACCAGTCTTCGATGATCACTTCGAGCGAATTGCGCCGCCGGATCGCTCCGACGGGGCAGCCCACCATGCAGAGCGGGTCTCGGCACTGCCGGCACGAAGTCGCTACGAGGAAATTTTCGAAGCGAAGGCCTTCGCGCACGAGCCGCGTCACGCCGTCGTGCGAATCGGCGCACGCGGTCACGCAGGCGTCGCAGCGCGTACATTTTTCGAGGTCGAGCACCAGCAGGCTCTGCGCTTCCATCAATCCCTGCGCGAGAAAACTCTCGAGCGGGACGCTGCGCACCATGCGCAGGCGTTCCTGATTCGCCTCCTGGCGTTCGCGGGCGGCGCGTTCGAGGCCCGCGCGAACTTCGGGATACTTTTCCACCATCGCGCGAAAATCTTCCGCGGAAATGCGGACTACCTCGACGTGGTCGAGCGCCGAACAAGCCGCCGTGCGGGTTCCTCCGCCAAGTAATCCGATTTCGCCGAAGTAATCGCCGCGCGACAAGTAAGCCAGCACCAGTTCGCCGCCGGGATATTCCTCCGAAACTTTCACGAAACCGAGCCGCACGAGATAAAAACTGTCGGCGCGATCACCCTGTTTGCAGATCACCTGGCCGGGCGCGAAGCGCATGAGCTCGACGCGGTCGCGCAGATGGTCGACGAAATCCTGCTGGAGGCCGCGGAAGATCGAGACATCGCGCAAATGCGAATCGAGCGCGCGGCGCCGGTAAGTTTCGTCGAGCTGCGCCCGGAACGCCTTGCTCTTTTGCAGGACGTCGAGAACGTTGCGCAGCATCTCCAGCATCATGCAATCGGTCTCGGCGCGCACGGTCGCGGACCGCGGGTAATAATTCATGCAGGTCATTTCGCCGAACAGCTCGCCCGGCCCGAGTTCGGCGACAGGATGGTCGTAAGCCAGGTCGACAGGGGCGTCGATCGGAATCGATCGCCGGTCCGCTTCGTCTTCGCGGCGGTCTTCCTCGCGCGGGGACAGCCGGCTCGTGAGCTTGCTCGTCAGCCGCGCGAGAAAGCCCCCGGGGCGGCCTTGCGCCTTCACATGAGCGATGGGAGTGGCGAGCGCGACGCTCGCCTTGCCTTCCAAAATATAAAACGCGGTCGAGCCGAATTCCCCTTCGCGGCACACAATGTCGCCGCGCTTGAAATGGCGCCAGACCGTCGCATTTGCATTTTTCTTGAGAAATTGCGGAGAAATATCCTTGAAGACCGGCAGCCGCAGAAGATCCTCGGCCGCCACGGGCGTCCCGTCCGGCTGCCGCTGCATGTTTTTCAACTCTTCAAAAAGCAAGCCGGTGCTCCTCGGAGGAGGTGGACCCGCGCAGGAATGGCCGTCTCACGCCAAAGTTCATATAACAGACGACGGCTTTCGAGTCCATCCTGACGCCGAGGTCATTTTCCATAGTAGCGACGGAAACAAGCTGCTGCGCTTTCGTTGACTTCGATTGCCGCGGGCAGTATAAAAATTCAGACGCTGGCCGGCTCCATGGCTTGCGCGAATAGGGCGGAGTTCCATCCGAGCACAGGAATGAGAATCGGGCCTGAGGCCAAGCGATTGACGCTGCGATGCGCCGTGGTTTTGCTCGGCGCGATTTTTTTTGCCTGGGTGAATCCGGTACGCGCCGCGAATCCTCCCGCGGACTCGGGAAAATACACGGGCCCCGGCTCCTGCAGTTCCACGAGTTGCCACGGCAGCGTGAAGCCTCGCTCCGATAACCGCATCTTTCAAGACGAATACAGCATCTGGGCCGTGAAAGACAAGCACGCGAAAGCGTATGACGCGCTCACGGGACCAATCGGCGAGCGCATGGGGCGAATCCTGGGCCTCGTCAAATCCGAGCAGGCGGCGAAGTGTCTCGCCTGCCACGCGCTCGACGTGCCGGCCGAGGCTCGCGCCAAGACATTCGATCTCAGCGAAGGCGTCAGTTGCGAGAGCTGCCACGGTCCTGCGTCCGCATGGCTCGGCCCGCACACGACGCGCAACTGGACACACGAGCAGTCGGTCGCCGCCGGAATGTACGACACGCGGAACCTCGCCCGGCGCACGGAGAAGTGCCTCACGTGTCACCTCGGCACGCAGGAAAAATTCGTCGACCACGAAATGATCGCCGCCGGGCATCCCGACCTGTACTTCGAACTCGATTCTTTTTCCGCCGTCATGCCGAGGCACTGGAAGACGCCGCGCGAAAGCGCTCCCGGCGTCTCCGTGGAAACCGACGCCTGGGTCGGCGTGCGCGAGTGGGGCACGGGGCAAGCAGTACAACTCCGCGCCTCGATGGAACGCGTTGCGTGGCGCGCGAAGGGCAAGAATTGGCCTGAGTACTCCGAACTGCAATGCTTCGCGTGCCATCATTCCCTGACGGCGCCCGAACAGAGCTGGCGGCAGGAGCGCGGCTACGCAGGCCGCCGCCCGGGCGATCCGCCGTGGAACGGCTCGCGCTATGCGGTATTCCGCGAACTCGCGCATCAGGTGGACAACGATGTGGCGTCGCGTCTGGATGATCAGGTCGCGCAGTTGGCGAAGTCGCTCAACCAGTTGAATCCCGACCGCGACGCTGTCGCCGCTGCATCGGCCAGCGCCACGGCGCTTTCGAATCAGCTTGCCGCACGGATCGAAACGCAGCCCTACGACGCAGCAATGACGATGCGACTCCTGCAACGGATTTCAGATGACGCGGACGAGATTTCGAACCAAGGAGAGCGCGCCGCCGAACAGGCCGCCATGGCGCTCGATTCGCTGTTCATCGCGTACGCCCGCACGCAGAAACTCGCAAACGCCGCCGAAGTTCGCGCCGCCATCAACGGCATGTTCCAGCAGCTCGAAAATCCTTCGAACTACAATCCCTCCGATTTTTCAAAACAGATGCGCAAGGTAGGTTCGCTGCTACGGTGAGCAGCACAGGCTTTTCCTGTGGTGGTTCGTCCTTGCGAGCAATAAAACCCACAGGCTGAAGGCCTGTGCCACTCAGCCAACCTCGTGGCGTGACTGGAGGACGCGCAGGATGGAGTCGCGCGTGACGATGCCGACGACACTTCCACCGGCAATCACAGGCATCTGTTGCATCCCGATCGTGCGCATGCGGTCGAGCAGGGAAAGCGCCGGCTCCTCGGGGGCAGCCCAGTGGAGCTTGTTCTTGGGAAGCATGACGGCCTGCACCGAAGTGACTTCCCAATCCTGCTGCGGGACTGTGTTCAGCGCCTCGGCCGTGACCAGCCCGACGAGTTGATCGCCCGCAACCACCAGATGCGCACGGCGCCCCGTGCGCACCATTTCGCGGGCATAGTCCTCGAGCGAAATCTCGCGCCCGACGGTGTGCAATTCTGGCGTCATGATGTCGGCCACGCGCAACCCTTCGAGCGCGCCGCGCGCTTCGACTTGCGCCTGGCTCTGCTTCGCCGCCGACAAAATAAACCACCCGATGAACGCCAGCCACAATCCTCCGACCGGCCCGCCGAGCGGCTGATAGTTTCTCAGCGCCGCCCCTGCGCCCAGCGCGATCATCCCAAGACCAATCACCTGGCCCGAGCGCGCGGCGACCCGCGTGGACCGCGCGTAATCCTTGCTGAAGCCCCACACGATGGCGCGAAAAATATGCCCGCCGTCCAAGGGAAACCCCGGGACCAGATTGAAAAGCGCCAGCCAGAAATTAATCAACGCGAGCGATCCGGCGAGGGTGCTCAATATGGCGTTGCTGCCTGCTGCATGGCCCACCAGCCAGAAGCCGCCCGCAAGGAAAAAACTCGAAAGCGGTCCGGCCACCGCGATGTTGAACTCTTCCAGCGCGCGCGTTGGTTCGCGGCCGATGCGGGATACGCCGCCGAACACGAACAGCGTGATCGAAACCACCGGAATCTTGTAATGCTTGGCGATCACGCTGTGCGCCATTTCATGAAACACCAGGGAAGCGAAGAACAGCAAGCTGGTCATCAGCCCCAGGCCCCACAGCCGGGAGGTGGGAATGTTGAGCTGAAGGGCGTCAAACTCGGAATAAAATGAGAAGGCGATGAGCCCAAAAATGATAAACCAACTCGTGTGCAGGAAGATCGGTATCCCGTAGATTCGTCCGATTTGGATTCCTTCTTTGCGCATCGCGGCCCTGCTTCCTGAGTCTCAGTATAGCCCAAGCGCTGCGTTTGCGAATCGTTCGGTCGCTGCTGCCATGGCTTGTGTGGCGCCGGCATCTTGCCGGCGGTTTTTGCGGTCGCTCGCACCTCGAAAAACCGCCGGCGGGACGCCTGCTCCACGCCAATCCCACGCGTGGAGCCTTACACAGCGTGTATCAAGGGCCACGCTTTGTAAAATACATCGCAAGTGCAAGTCCTTTATTATCAATGCTTGGCGAATTGGCGAGTCTCTTGCCATTCCTTTCTGCGAGGAAAGCGAGGACCTGCGATGGAAACCTTCATGAGTGGGGCAATGGTAATCGAGGGAGCGCTGCTCTCGTTCTTGCTGGCGCTATGCATGACCTGGCTGGGACTGAACGGCCTGTTCCGGCTGATGCCGGTCACTGCAAAGATCGTCCAGCCCATCCAGCTCGTCGCGAACGGGCAAATAGGGAATCGGCAGCGCGATGCCGCGTAAGGCTCGTCGCGCCGCAATGTGTTCGAACGGGGGATTCCCCCGAGGAGCAGGATCAAAGACTCGGGGAAGGGGAAGGAGGAAGTCATGGTCGCACTGAAGTGGTTGCTGATGGCCGCGGGGATCGCAATGTTCGGCACTGCGACTGGTGTGGTTGCGTACGACGTTTATTTGGCGATGCAGTTCCAAAAGCTGATGGGCTCGGGGGAGCCCGGGGCGGCCGAAAAGGCGGGGACGCGCCGTCCCATCCGGTGGGCCCTCGCCGCCAAGATATTCGGTTGGGCGTGGGCGCCACTGCTCCTGGCGCTGAGTGTTGCCGTGGTGCCGGAGGGGTCCGGCGGCGTGCGGATCAGCCAGATTTCGGGCGTGGAACAGGGCACGCTGTATCCCGGCCTGCACCTGGTCATGCCGTTCGTGCAGCGCATAGCCGTGTATGACTTGCGCGATCATTTGTTCACGACCAATGCCGCGCTCGATGCCGCCGCCAAGAATGAAATCCTGACCGTGCAAACGCGCGAAGGATTGACGATTGGGCTCGCGGTATCCGTGCGCTACCGGCTCGATCCGCAGAAGCTCGCGTACCTCCACGCCAACCTCGCGCAGCCGGTGGATTCGGAAATTGTCGCGCCGGTGGTCTCTACGGCGTTTCGCGACCTTGCTCCCAATTACGTGGTGCGCGAAGTCTTCGCGGTGAAGCGCGACGAATTCCGCGCGAAATCCACGAAGACCATCACCGACCGGCTGGGCTCGGACGGGATCGTGGTGAAAGAAGTGCTCTTGCGCGATGTCCACTTGCCGGCGGAGTACGCAAAAGGGCTCGAAGATATCCTGCTGAAGGAGCAGGAAAGCGAACGCATGGAATTTGAAACGGCAATCTACGAGAAGCAGGTGAAAATCGCCGAACTCCAGGCGGAAGCGGCCAAGGCGCAGCAGGTGAAACGCTCCCAGGCCGACGCCGAATCCCGCGTGATCGCGGCCAAGGCCGAGTCCGACGCGATGCAATACACTTTGCCGCTCAAGCAGAAGCAAATCGAACAATCCAAGCTCGAGGCGCAGGCGCGCAAGGAAGCTACCGTGGAGAATGCCGACGCTGCCGCGCAGTCCAAAGTGATCGACAGCAAAGCGGAAGTCGAGCGAAGGCATTTGCTTGCCGTCTCCGACGCCGAAACGGCCCACTTGAATGCGGAGGCCAATGCCGATTCAGTCCGCTTGAACGCGGCGGCGAACGCCGAAACGATTCGCCTGACGGCTGCAGCCGACGCCGAGCGTTTGCAGGGAGAAGCGGCCGTGCTCAAGCAGAATCCCATGCTGATCCAGAAAATCATCGCCGAGCGGCTCTCGGATAAGTTGCAAATCATCATGGTGCCGACCGACGGACGAAATTTCTTCGCTTCCGACGTTCTGCGCTCCGCGTTCTCGGGTGGAATATCGACGAACAACCCGGATGACACCGAACAGGATGGACCTGTGCCCGCCCGCAAGCAGGCGCAGATCTTGAAAACGAAATGAGTGGGAAGGGGCTCTACTTTTACGCTGAACGCTCGCCGCGGCGAGCGTGGAGCCCGATCTGAGATTGAGTTCCACCGGCCAAAAACCCTTGCGGACCGCTCGCCGGAAACCGGGACAGGGACCGCCGCCCCTGCGAAGGTTTTCCGAACGCGAGCGCCACCCGGCCGGTGGCCAGTGCGCGAACCGTGTCCGGCCTGTCAGTGGCGCAGGCTTCAACCTGTGGGTTTTGGGCCTTGCAAGGACTAACCCCCACAGGCTGAAGCCTGCGCCACTGACAGGCCGGACGCGCTCGCGCGTTTGGCGACTTTCGTAGCACAGCCACTCTTGGCTGTGCGGGGTTTGTAATCGTCCATAATTTATTGGATGCGCGAGAGTGGAGAAAACCGCACAGCCAAGAGTGGCTGTGCCACTTACGCAAAGCTCCGGCAGCGATCGACGGCGCTCCCGATAGCCTGTGCTATGATTTCTTGCAGACTTGGCCGTCGCGCGGAATTCTACTTCGTGTTCCGCGAGGCCGGGCGCAGCACACCGATTATGGCCGCCGATCGATCCACACTCTCCTCCCGGGCGATCTTATTTCTTTTTGTCTCGTTGGGACTCCCCGGCCTGGCTCATCCAGCGACTTTGGAGGATTCCGCGAAAGAACTTGCGCGGGAAATTGCCGCGGCATTGCCGGCACAGGAAAATGTGTCCTGCGAAATTCGTAATATCTCATCCTTGCAACCTGGTGAAGTCGCCCGAATCGAACAGTCGCTCAAAGCGGAACTGCAGGAACGCGGAGTTCGCTTAACAAGTAGTGGCGCGGAAATCACCGTGGCGGTCACGCTGTCGGAGAATTTTACGAACCTTGTTTGGACAGGCGAAATTCACAAGGGCGACACCTCGCAGGTGGTTTTAATTGCCGCGGACCGTTCCTCGGAAAATCGCGCTTTCTCAAAGGCGATGCCCGTGACGATCCGCAGTGAGAAATTCTGGGAGGGGCCGGAGCGGATTCTGGATGCAGGAGAAGTTTCAAATGGCGCCGGGAAATCCTGGCTGGTATTGCTCCTGCCGGATGGCTTATGGATTCAAGATATGCAAACCGGCTCGACGAGCACTTTAGAAATCAAATCCATGCAGAGCGCGAGCCGCGATCCCTGGGGGAATCTCAACTTTGACCCAGTTGGGAATACGATTGCATTCTTTCTCTCGCCGCGGGTCTGCACCGTGAATTTGGAAACGCCCGATTTGAACGGGTGTCCACTAGCGGAGGGATCGTCCGTAGGACCTCTCCCTGGCCGATTCCCAGTGATGTTCGACCTCTCGCCACCGGGACCTCCGCCGACGGGCAAAGGGACCGTGATCGAAATGAGGCCCGTTTGCGGCGGCGCGAGTCAGTTTCTTGCGACAGGCGCGCGCGACTATACGCAAACAGATTCTGTGCAAGTGTTCCAGACGGCGTCGAGTGGCGCCGTCGCGGTCAGCACCGAACTGGATTTCCCGGGGCCGATCACGGCATTGCACGCAATATCCGACGCGCCCAGGGCTGTCGTGCGGAATCTCACAACTGGAAATTATGAAGCGTATCGTTTGTCCTTTTCCTGCGGGCAATAGTCTGTGCTTGGCGTTTGCGGCGCTCCTCGCACTGGGTGCGGCTGCAACTGCCCCGAATGCGGCGGCATCGACGCGGCCGCAACGTGGCGGAACCTTGCGCGTTCAAATGCACGAACAGATTGCTGCGATCGACCCGCGCCAATGGCCGTCGGCTCCCGCGCAAGCTAATGCGGCCGAACGTGTGGATTCGCTTGTCTTCGATCGCCTCGTCAGGCTGGATGAGCACGGAACGATTCAGCCCGCGCTCGCAATTTCCTGGCAACATGATGCGCAGGCCAAGCGCTGGCAATTTCATTTGCGTGACGGCGTGAAATTCAGCGATGGGTCGCCGCTGACGCCGACCGCCGCTGCGATGGCGCTTCAGCAGTTGCTGGGCCCTTCCTTAGATGTGAGCGCAACTTCCGATTCAGTTGTCATTCAAGCGGAACACTCGTTGCCGGATTTTCCGGCAGAATTAGCCGTGGGCCGCTACTTCATTTTCCATGTGGCAGAGGATAATTCCCTAACGGGCACCGGACCGTTTCGCATGGCGGAGTGGCCAACGGCGGGGAGCTCTGCGCGAGCAATTCTCATCGCAAATGATTCGTGCTGGGCGGGGCGGCCCTTTGTGGACAAGATTGAACTTCTGATGGGCGCCGACTTTCAACAGCAGGCCAATGCAATTTCCTTTGGCCAGGCCGATGTTGTGGAGTTGCCCGCCTCTCAAGCGCGTCGCGCCGCGCAGCGGGGTGTGCGTACTGCGTCCAGCGATCCCGTGGAATTATTCGCGCTTGTCTTTGACGCGTCTCGTCCCGCCGTACAAGATGCCCATCTAAGGCAAGCGATATCGCTTTCCATCGATCGCGCTTCCATCGCGGACGTGATCCTGCAAAAGCAGGGAGTCTCGGCCGGCGGTTTGCTGCCCAACTGGATTTCGGGTTACGCGCACCTGTTCCCCGCCACTTCCGACCTGCCTCGGGCGAAGGATTTGCTGGCAGCTTCCGGGCGCGAACTTTCCCGTTCCATGCCCCTTGTGCTGATTTACGATTCGGGCGATGCTGAAGCTCATGCGGTGGCGGACCGCGTAGCTGTCAATCTGCGCGAGGTAGGGATCAAGGTGCAAGTGTCGGGACCAATGGCGGACGGAAAAACGAAGCCTCCAGCGGCGGCTTTGCGGCTGGTGCGCCATCGCATCGCCGCGCCCGATCCTGCGGCGGCTTTGTCCGAGCTTTTGAACTCGCTGGGTGAAACCGCAATGGATCTGCAAACACCAGAGCAGATTTACGCCGCCGAGCGCGCGCCGATTGACGCGTTCCGCGTCGTCCCGCTCGTCCACGTTTCCGAAAGTTATGGGCTCAGCCCGCAGGTGCGCGATTGGATGGCGCCGCGCTGGGGCGGATGGAAGCTGGAGGACGTCTGGCTTGGGCCGCCGTCCGCCGCGGGAGGCAACTCCCCATGAGCTTCCGAACGAAGCTGCTGGCCTTTTTTGTAGTGACCATTGTCGCAGCCGTGACGATGGTGGCGTGGGGCGTGTCGGTCTACACGCGCCGCGCATTCGAGGAATTTGACCGCCAGCGGACCGACGCCCTCGTGGCGCAGTTCCGCCGCGAATACGCCCAGCGCGGAGACGAAATCGCGCATCGCGTGCAGAGCATTGCCGATGCCGAGGCCACGCTCCGGATGGCGATGGACCTGAACCGCCCGCAGTCCGATGCGTCCCAGTATTACAACGACGCGCGCGGCATCGCCCAAACGCAGCAACTCGATTTCGTCGACATCGTGGCCGATGACGGTGCGCTGATTTCCTCCGCGGAGTGGCCCGCGCGCTTCGGCTACAAAAACGACTGGGTGGGCGCGGAACCGGACTGGAACTCGAAGGGCGCTTTTCTTCGCCGCGTGGATACGCCTGACGCGGTGGATTTGGGCTTGCTTGCGGTTCGCACGGTTCGAGTCGGGGACAAACGCCTCTTTCTGATCGGCGGGCAGCGCCTCGATCAACAATTACTCGCTTCGCTGGTCCTTCCGGAAGGTATGCGCACGCTGCTGTACAGAAACCTGGAGCAGGGCTTTATTCCGTCCGAGCTGACCGATCCGCGCGGCCAGGTGAGCCAGTCCGAACTTTTCTCCCCGATGATCACTGAAGTGCAGCGAAACCGGCGCGAGCTGCAAAGGACGATCGCTTCCGGCGCGGCGCCCAATGCCAATTCAGAAACCTTCAATGCCATTCCGCTCGTCGGCCGGGATGCCGATTTACTTGGCGTTCTCCTGGTCGGCAGCTCACGGCAGAGTCTTATCCAGATGCTGAATTTCATCCGCGCTCTGGCGTTGCTCGTCGGCGGCGCGGTGATTCTGCTGGGCCTCATTCTTGGCTGGTGGATTTCGGCGCGCGTGACGCGCCCCATTGAAGAACTCGCCGCGGGCGCGCGCGAAGTCGCCGAGGGGCATTGGGAAGCGCGCGTGGAAATACATTCGCGCGACGAAATCGGCCAGCTCGCGGACGCCTTCAATGAAATGACGCGGCAGCTTGCCGAGCAGCGCGAGCGCCTGGTGCAGACTGAGCGCGTGGCGGCCTGGCGCGAACTGGCGCGAAGGCTCGCGCACGAGTTGAAGAATCCCCTGTTTCCATTGCAACTCACTGTCGAGAATCTGCAACGCGCCCGCGAGCAGACTTCCGAGCAATTCGACGAGATATTTTTCGAGTCCACGGCGACCCTGCGCGCGGAGCTCGAGAACCTGAAAACCATCGTCAGCCGCTTCAGCGATTTTGCCAAGATGCCGCCGCCGGAATTCGAGCCCGTGGACGTGAACGAATTAGTTCGCAGCGCCGTCAAATTATTCGAGCCGCAGCTTGCGCCCGTCGGGCGTCCGCCCATCACGCCGGAACTGTACCTTGACGAAAATCTTCCGCGCCCGCAGGCGGACCCGATCCTGCTGCGCCGGGCGCTCGAAAATCTAATCCTCAATTCCCTGGACGCAATGCCGGCGGGAGGCACGCTGACCGTGCGCACGGCGCACCGCCCTGGCGCTGTGCGGCTCGAAGTCACCGACACCGGAGAAGGCTTGACGCCCGAGGAATGTGCGCGCCTCTTCACGCCGTATTACACGAACAAACGGCACGGCACCGGCCTCGGCCTTGCGATCGTGCAATCCGTGGTCAGCGATCACAACGGAAGAATTGAAGTGGAATCCGCGCCGGGCGCGGGCGCGACGTTTCGCATCGAGCTGCCCATGGAACAAAAGTTCTCCCAGGAGAGATTGAATCCAACGGAAGACCGGCCGGCCGATCCCCCGGTTTTCACCGCGGCCTGATCCGGTGAATCGCGCATGAACTCTCCGAAGCCACGCCTTCTGCTCATTGACGACGACCCGAACACACTCGCATCGCTTTCCCGCGCGTTTCGGCTCGCGGGATACGAAGCCACGGTATGCGACAGCGCCGCCCGCGCTCTCGAAGTCATTCGCGCGGAGCGTTTCGATTTGATTTTTTCGGACGTGGTGATGCCCGGCAAGGATGGAATTTCGTTGCTCGAGGATTTGAAGGTGGCCGGGGTGACGACGCCGGTGGTGATGATTTCGGGGCAAGCGAGCGTGGAAACGGCGGTTCGGGCCACGCGGCTCGGCGCCGTGGATTTTCTGGAAAAGCCGATCTCGACGGAAAAACTTCTCGTCACCATCGAGAACGTCCTGCGGCTGCGCCGTCTCGAAGACGAAAACCGCGATTTGCGCGGTCGCCTCGGCAAGCATGAAATGATCTGGTCCGGCCCCGCCATGGCGAGGCTCATGGCGCAAGTGGAGCGCGTCGCGGCCAGCGAATCCCGCGTTGCGATCCAGGGGGAAACGGGCACGGGCAAGGAACTGATCGCGCGAACGATCCACCAGAAAAGCGCGCGGCATGCCGGGCCTTTCGTGACGCTCAATTGCGCCGCCGTGCCCGCCGAACTGATCGAGTCGGAACTCTTCGGCCACGAAAAAGGTTCGTTCACCGGCGCGGCCACACGTCATGTCGGAAAATTCGAGCAGGCCGCGGGTGGCACGCTTTTTCTGGACGAAATTGGAGACATGCCTCTCGCGATGCAATCCAAGCTGCTTCGCGTGCTCGAAGAAGGAGAAATTGAACGCGTCGGCGGAGACAAGCCAATCGCCGTGGATGCGCGCGTGGTTGTCGCCACGCATCGTAACCTCGAAGAAATGGTTCGCCAAGGTTCGTTCCGCGCCGACCTGTATCACCGCATCTACGTTTTTCCGATCGCTCTCCCTCCGCTGCGCGAACGCGCCATAGAAATTCCCGCGCTCGCCGAATATTTTGCCGCGCAAGTCGCGTCGCAAAATAGCTGGCGGCCAAAGCATTTTTCGCCGGAGTCGATCGAGATTTTGCAGCGCTACGGCTGGCCCGGCAATGTGCGCGAATTGCGCAATGTGGTCGAGCGAGTCTTGCTTCTTTCCGGCGCCGAAACAATCACCGCCGAGGAAGTGAATCTCGCTCTGCCCGCTGCGCGCAACGGCGAAACGGCGTCCTCCGCGGGAAGCGGACCACTGACGCAGCGCCTGGAATCGTTCGAGCGGGAAGTGCTCCTCGCCGAGCTGCGCCGCCACCATCACCACATGACCAACACCGCGCGCGCCCTGGGCCTGGAGCGCAGCCACCTCTATAAAAAGTGCCAGCAACTCGGGATCGATATCCAATCAGAACGCAAGACGGAGTGATCCAGTCACGGCGGTGGGTTTAGTGGCGCAGGCCTCAGCCTGTGGGGGTTCGTCCTTGCATGGACCAAAACCCACAGGCTGAAGCCTGTGCTACTAAAAAGCCTACGGAAATACGGATTCGACCACAGGATCGGCAGGGCGCGTGGTCCACAGGCCTGCGGCGCCTTCGCGGAGAGCTTGAAGAAGAAGAGAAGCCGCTTCGTCGCGAAGCATCGGATCGGCAAGTTGCGCCATCACTCTTTCGAAGCCGCCGCCGAGTTCCAGGGCGGAGATCATGGCATGGAGAGCGTAGCGGTCGCGCGAATTGACGATGCTTTGCAGAATTTCCACGGTTTCGTGTTCGAATTTGGCCAGCGCCGCTGCGGCCCTCATTCGAACCATGCGGTTCGAATCGCGCACTGCTTCGAGGAGGATCGGGATTGTCCGGGGATGAGGAATTCGATTGAGCGCGGAGACGGCGCGCAGCCGGACGAACCAGGTATCGTCGCGCACGAGGTTCGCGAGCGCGGAAATCGCCACGGGCAGCGGCGCGACGGACAGGGCCTTGGCGGCGCAAGCACGCACTTCCGGCCGGGGATCCTCCGCCAGAAGGATCATTTCATCCGCCATCCCCGGCGTGGCCAATTCGCTGGCCACCCGCGCGAGAAGCTCGCGCGATTCTCCCAAAGAGCGCCGCAGATACGGCAGCACTGCCTCCGGTTGATCCATGTAGCAACGCACCAGAGCGTTCGCAACCGGATCGGTGGGCACTTTGAGGCCGCCGACCATGTAGGTTTCGAGGATGGGTTCGGCTGCTTGCGCGAGGCCCGTCCGGCCGAGGGCCCGCACGGCGGTCATGCGAGTGTCGAGTTGCCAGTCATCCATCGCTTCCGAAAGCGGGATGATCGCCTCCGGCACGCGCATCGCCCCAAGCGCCAGCATCGCGCGCCGCCGGCTCCATCCATGTCCCCCGTACACGCGTTCGATGCAGCGATCGACGAAGCCGCTCTTGCGCAAGAAGTCCTGCAGCCCGGCCCGGTCCTTATCGGTCGCCGCGCTAATTTCCTGAATCACGATCGACTGCACGATTTCGCATTGCAACGAATCGTTTCGCCACTCTTGCGCCGGAATTTCTCCTCTCACAATTTCGCGCCATTGCCCGTGGATCTTGATCGAGAGCGCGTCAAATCGCCGCACGCGAAAATGTTGCCACGCGCGGCGCGCCAGCAGGAAAAGGAGCAGCAAAACGATTCCAGTTGCGACGGCCACAAGGATGACGGTCAGCAAGAAGACGGTGTTCATCTGCTGTGAAAAACTTGTCAGAATGGGATCCATCCATCACTCCCAAATTTGTTTGCGCGCGGAGACACAAAGCGCCCTTACATCCGCGAGGGTACGGAACACATTTGGAATATCGTTCGCCAGGCGTGTCAGGTTTAGAAGAAAGAGCAAGGCGCCAGAATTAGCGAAATGTGCCAAAGTGAAACGAGTAATCCAGCAGAGCCTTTGCGTTGAACCCCGGGAACGCCAATCTCCCGATTGGCGAATAACGCCACGCCATTCAGGAGAATGGCGTTCCCGGGTGACATCACTGGATGATCGCAGTCAGGTTTGAGGTGAAGCCTTCGGCGCGCCCGTGACGCGCGATCCAAATCCAATCGCCATGGATGTATCCTTCGGATAGACGACGTCGTGTCCGCGGGAAAGAAAATGGTCGTAGACCGACATGCTGGCCCCATAGACACCGAAAGTGGAAGCGAGTGCCCGGGAACGCACAAGAGCCCCCGTCACGAATCCGATCACACGGAAACCGGATGCCCCATTCGCCGCGCGTCCGCCCACTTCAAGAACGGATTGCCCCGAGCTCCCGGCATCGCTATCCGGCAAAAAAGAAACAGCCGCGAGCACCAAGGAGATTCCGGTGGTCAGGTATCTTGTTTTCGGAGTTGTCGCTTGTGCGCCGCCTTCGGAATCCAGGCTCAGGTTTTCGTCGTTTTTCACTTCCACCCCCTCGAGGCTGGCTTCGACCTGTTGCTCGGACGACTTCGGAGGGACGATCTGATGGAAGACGATTCGAAGTTGTCCGTTCCGGTGCAATCTTCTGGCGGGCTGCACTTGCAAGACCGAGCCCTTCAGAAGGGTTCCTTCCGGAAGAATGAGCTGCGTATCCGTGAACAGCGGCTCCGTCATAACCGCCTCGACCGCCTCGCCTTTTTGAACGCTGGCGGAACTCAGCGGCGTTCTCAATAGCGCGTGGATGATGCTTCCCGCCGCGGGAGCAGTGCCGACCATTTGCACCTTTTCCGGCGTCAACTCTTCCGATCCAAAATTCAGGGGATCGAGAAGTTCCGCATTGAAGCGAGTTCCCGCGTCAAAATATTGCGGATGGTAGGGCAATTCGGCGATCGCCAGTCTTTTCAGCCGGTGCATCTTTCCCGGAGCGGTTACCTGCTGCTTCGCCGTTTCCCATTCTTGACCGATTTCCTGTTTTTTCTCACTTACCTTTTCAGAGGCAAGCTTTACGGCGGCGTTCTGTTTCCCGCCTTTGTTTTGGTCTTTCGATTCCGCCGCTGTGGCGAACTGCAAAACTCCTTGAGACGCTGGAGAAACTTGCGTGTGGAGCGGGACGCGGCGCCCGTCGGGCAGCGCTAGTTGATCGAAGGTAATCTCAACGTCGCGGGAAGGCGAGAAATTCGCGTCGAGGGCGGCGTACGTACGTTTCAGCGCCGATACGCCGGCGATTCGAGTCACGCTGCCGGTGACTTCGCTGCCGGCGGGGACAACCAGCTTATCAAAGGCGTATACAGATTCGGCGATCTTCCCGTGAATCGGCTGCCCGGCTTTTCGGATGCGCAGTTCTTTGTCGAGAACCACCGGGAGCGGAGTGCCTGCGGGCACCTCCAGCGCAATTGTACCAGCTGATACCGCGGCTGTTTCCGAAGCTCCCGGATTTTCCGCCTGTCCGAAGAGCAATCCCGCGGACAAGAAAATTAAGACGAACGCTGAGGGGATGGGCCGCATAGGATTCTTCTTTACCCTTGGTCTCCGCTCGGTCGCCGCAAATAGGAGCCGTGATCTGTCCGGTCTGGAACGTCCGCGATAACGGCCTAGCGGCAGTGTGAATCTAGGGATGCAACACTTTGACGCACTGTTGCATGGCGGGGCTGTACGTACCGCGTGCTTCTTGTGCCGCCGGAAGCATTCCACGGGAAAACAATACTCAGGATACCGCCGCGCGAAACCGCGGTCAATTGTTGGGCGGAGGAGGAATCGTTGCCGAAGCGGCGGGCTTGGGCGTTGGCCGAAGCGCGAAGTAATTGCGCGCGAATGCGGCGTACGCCGTTCCCGCGTCCACGACGATGGCCTGCACGGTGTAGCGGCCAGCGCTCAGTGCCGAGAGCGGGAGGCTGAGGCGGAAGGACGCGGTGCGGCTATTCTCGTCGTATTCCGTGGGCGCGACCATCGGCGTATCGGAAAGGCGCTGCCCGTTGCGGAAAAACACCAGGCCCGCGCGGAGAGAATTTGCGTCGGCCTTCTGCGGCGCGTAGGCCTGGAAGAAAACGTACAGCGTCTGATCGCCGGTGAAAACGCGCGTCACGCTGGGAATGATTCGCTCGCCGCCCACGTCGAGCGGAGACGATTTCAGTTTGGCGTCCTTCGCGAGCGCCTGCGTTTTGATCTTCGCCGCGTTCTGCACGGCCTGCACCTGGCTGGAAAGCAGCAAGGAACTTACCTGCAGGCGATCGAGCTGCGGCGGCGCAAGGGAAATGTTCTGCTCGAAAGTGCCGATCCGGCCGGACTCGTTTTCGCGCGCCAGGAATTTCAGCTTGTACTCGCCGGGCGCAAGGATGATCCCGCCCTGGTAGACCAGCGCGTGCTGCTGGATGTCCTGGAAATGTTCCGCGTCGATTTTCACCGTGATCGTGTCGCGCAGCGCGCCCACCACTCGGTTGGATTTTGCGTCGCGCACTTCGGCCGCGAAATCGAAAGCGGTTTCGCGGCTGCCGCGTTTTTGCGCCCATTGCAGCGCACTGGGCGCGAGTTTCGCATCGATCGGCACGAACACCTGGTTCGCGTTCAGCCGGAACTCCGAAGTTTCCACGGCCACGGGCAACTCGACTTCCGGAATTTCCGATTGGAACGCTTCCTCGAGTTGCCTCTCGCGGTCTTCCGTCGTGAAGACGCCGAAATTCTTCGGCGCATAGTACCCTTCGCGCGCGCGAACGTGCACACCTGCCGGAAGCGGATCGATTTTCACGTGCACGCGCCGCCACGCGCCGTCATTCGCCGCGTTCGTGCTGTAATATCCCACCAGGTAGTAGCCCGACGTATCGTTCTGCACGCTCTGAAAAACCTTGCCGAAGTCTCCGACGTCGAAAAAGGACCGTCCTCCCGTGTCTCCCGCAAGCGTCGACAAAGTTTCGCGCGAATCCTGGCGCGACTGGCTTTGCGAAATGACCGTCGCGCCGGTAAACATCGCGTTGCCGCCGGATGCGCCCACGCTGGCGTCGCCACCCGGTGTCGCCGTCAGCAGCCCGCGCGAATCCACGCTGTAGATGGAAACGTTCGAGCGGTTTGCGGAGTTGGTCGCGGCGATGAGCTCCGAGCGATTTTCCTCGCCGGTTTGCGTGATGCCGCTCGTGAATTGAATGATCGATTTCTTTCCCGGAATTCCTTCGAGGACTTCACACAGGGCCTCGACGGCGGCGAGCTTCCGGTCCGTATTGAAAATGTTGAATTCCGTGTCGTCGGCGGTGAACGCCGCGCCGGTATCTTCGGAAACCAGGGTTTCGCCGTTCGCAGCCGTCGCCGAATCGGCCAGTTGCGAGAGCGCCGCTTCATGTCCAGGCACCAGGGCGTCCACGGATTGCTTGAGCAGCTCGCGGTCGTTGGTGAAATTCGCGACGATCTTCAGCGTGTTGCCAAAGGCGACGACGGCCACGAGATCCGCGGGAGTCATCTGCTCCTGGAGATACTTCTGCGCGGCGCGCGTCGAGCGCAGCAAATCTTCCGCTTGCAGCGACGTGAGGTCGAAGAACATTACGATCATCCTGTGATCGCGCACCACCGACTTGATTTCCTCGGGGGAAGTGATGGTTCCTAGCGGGACCGTGATCGGCGCTTCCTCCCCTTTTCCGGCGGTCTCGACTCGCTCGATGTCGTTGTACTCGAATGTCGATATTTTTTGCGGCTTGCCGTCTTCGGTGACGCTGAACTGCTGTTGCGTCAGCCCTTTCACCGGCTTGCCGTCGCGGTTGGTGATTTGCACATCGATTTCCACGAGGCTGACGGTTGAGCGAATCGTCGCCTTTCCTCCCACCACCGGTTTATTCGTGGGCGGCGGCACGGGACCCTGGCGCGGATTGACGGGGACAGCTTGCGGCTGCGGCGTTTGCGGCTGCGAACTCTGCGCGCCGAGCGGCGCAGCGAGGAGAGACGCGCCAGCCAGCGCGGCCAGAATACGGCTGCGGATTGATTTTTGCGCTCTCATCAGAAATTGAACCTCGTCGTGAACGTCATCGTTCGCATCCCCGCGACGCTCGTAATCTCGCCGAAGGTTCTCGAGCCCAGCACCGTCGACAATCCGTTAAAGTTTGGATGATTCAGCAGGTTCGACGCGTTCCACACGAAGTCCAGCCTCCGCAGGCCGTCTCGGCCGAACCAAACCGATTTGGCCAGTCCCGAGTTGATCGTGAATGTGCCCGGGCCAATGATTGAATTGCGCGCCGAATCGCCGAAGCACGCCGTCGGAATGCCGAAGGCGGAGGTATTGAACCACTCTTGCACGGTCGGGTCGGCAAGTGTAGCGCTCGCGACCTGGTCCGCGCGCTCGGAGTTCGTGCCGGGCACATTCTGGCAGGCCTGGTTCTTCGAGAAGACCCGCACGGTGTAGGGCGTGCCGGAATTTGCCGTGATGGATCCATTCACGCGCCACTCGCCAAAGACATCCTTCTGCCAACCTTTGCCGGCGAAGCGGTGGCGGTCGCCGAACGGCAAGTCGTAGCTGAACATTCCTAGGAACTGGTGCGTCATGTTGAACGACGAGAGCCCGTAATCTCCGCGCGGGTCGGCGTTGTCTTGAATGACTGTTTGGCCGCCACCGCCGATCGTGCTGGCGTCGTCGAGAGATTTTGAATAGGTGTAGCGCGCCATGAACATGAGGCCGCGGGTCATGCGCCTTTGCAAACGCACTTGCAAGGCGTTGAGATTGGAGAATGCGCCGCTCGTATCGTATGTGAACCCCGCCGCGTTTGTTATTCCATTCGTTACCGAACTGAATCCCAGAAGCTCGTCGAGGTGGACGCCGCGCGTGCCGGTGTACATCACTTCGAGGAATGTGCTGCGCGCCAAATTGTATTCGATCCCGGCGTTCCAAATCATCGCGTAGGGAATCTGGTAGTTCGGATTGATGGCCACCGTATTGGTCACTGTACCCGGTACCGACGTGGACAAATTTGTCTGGAAGCTCAGGGGCGCGGTGGTGGCCGTCTGCTGCGTCAGCGTGCTCACTGTCGCAAAAGGCGGCTGGTTGGCCATCTCACCGGCCAGAGTATTCAAGTAGGACTCGACGTAAAACATGCTGAAGCCGGCTCGAAACGTCATCTGGTGCTGCCCAGAAAACCATTTTCCGGGCGGCTGCCAGGCGATGCCGATGCGAGGCGCCCAGTTATTGTAATGTCCATGAAACAACGATGAGGTTGGGCCAGCGGCGCAACCATCCGTCGCCACCGGCGTGACGCAATGCACCTGGGTGAAGTCCGGACTCACGGCGAGATTCGTGATGCGTCCATGGATTTCCGTGGGCGGAGTGAACGCCTCATAGCGCACGCCGTACGTCAGCGTGAATTTCGGGAACATGTGCCAGTCGTCGGTGGCATAGCCGATGAAGCCCCAGTTGCGGAAATAAGTGGACGTATCGCCATATTGAATCTTGGTATCCGCCGGGTAGCCGAGAAGAAAATCCGCGAGATCGTTTCCGATGCACGGCCCGGAAGCAGTTGTCGTCTGGCAATTGGCGGGAGAATTGACCGGAGTGCCCGTGGCAGTCAGTTGGCTGGTCATTAATCCGGTAAACGCAAAAAAGCCGTTCGGGACTGGATCGGCGTCGCGGTTAATGTCCAACTTCCGGACTTCGCCGCCGGCGGTGATGGTGTGCTTGGTCTTCATCCAGCGGAGACTATCGACGTAACGATACGTCTGGCTGCGGGCCAGATAAAAATTCGGATCGCTCAGTCCGGTGAAGTTGGTGAAACTGATGTAGGGAAGACCGTAATCGAGCGGGTTCGGCGAAGTTCCCGTCAGGCCGAGCTGCGAGCTGATATCCGTTAAATTTGAAAACTCGTTCAGTCCAAGGGACCTGTTGCGCGAAAAATATAATTGGGACGTGTGCATGAACGTCTTGGTCCAGTTCTGCGTCAGCCCGATCATCACGCTCTGCCCGCGCGTGAATGTGTTTCCCTCGATCCCCGGAAAGCTGCTCAGCGAGTGCGAGGTGGCATCGCTGAGGTTGTAGTTCACCGCCAGGCTCAGTTTCGAGTAGAGCTGGTGCGTGACGTTGACGTTCAGGCGGTTGCTCAGGCCGGGGAGATTCGTCTGCAGGTGATAATTGAAATTCTGCCCGGCGACACTCGTGACCGGAATATTGGGCATGGGCATGTAGGCGAGCAGATTGATCGCCTGCGTGCTGATCAAGTTTGTGGGAATGCAGGCGCCGGCCGGAGGCAAAGGTGACGACGGAGTGGCCTGGTAACAGCCCGCATTCGTCATCAAACTTCTCGGGCCGGTCAGGCTCGACAACGGGTTATAAAGCAAGGTGTTGTCCGCGCTGAAGTCGCCGTTTCTCTCCGCCAGCGTTGGCACGGTGGCGAACTGGTCCACCGGGCTTCTCGACCAACTGCCGCCAAAATTGATGTAGAAAAAAGTTTTGTCGGTGCCGTCGTACACGTGCGGAATTTTCAACGGCCCGCCGATATTGAGTCCGGCGGATTCCGTCCAGCTGGAAATCTTGGGCGGGTTGGCCTCATAGAGAGAATACGGCCTGGCATTGAATGCGGAATCTCCAAACGTATCGTAGAAGCTGTAGTGGATGCGATTTATACGCTGGCGCTGCACGCGCTGCGCGCCCCACAGCGCGGCAACTCCTTGCGGTCCGCCCCGTGGGCCGCGCCCGCGCCCGCCTCCACCCCCGCGCCCGCCACCGCCGAACCCGCCGCCTGGCGCGCCCCCACCGGGGCCACCAGGGCCGCCGAATCCTGCGGGAGCGGCTTGTCCTGGGATGGAGTTGTCACCGTTTCCGAATCCGCCGCGTGCGTCTGGTCCGCCAGTTTGCGGGAACCCACCCTCCGGGGAAAGACCCATCGCAACTGTGCCGATCATTTGAACGGCGTCCGCGGAGGCGGCTTGGCCAAGCTGCCCGCCAGGCTCCGGATTATTTTGGTCTTCGGCGCCGGTTTCGGCGGGATTCTGATCTTGACCGTTTAGTCCCACTTGTTGGAACGCGCGACGCCCGCCTCCCTGGCCTGCTCCGCCTGGGCCACCTTGCTGTCCATTGCGGCCACCGCCACCGCTTCCGCGCTGCCCTCCATTGCCGCCGCCATTTCTACCGCTGGGAGATGAGGCCGCGCCGTTATTCGCGGCAGTCGTGGTCGGATTCGATGTGGCGGGTGCGCCGCCACTTGCGGCTGGCGCGCTCGGAGTTTTCACCGCATTCTCCGTCGCGGGAGGACCGCTGATCGCAGCCAGAGTACCCACGTCCAATTTCACATCGAGTGGCGATTTCGTGCCGGGAGCTAGATCGATTTCTTTGGTCGAGGGCGCAAAACCAAGTTGGGAAATTTCCACGCGAAAGTGGCCTTCGGGAAGGGCGGGAAATTCAAATTTTCCGTTTTCATCCGTCCAGGTGATCCACGCTTTTCCCGTGGAAGTCTGGATAACGCGCAACGTCGAGCCGGGAACGGCAGTGCCGTCCGGCGTGCGCACGGTGCCCGCCAGCTGGGAATCCGCGGGCGTGTTTGCGTCCGAATTATCCTGCGCGGCGAGCGGAACAACAGAAACTGCCAACAACACGAGCAGTCCCGCGAGCAGCACTGCAAGCCTTCTACCCAACAACTTTCACGCCCCTTCGAGAGTGTGCCTGAGAACTCGGTTTTGATTCGTGTAGCGCCCGCCTTCAGGCGGGCATGTGCTTGATTCCAAAGTGCCCGCCTGAAGGCGGGCGCCACAAAAACTTAGCCAATCTTGGCTTCTCACGCACACTCTTCGAGTCCCTAGAAGATACCGTTTGCCCGCTCCCTCGGTTCCAATATTCGCAGTCCGGAGGAAGGCCAGTTTCGAGCTTAATTCATCCTATGCATTCTTAGACGGAGCCTTCTCCGAAAGGGTTACCCGGCGTCTGGTATGCCAGGCTAGGCCGTGCGAAAATAACGGCTTGGAGACAAATTGAATCTCTTGCCGGCGATTGTGTCGAGTAGCGCGGCAGCCGCTGCTGGAATAGCCGCCTGGGGCGCGGTGGCTCCGTCGTCGGAGTTGTTCGGCCCGACGGTGCGGCACACGGCTTCCTCGCGGAAAATTGCTCTCACGTTTGACGATGGGCCGAATCCGGCGGTCACTCCGCGGCTTCTCGAACTGTTTGAACGCCACTCCGTACGCGCGACATTTTTCCTGATCGGGAAATTTGCGCGCGCCTGTCCTGAACTCGTGAAGGAAATTTCCGCGCGCGGACATCTGATCGGAAATCATTCGGACACGCATGCAAATCTGTTTTTTCGATCGCGCGGTGGGATTCGCGAGGAGCTCGTGCGGTGTCAGGATGCGGTCGCCGCTGCCGCTCACTCGGAACCGCCGCTCTGGATGCGGCCGCCATACGGTTACAGAAACCCTTTGCTGCACAGAGAAATTCGCCGCGCGGGGATGCGGGGCGTTGTGATGTGGTCGAAGAGTTGCCGGGACTGGAAACCGCAGCCGCCCGAGCGTCTCATCGAGAGACTCTCGCGGGTCGCGCGCCCGGACCAGGCGCAGGGCGACATTGTCGTGCTGCACGACGGCGATCATCGCGCCCTCGGCGGCGACCGCCATCATGTCGTCGCCGCGCTCGAACATTGGCTCCCGCGCTGGCGCGACGCGGGCATGGAATTTGTTACAATGGGGTCGTCGTCCGTAAGTGCAACGAGCGATGCGATGCGTTCGCCCCGCGTTTGAGCCGCTGAGCGCGGGCACAAAGAGAGCAGGAACATCATGGACGAGCGACAGTTCTACGTGGAAAAGCAGGAAACCAAGACTATCCCCCTTACATGCCCGGCGTGCCGCAAGGAAGACAACTATCCGATTCGCTGGATCGTGCGCACAAAAAAAAGCGAACTGCCGCGCGGCGCCGGAGAAGAGGACAAGAAGCGCTTCACCCTCGCCCGCTCGTACATGGTTCGCGTGGATGAGCTGGTGGCGTGCCGCAAATGCCGGAAACGTTTTGAACTCACGGGGCAGAGCGTCGTGCTGGTTACGTCGAACGCGGCCGCGCCCGGCTCGCCCGATTTCGATCCCGAAAATTTTGGAAACAGGTAGGACGGGCTTCAGCCTGTCTGGTTTTCAATTTTTCCTGGAAGAGCAATCAGGATTCCGCGTGTCTGCCACTTTGAGGTAAGAAATCAAAAGCAGACAGGCTGAAGCCTGTCCTACTTCAAATCTCCGGATACATCTCGAAAAACGCTTCGACCGATTGCCGGAGCGTTTCCTCGATCTGCTCTTTGCTTCCTTCGATCAGGTGCATCGTCACGCGCGACTTGCGTCCATCCTTAAGCGTGACAACAGCATCACCGACTTCTCCTAATTCATCTTCAGGGAACAGCCGCATCCCATAAACCAATGCCAGCTTCGCCATCGTGTCTCCTCGTAAAATGCAAGCTTAAGCTGGCTCATGCATCGCGTCAAATGGAGGGCAAGTGGCCCAGGCTTCACAGCTCGCAGAAAAACTCAAATTTTTGTCATTCCGAGGCGCGTTGCGCGCCGAGGAATCTCTCTGTTCCTGCGCTTAAATCAAAGAGAGATTCCTCACTTCGTTCGGAATGACAAAATAAAATACTTTTTCCGCAGACTCTTCAGCCTTTGGATTTTGGTTTCGGCACGGGCGACCGTGCTCCGACTTACCCCCGCAGGCTGAAGCCCGCGCCACTTTTACAACTTGTCCAAGCCTTCGTTCAGCTCGATATACGTTCCCCACGGATCGGTGATAAACGCCAGGGCGATGCCCAGATCGGGCCTCTTGGTGTAGGGCATGTCGAACTTCAGTCCGTTGGCCTCCGCCTTCTTGCAAAAGGCCTCAAGACCCACGATCTCGAATCCAATGTGATCCAGCATGCGCCCCTTGGTCCCAACGGTTGGGGTGTCAGATTTGGTAAACGTCAGGTTCGCGCCGGGTATGTCTGCGGCGTCGAATTGGCCGCGTTTCCCTGGTTTGGCGCCGAACATCTTGACGTACCAGGACTGCATCTCCAGCACATTCGAGGAGCCTGCGGTTTCCGCGATATAGAAATGCACGTGGTGAAACGCGATGGGAACGGTTTGCGTCTTGTCTTCCAGAATCTCGACCCGCAACAGTTTGTCCGGCGTCCACACGAAGCCCTGGCCGGGGTTCTGGCCGACTTCCGTATTCAATCCGGCCGCTTTCCAACGGGCCAGCGCCGCCGTGGTATCGGGCACATGAAAGCCAATGTGACCAACAACGGATCCGACGGTCGGGGTCGTGCCGTCCCCTTTTCGTACCAGGATCAGGACGCCGGGGAATTTGAATACGTCATTAGGACCCAGTTTTCCGGGGACGCCACCCATCGCCGTCCAGAACGTTTTGGCGGCCTCCACATCCGGCACCAAAAAATGCACGTGGCCCATGGATACGCCAGCGTCATTCCCCTTGGCGACTTGCGCCATGGAAGCGCGGGCGGGAATGAGCATCGCGAGACCCAGAATCAAAATCAGTTTTTTCATTAGATTTCTCCTTGTGCCGGCCAAGATGATGGACTCTCTCCCATCCTGGGCGGATTCCGCTTTCGGTTTTTTAGGTCGTTCTTTGAATCGTTGCACAAGACAGTAAGTTAGCCGCCATTTCATGTCAAGAAAAGCTTGTCTGGTGGCGCCGGCGTCCCGCCGGCGATTTTCCGCAGGCCTCCGCAAGCGCAAAGTCGCCGGCGAGACGCCGGCGCCACAAAAGGGAATCGCGTGGTATATCCAAACTCTAACTAGGAAAAGAGGGGGTATAATCGCGGCATCCCCGGGTTGTGAATCCGCATCGTAGCTGGCATCGGAGAAATTGCATGAAAATCAGTTGGCTGCTTCTCTTACTGCTTGTCGGGTTGTGGACAAGCGGAACAATACTCGCCGCGCAGATGCCGGAAGGACCAGCGCAAGGTCCCGCGGCGCAATCTCCGTCGGCTCAACCTCCAGCAGCGCAAGCGGTGCCTGCTCCCGCGGTTTCAGATTCCGCCCCGAAGAAAACAGCGCCGGCAAGATACGTAGTTCCTTCGGGCACGCGCTTACCTTTGATTCTGCACAACGCGGTGACCACGCGAAATGCCAAGCCGGGTGATCCGGTCTATCTCGAAACCCTTTTCCCGGTCGTGATCGACAGCCGAATTCTCATCCCTGCCGGATCCTACGTGCAAGGTGAAATTCAGGAAGCCCGGCGCCCCGGCAAAGTAAAAGGCACGGGCGAAATTCGACTGCGGCTGAATTCGATGATTCTCCCGAACGGCTACGCGGTGGACTTCAACGCCGTCCCGACCAATGCCGGGACTGGCGGCAATGATGCGACCGATAGCGAAGGAAACATTCACGGCGATACAGATAAGGGCGATGACGCAGCAACTGTTGCGAAAACGGCCGGAATTGGCGCAGCCATCGGCGCCATCGCCGGACAAGGCGCCAAGGGCGCGGGGATAGGAGCCGGCGCGGGCGCGGCGGCCGGACTCGCCGCCGTGCTCCTCACGCGCGGCCCCGAACTGGAACTGCCGCGCGGCACGACGGTTGACGTCGTCCTCGATCGCACCGTCTATCTCGATGCCAGCCGGATCAATTTCACCGATCCCGGCCGCGCCTCGGCTCTCCCGGGTCCGCCCAGCCGCGAACCAACGCGCAGCCGCTCGCCCCTTTAACTCTGTCTTAGTGCAAAGATTGCATCCAATTGGCGCAGGCTTCAGCCTGTGAGGGTTAGTTGGTGCGCGATCGCTGTTGCCGCAACCAACCCCCACAGGCTGAAGCCTGCGCCACAAAATTATCAAGACGCCGCGGATGACTTCGCCGAATGATAATGCCCCGGCACGGCTCGCATCGAAATGCAAATGCGGTTCCACATGCTGATGGTTGTCGCGACGCTCGGAATTTGTTGCTCCTTCTATTTAGATTGAGGCGATCGCTTAGTGCGAGGTTATAGCGGCAACGATGCGGAAGCGGACCGGCCTGCGTTTGCGCGTCTGAAGCGAAGCGGGCTAAACGACTCCCAATCGAGGCTAGTCCTTCTCTCGGCAACCCACTCGCCAATAAGCTTTGCCGTGACGGGAGCGAGCAGAATTCCGTTGCGATAGTGGCCGGTCGCGAAGACCAAACCATCGATATCCACAGGCCCCAGGATGGGCAGTTGATCCGGCGAGCCGGGCCGTAAGCCGCACCACGTCTCGATGATTTCCGCCTTCGCGAGTTCAGGCGCCAGTTCATTCGCCGCCGAAAGGATTTTTTCGATGCCGCCCGACGTGACGCGCTTTTCATAACCGGCGTTCTCGATCGTGCTGCCCACAACTACTGTCTGAGGGCTCTCCACGCCGCGGGGGACAAGGTAACCGCGCTCGGAGCGCAACACATGTCGAATGGGCGTTCCGCTATGCCGCAGAGCGGCCATCTGGCCGCGCACGGGAAGAGTCGGCGCATACGGCGCTGCCTCGGGAATTTGCGATGACCAGCAGCCCGCGGCGAGCACCACCTGCGCCGCGTGAAATATTTCGCCGCCGGAAGTTTTCACGCCGGCGCACTTTTTCCCATCGAGCTCGAGAGATCTCACTTCAACTCCGGGGTACAGCGCCGCGCCGGCGGAAGCCGCAGCGGCAAGCACCGCGGACGTCAGCGCGCGCGGCTCGATCGAACATTCGTCCGGAAGAAATACCGCCGCGCGAGCATCCCGCCCGAGCCCAGGTTCCATGTTCCGTGCTTCATCTAGCGACAATGGGTCACACGCGAGTCCAAGCCCGTGGTGCAGCGCCACCAGCGTGCTCAATTCGCGTGCCACGTCGCCATGATAAATAACTTCGATCGCACCGCCCGTGCGAAAGCCGGTGCGCAGGCCCGAAGCATCTTCCACCGCATCCACGAATTTCGGATACAGCGCCAGACTGGCGCGCCCCAGCGGAACAAGGGGAATTGCCGCCGGACAATCCGGAGCGGGAGACAACATCCCTGCCGCCGCCCAAGACGCTTCGCGCATAAGTTCCTGGCGGTCCAGCACGGCAACGCGCAGATCGCGTTGCGCCAGATCGAACGCAACCGATCCGCCGATAATGCCCCCGCCGACGATCACAACATCGTACATTTTCATGCCAATATCTTATCAGCAATCAGTGGCGCAGGCTTCAGCCTGTGGGTTTTGGTCCTTCCGTGGACTAACCCCCGCAGGCTGAAGCCCGCGCCACGCAAGGCTCTTCGCAAAGATTGTGGGAGAGGAGAACCTAAAACGATTTCACAAGCTCCGCGGAAAGCACGCGCGCCTTGTCGGCAAGGTTCTGCGCGCGCACCCAGTCGTCGGCCATGATGGCCTCGTGAGACTGGCTGAGGAATCCTTTGATTTTTTCCGTCAGGTCTTTTTGCGCCGCGCTGAGCTGCTTGCCATTGGCAAACTGGAGATTGTGTTCCGCGGTCATGATGCTTGCGGTCGTGTTTTTCTTCGTCGCTTCGAGGTCCCTTGGGGAAAGCTGCGGAGAAATCTGCGGCGGCGCCGGCTTGGCCGGCGTTGGGTCGGCCGTTTCCGCCGGGGCCGGGCGTCGAGGCGCGGCGGGGCGTTTGCCTGGCACGGGCGGCGGCGCGGGGGACGGAACCTCCGGCGCGGGTTCCTCTGTGGTAGTCACCGGCGGCGGCGTTTCCGGCGGCGGCATGGGCGAAGTCTCATCCGGCGGCGGCGCGCTCACCGACGGCGGCGCCGCGCGCACGATGTGCTTGCTCGCGCA
>JGI12269J14319_10000703_pt1 | contig 32409 bp, 23 predicted proteins | sample PeaSoiSIISIP2007_FD_14319 | JGI IMG/M metagenome (IMG submission 14319)
CTTGCGGCTCGAAGCTCGCAGTTCGTAGCCGAGGGTTTCGCGAAATTTGCCAAGTCATGTTAGTTTCGAGTCAAATAACCTGTCATTTGAGGAACCATTGTCCAAAGGTCTAGTCATTGTCGAATCGCCGGCTAAGGCGAAAACTATCCAGAAATATCTGGGCAAAGGATTCACGGTCGATGCTTCTTACGGCCACGTGAAAGATTTGCCCAAGAGCAGCCTCGGTGTCGACGTCGAAAACGATTTCGAAACCGAGTACGTTGTCATTCCTGGGAAAGAAAAGGTCCTTGCCAAGCTGAAAAAGCTGGCCCTCTCGGCTGACCACATCTACCTGGCGCCTGACCCGGATCGCGAAGGCGAGGCCATCGCGGCCCATCTTGCGGGCGAACTCGGAGAAGACTCCAGCAAGAAAAAGAAGGGAAAGAAGAGCGCCAAAAAGAAGACCGACGATATTGGAGAGGGTGCGCGCATCCGCCGCGTGACCTTCAACGAAATCACGCAGCGTGCCGTCAAAGCAGCGTTCGAGCATCCTCGCGACATTGATCGCAATCTGGTCGACGCGCAGCAGACCCGGCGTGTCCTCGATCGGCTGGTCGGCTACCAGGTCTCTCCTCTTTTGTGGGACAAAGTCCGCCGCGGCCTTTCCGCCGGACGGGTGCAGACTGTCGCACTCCGCTTGATCGTCGATCGCGAACGCGAAATCAAGGCTTTCGAGAAAAAAGAATATTGGACGATCGACGCCCATCTCGCCGCCTCTAAGCCTCCGGCATTCGACGCCCGCTTTCTGGGCAAGGGCGAAGAGAAAATCGAGATCACCAACGGCGAGGAAGCGGAGAAAATCCGTCTGGCGCTCGAAAAAGCCGATTGGGTTGTCCGTTCAGCGGAAAAGAAAGAGCGGCGGCGCAACGCCACTCCGCCGTTCACCACCAGCAAGCTGCAGCAGGATTCCTCCCGCAAGCTGCGTTTCAGCGTGAAGCGCACCATGATGATCGCGCAGCGCCTGTATGAAGGCGTGGAACTCGGCGACGAGGGACTGGTCGGCCTGATCACCTACATGCGCACGGATTCGACGCGCGTTTCGGCCGAAGCGATCACCGAGGTCCGCGAGTACATCACCAGCGAGTACGGCGCCAACTATTTGCCCGAAGCTCCCAATACATATAAGGAGAAGAAAGAAGCGCAAGCGGCGCACGAGGCCATCCGTCCGACTTCGGCGGCGCGCCATCCCGACCAGGTCAAGAAATATCTGCATGAAGACGAATTCAAGGTTTACAAACTGATATGGCAGCGCTTTGTCGCTTCCCAAATGAATCCTGCCGTGTTTGACCAGACTTCGGTCGACATCGATGCCAAATCTGGAAGCGACGTGTTCTGGTTCCGCGTTACCGGGTCGGTGATGAAGTTCGATGGCTTCCTCAAGGTCTATGAAGAATCCAAAGACAGCAAGGACGAGGAAGACGAGGAACTGAAGCACAAGCTCCCACCGCTCGAAGCCGGGCAGAAGCTGACGCTGAAGTCGCTGCTCCCAGAGCAACATTTCACCGAGCCGCCTCCGCGCTTCAACGAAGCTTCTCTGGTGAAAGAGCTGGAGGAGCGCGGCATCGGCCGGCCTTCCACCTATGCGACGATTCTCAGCACGATCCAGGAGCGGCAGTACGCACAGAAGGTCGGCGGGAAGTTCGTGCCTACTGAAATCGGTCTGGTCGTCACCGATCTGCTGGTTGAGAACTTCAAGGATATTTTCGACTTCCAATACACCGCGCGCCTGGAAGAAGAACTGGATGAAATAGAAGAAGGCAAGCAGACCGGCAACGACGCACTCACCGAGTTTTATCACAAGTTCTCCAAGGATCTCCGATACGCCGAGAAGCACATGGAAAACATCAAGCGTATGGAGAAGCCCACCGACGAAAAGTGTGAACTCTGCGGCGCGCCGCTGGTCATCAAGTGGGGCAAGCACGGTTCGTTTTACGCCTGCAGCACCTACGACAAGGAAAATCCAGATACCTGCAAGTTCACCAAAGAGAACCCGATCAATCTGCCAGACCTCGATTCGGCCGACCTGCAGGAGACGGCGCAGGAGGAATACTGCGAGAACTGTGGCCGCGTCATGGTCCTGAAGCGCGGGCGCTTCGGCCAGTTCATGGCCTGCACCGGCTATCCCGATTGCAAGACCACACGGCGACTTGATCAAGGCAAGAAAGTGCCAGACATTCCGCTCGATGAAACCTGCCCGTTGTGCAAGCGGAACTTGATCCTGCGACACGGCCGTTTCGGCGAGTTCACTTCGTGCAGCGGATATCCGGAATGCAAATATGTGAAGCAGAACTTCATCGGCGTGAAGTGCCCCTTATGCAAGGAAGGCGAACTGGTCGAAAAGCGCGCGCGCAAGGGCAACACGTTCTATGGATGCGGAAACTATCCGAAGTGCAAGTTCACTTCGGCGGCCAAGCCCATCCCCGAGAAGTGCCCGGATTGTGGACATGAGTACCTGGTGGAACGACTGCGCAAAGACGGACCGGTGATTGCGTGTCCGAATAAAGAGTGCGATTACGAGCGGGCGATCCAGGGCGAGGCTGCGGGCACTTCGAAAGTCTGAGAAAAAGCCGGCTCTGCGAACGAAAACTCAGGACCTAACCAAATTCAGAAACATCTAACGAGGCGCAAAAATATGGCAAAGAAAGCAACCGCGCACGATGCAAGGCTGATTCTGGAACTCTACAACCTCCGCCGCGAAGCGGAGATGCGCAAGGCACGAAACTGGTTTGGGGTGGAATTCTGGCCGCAGAGCGCGGACGAGCTAATCAAGGTTGCGAATTCGTTTCCTAGCCAGGAAAACGCCTGGATTCGCCAGGTGGGCGGCTATTGGGATATGGCGGCGTCGTTCGTGCTGCACGGCGCGCTCAATGAGGAACTCTTTTTGCAGCCCGGCTGCAGCGGCGAAATGTTTTTTCTTTTCGCCAAGGTCTATCCGTTCCTGAAGGAGTTTCGCGAGAAAACCAACAATCCTGACGCCTTCGCCAACGTCGAGAAAGTCGCCACAAGATCGAAGACTGCCCGCAAGCGGTTGGAGCGCGTCTCGAAAAATGTTGAGAATCGCCGCAAGGCGATGGCTAAACCAGCGACGAAGGGCTGACCGCTGACGCGTTCTCTCACGGTTGTGTGATTCTGAGCACATCCTCGTCGTCGCCATCTGCTATCCTAGGGCGTTGTGCGGATGCTCTGGTGGTTTCTCATATTGGGACTGAGTACTGCGGTGGTCGTGTCGGTTGCCCTTTTGCTCTATATGCGAGTCCGGCGGCAAATGAAGCGTTCGGCCGCGCACCGAGCGGAGCACGACGGCCTCGACCACTCGTCGCCTAAGGCCTGATCGGCCGAGATTCCGCCACGAGGAAAGGAAAGCTATGTCAAGAGCAGCGACTCAAGTCTTCGGCCAGCAGACCCGGTCCATTACTCGGCCTATGGATCGTAGAGTGGAATGGGCGAAACAAGCGGCCATCGTAATCACAGCCAGCCTCTTCGTCGCCTTGTGTGCGCGCGTGACCGTGCCGCTGCCCTTCACGCCGGTTCCGCTGACGCTGCAAAACTTCGGAGTTCTCGCCGTGGGCTTGCTGCTTGGTTCGCGTCGCGGCTTTGCCGCGCTCTCGCTCTATCTCGTCGAAGGCGCGTTCGGACTGCCCGTTTTCAGTCCGGCAATTCTAGGCAGTGGAGTGGCCCACCTGCTCGGCCCGACTGGCGGGTTCCTCATGGTTTATCCGCTGGTGGCATTTGTTGCGGGCTGGATTTACGAGCGGAGGTCGGAACAAAGTTCGCGCCGTTTCGCTTGGGCCGCGCTGTCGTCCGTGGCTGCGGAACTGGTGCTCTTCGCGGGTGGACTCAGTTGGCTGGCGGTGCTCACGCACTCGGTTTCTCTGGCGATCCGGTATGGCCTCTATTGGTTCGTCTTTGCGGAAGTCATCAAGGTGCTGATGGCCGCCTCCGTGGCCGCGCGCTGGCAACAGCAACGTTCTTCACGAGGGTGAACTGAGAACTCGGGTTCGTATCAGGGCATTGCTTTAACGATGCCGCACCTCTTTTTTCTAATACTGAAGTTTATAGAACAGGATTACGGAATCTTATGAGTACAGTATCTTCACCAGTTCGCGAGATCACCGTGGCGCACAGCCCGGACTCCGACGACGCATTCATGTTTTACGGCTTGGCCACGAACAAAGTTCGCGTGCCGGGACTGAAGTTCAGCCATACCCTTTGCGACATCGAGACGCTGAATCGGCAGGCGCAGGAAGGCGTCTATGACGTAACCGCGATTTCGTTCCACGCTTTCCCCTACATTCAGGAAAAATACTCGCTGATGTCGTGCGGCGGAAGTGTGGGCGACGGTTATGGCCCCATGCTCGTTTCCACACGGCCCTTTACGCCGGATGACATCAAGCAGAAGAAAATCGCGGTGCCCGGCAAGCTCACCACTGCCTATTTGGCGCTCGAACTGTTCGCGCCCGGCATTCAGGTGGAAGTCGTTCCCTTCGATCAGATCATCCCGCAAATTCTCGAAGGCAAATTCGAGGCGGGCCTGATCATCCACGAAGGCCAGCTCACCTATGACAAATCCGGATTGCACCGCGTCGTCGATCTTGGCCGCTGGTGGCAGAAAGTTACGGGACTGCCGCTGCCGCTTGGAGGAAACGCCATCCGGCGCTCGCTGGGCCGGGAAACGATGGCCAGCGTCACCCAGGCGCTGCGCGAGAGCATCCAGTACGCTATTGATCATCGCGAAGAAGCGCTCAGCTATGCCATGCAGTTTGCTCGCGATCTCGATGTCCAGCTTGCCGATAAATTTGTCGGGATGTATGTCAACGAGCGCACGCTCGACTACGGCGACGACGGCCGCGAAGCTGTGCGCCGCCTGCTCGACATGGGGCATAAGGCGGGGATCATTCCGCAGACGCCGCAGGTGGAGTGGGTGTAAGTAACTCCGGGCTAAGAGATACAAGCAGCAGCTTTTCCCTCTACCGTACCTTCTCCGCAAACGAAAAAACCGGATCAATATCCACCGGAACATCCGACACCGCTTGCAGCGACGTCTTCAATTCTTCCGGCATCGTGCCGTATTTCTTGAACCAGTTTTCCGCCCGCGAGCGGTCGCCCGTCGCTTCGATCTCCAGCAGTTCCTTGGCTAGATCGGCCATCGCGTCCGGCATCTTCTCGTAATCAACGGCATAACGCCCTCCTGCGTTCCGCAGGATCGCGCCGCGCTCCGAGAGATAGTTGAATTCCATCATCTCCGCTTGACCGTGCGCCTCAGCCGTTCCAAAGCGGACGGTGCGAAAGATTCCTCCGACATACGATGCGTAATATTCCTCCAACTTTTCTTTTGGAAGCGCGTCGTGATCGACCAGCCATTTCAAAGCGAACATTCCGGTCACGTCAGCCTTCGCTTCTTCCAGGCCGCTATAGCCCGGTCCGATCGCTTCCCGGATCTCGACTTTGCCAGCCGCTGTCCGCGCATGCGCGGGGCCGAGTCCGTGGCAGATCTCATGCATGATCGTGCTCTGCAGATAACCTTCGCCCGAAACTTTCGCCGCTTGATCCGGTTCCATCAGTTTGCGGGCGACCGGCAATACGACGTAGTTGACGCGCGCATCCATGAAATTCTTGAAGAAGAGTTTCTTGCTGCCCTTTTGCTCATGCACCCTCGGATCGTTCGGCAAATTGTCAGCCACCGCCTGGTAGCCGTGCGTCAGGTCGCCTGCTCGAAACGGAGCGTCCATCACTTCCATCGGCGTTTCCAGGCCATGTTTCGACGGGCGATCTTCCGCTGCGAGCGGCAGCGCGTCCTGAATTTCCGGCACATATTTCTGGAACAGCTCCAACTTCCTGCTCTCTCGCCCGTTGCGCACCATCACTGCAGCGCCGTATGAACCTTTCACGCCCAGCAGTCCATCCATGTAGGTTTCGTAGGGCGCAAAAATGATATCGAATTTCGGATTCTTCAACTCCAGCCACGCCAAATCGCTCGGAAAGTAATCGTCGCTGAGCAGCGCATCGGCCCGCAGCCGAAGGAACTTCGCGAAATCCGCGTCATCGCTAAGCTTAGCTGCCGCCCGCAAAGCTCTGGCCGCCGGCTCGAGAAACGCGCGAAACGCGATGTGGTAGGGAACGGCCTCCAGTTTTTCTTGATGCCAGCGCACGATCGTGAATTGATCGTAGATCGCCGCTTTCTGATCGGAATGCTGCTTGACATATTGCTCCACCTGATCGCGCGTCAGGTTTGCAGGATAGAACCCGCGCCCCGGCGGCGCGGCATCCGTTCCGACAAACGGTTTACCCTGGTCAATCAGATCGAAGCGCGAAGCGTTGATCCATAAATAGCGTCGCAGTTGCACGTCGCGCCGGTTCCGGCTCGCGGCCAGCGATTGATACAGCGTCAAGCCGTCGGGATCGCTCTGCCGCCAGTAGATACTTTCGAGGTAGCCGCAGGCCTCCACGAGTTTGCGAACCAGTTGCTGCTCGCGAGCGCTCAGACCCGCCGTCCGGAAAGGCATTTGGACCCGCTGGAACTTGGCCAGGCGCTGTCCCAAGTCAGCCGCGACTTGCAAATCTGACGGCGCGCCGCCCTTCGCCGCCGAACCCGTCATCGCTCGGGTTGATTTCTGTTGCGCCGTGCCGAAAGTTGATATCAAAAGAATGAAAACAAAAACAAGCCCACCGTGCATCAACAAATGGCTCTTGAAACCCCAGTTCTCAAGCTGACCGATTTCCATAGGAACACAAGTTTATCAAAGCCGCGAATCCGGTCCGGAGCCGTTATTATGAATGCATGCGTGGGGAGAATGGCGCCCAGACTCTGCTCATCGATGCCGATGACACGCTTTGGGAAAACAACATCTATTTCGAACGGGCGATCGCGAAGTTCATTTCGTTCCTCGATCATCGCGAACACTCGCCGGAGGCGGTTCGCCTGGTGCTGAACGACGTCGAGCGGGATTCAATCGTCAAGCACGGTTACGGCCTGCACAGCTTCACGCATTCACTGATTGAAACTTTCGAGAAGCTTTCCGTCGACCCAGTCACGCCCGAGTTGCACGAACGCATTCGCAGCTTTGCCCACCAGATCGCCGATCATCCCATCGAAGTTCTTCCAGGCGTGCCAGAGACCCTGCAGTATCTCGGCGAGCGCCACCACCTCATCCTGATGACCAAAGGGAACCCTGCCGAACAGTCCGGAAAAGTCGAGCGCTCAGGATTGAAAGAATATTTTTCGGCCGTCGAGATCGTCGCCGAGAAGGACGAATCGACCTACCGCTCCGCCATCGCCAAGTACGCCCTCCCGGCGGACACTACATGGATGGTGGGCAACAGCCCCAAATCCGACATCAATCCCGCCCTCGCCGCCGGCCTGCACGCCGTCTTTATACCCCACGGCCAGACCTGGATTCTCGAACACGAGGAAGTCGCAACCGCTCCGGCATCACAGCGACTGCTGGTGGTGGAGCGTTTCGGTGACCTCAGAAAACACTTCTAGTAGCGGATCACCCCCAAATAGACACAGGCCGGGAGCCCGGAATTTCTTCCGGTCCCGGCCTGCGCTTCTATCAACTTGGTAGCCGACTCAGTTGGCCGGCGTGGGGCTGGCGTTGGCGGTGGTTGTGGTCGGCGCCGGCGCTGCCGCCGTGGTAGCCGCAGGCGCGTTCGCATTGCTGTACCGCGAAAGCCGCGGGTAGAACGGCGTCACCTCGAACGGCATCTTGTCGCGCGCTGAGGTGATGGCTACCGGCTGCGCCTTCACGATCTCCACTTTGTCGTCCCATGGGTTCAGCTTGACGCGTCCGCCCAAAGGCAACGCGGCGATCTGGTCCAGCTTGTTCCAATCGAGCGCCGGAGACGCGGTGGCGAGCGCCGCCATGCGCGTTACCGTTCCGTTCTCCGTGATGTTGTTGCCGAGGTGCGCTTGCAGCAGAGCGCTCAATTGCGGAGCGCGCTGTTGCAGCGCCTTGATGAAGAGTCCGGCCGTTTCCAGTTTCTGCGCGTACGGCGAGGCCTTCAGCATCTCGATAGCTTTCTTGTCAGCGGCCGTTTCCTCTTCGGGAATGTGCTTGAAGCCAAAGTTCTGGTAAGTCGACTCGTCGGAGAACAGCATGCGGTCGTTAAACGCGTACTGGCTGCCCAGGTTATGTCCCAGAACGATGTGCGCCAGTTCGTGCGAGAGCACCATGGCCAGGCTGCCTTCATCGGGAAGGACGTCGATCAGCCCGCGGCTTACCACGATGGTATTGCCGACGCTGAAAGTCTCCAGCGGAGAAGTCGTCAGCACGCGCGTCCGGACTGGCCGCGGCAGTTCGATGTTGTTGGTGATTTCCAGGTTATTCACCACGGTCTGAAGAATCTTATCAACGTCGCCTTCCGGCGCCAGCAGTCCGGCGCGTTCCAGCCGTTCGATCACGTTGTCTTCAGCCTGTTGTTGCCATTCGCGCTCGGCGGCCAGCGGAGTGGCATCCTGCGCGGTCGGCGTGTCGTCTTTTACGCTGTCGACCCGGATGTTAGTAAGTTCGTCGTTCGGCGTTCCCGTCTTCAGGTTATATCCCCACATACGAGTCTGCGCTTTGAACGCGATCGTGTTGTGAGCGCCCGCCGTGAAGTCGCCTTCCTCGCTGTAGATGTAAGATGGCACCCAATAGCCCGGGACCAAGTTCAACCGCCAGCTGTCCATGTGGAAGTAATAGCTGTTACGCGAAGGGTGCGCATACGTGCCGTTCAGCCGGACAATGCTGAAGTCCTGATCCTCAACCCAGATACGCCCTAGAAAACGTCCGCGTCCGGCGTCCTTTTTCGGAGTCAGATCAAACACCAGGCAGCGCACATCGCCCAGGAACTCGCGTCGCGAGTAGTGAAAATCGTAGTGCTGCCGGTCAAAGTCGTTGCGGTCGACGAAGATCATCCACGAAAAACCCAGCGGCTGGTACTGGAACTTGAACTTCTTGGTGAGCCCGCCCAAGAGGCGCTTCTCCATACCTTCGTCTTTGTTTTTGTCTTTGTCCTGAAGGTAGTCGCTGCGGTCGATCGATTCACTCAAGTCCATGCGTCCCAGAAAGTAATGATCGTCCTGCGGAACCGGCCCTAGCTGCTTGTCCTGCGTCAGGTTCTGCAGATAGGTCTCGACAATTGGAGTACGCGGCGACAAGAACTTGATCAGCTCTTTCTCGCGCATAATCACGCGGTCGACGACCTGATCCATCGTGGTCGGTGGCGCCAGAGCGACCGGAGCCTGAGCTGACGGAGCTTGACTTGACGGAGCTTGGCTCGGCTGAGCCGGCGTCTGATCCGGCTGCGCGGACGAAGCCGGCTTTGGGTTCTGCGGCGCGGACGCCGGTTGCTGGGCCGCTGCCGTCATGGTCAACGCCAGCAGAGCCAAAAGTATCCAGTTCATAGTGGGCATAACGTTCCGCATAACGTTCCGCATATCGTTCCGCATAACTCTCCGCATGACTCTCATCTCCAAGGTTTCAATACGCCAGTTGAAATACCACGTGCACAATTGCTGTCGAATCCACTGCCTGCCCGCTTCGCATGGCCGGCTTGAACCGCATCTTGTTAGCGGCAGCTATGGCCGCCTCATCAAGTCCATGGCCCAGACCCCGGACCACGCGATTCACATGTAACTGCCCGTTCGCCGCGAACTGCACTTCCAGTAGAACTTCGCCTTCCAGCTTCAGGCTTCTTGCTTCATCCGTATAAACCGGATTCGGCTTGAAGGTAATCTCGACCGAGGTTGCCGCTGGTCCGCTATCCACGCGCTGGATATGGGGCGTGTTCTGCGCGACTTCCTGCGAGCCAAAGCCTGAGGTCTGCACGCCGCGGCCACTTCTGCGGCCGTCTCCTTGGCCTCCGGTTGCAACCCCATTACCAAAATCGGCGCTGGCTACTGTTCCCTTAATACCTTTGGCGCCGCCCGAGCCGTTCCCTTGGCCGGGTCCTACCGGCATGTCGAAGCCACCGGCAGCGGTTGCGATCAGCTTGCCGTTGGGTTTGCCTTTATCACTGGGCTTCAATCCATTCGGATCGCCGAACCCGCCCGTCTGCACCTTCTCAATCGGAGCATTTACGGTCGGCACCACCGAACTTCCCGCCGCGAATTCCCCGGTATGAATCAGCACCGGACGCGCTCCGCTGGTCTGCTTCAACACCGCCGGCGCGAAGTTATTCATCGCCACCTTGGGCGGTTCAATTTCCTGTTGCTGCTTGGGCGCGCGGATTTCCTTCGGCACGATCAATTTCGGCGCCTGAAACACCGGCTCCGGCGGCGGCAGCAACTTGGCATGCACCGGCAGCGGCTTCGGCTTGGGCAGCGGCTCCGGGTTCAGCTCCGGCCGCGGTACCAGCTCCGTGACGTGGTAACTCACGATTGGAATGATGGTATCGGTCGCCATGATTCCGACGACAATCAGCAGCAGAATCAGGGCGACAAGTATTCCGTAGCTCGCCGCAAAGGTCCGCCAGTTCCACTTTCGTTCAGGCAGCAGGCCGAGTTTAAAACCGCGATCGTACGTAGGCATCCATGACTCCAAAATGGGGGCCCGAAGCTGGGGAGAGCGCTCGGGGTTGGAGTCTTCACCTTATGGGAGATTGGGCAGGGGGTAAACGTGTCGCTTGCGCGTGTCCTTTGGTAACAAGCCCTTGTAATTGGGTAATTTTCCGTTCGATTACTTTGGGTCCCTTACTTCGGTGCCGCCGGCCGGCGCCGCGCAAAAAAGTAGAACACCGGAACACCCGCCAGAATCGCCAGGCATCCACCGGCCGAACTTTTCAGATTGTCGGTGAACGTGTAATAAAGAAGAGCCGCGGAAGCCAGCACAAACAGCGCCGGAACCACCGGATATCCCCACACCCGATAAGGGCGGTCGGCGAGCGGCTCCCGCCGGCGGAAGACGAAAACCGTGCTGCCTGCGATCATGTAGAACAACCACTCGGCAAAAATTGTAAGTGAGAAAAACTGCCGGAAACTGCCTCCCAGCAGCAGCAGGATGATGGCCAGCCCGCATTGCACAACAATGGCCATCGACGGCGTATGGAAACGCGGATGTACTTCCGCAATCGTCTTGAAAAAATATCCATCGCGCGCCATCGCGAAGGGCACGCGTGCGCCGCTCATGATGGTGCCGTTCAAAGTGACCAGCATCGAAACTGCCATGCCCGCCGAGACCAGGCTGGCGCCCGCGTGCCCCAGAACCAGGGCCACCGCGTCGGACGCCGGGCGCTCCGAAGCGGCCACCGCTGCCGCCGGCAGCACATACTGCACGGCCGCGTTCACCAGGATGTAGAGTGCGCCCACCGTCGCCACGCCCCAAATCAGCGACAGCGGAATGTTGCGCTGTGGATTTTTTATTTCCCCGGCTACCATGTTCAGATCGTTCCACCCGTCGTAAGCCCAAAGCGCAGCCACCAGCGCTGCGAAAAATCCAACCACACCGCCTTTCGCTCCGGCGAACTCGGTTGCGAAATTTGCCCACGTTCCTCCGCGATAAGAGAAACCCACCGCCACGATCCCGAGGATGATCGCAACCTTCAGCAGCGTGAACAGAAACTGAAACTCGCCTGCCCGGCGCACTCCAATGTAATTCAGCCACGAAACCAGAATCGTCGCTCCGATCGCTACCAGTTGCCCGTAGTTGACGCTGAATGGACGCGAAACGCAGGCATGGGAGAAAAAAGAGAAGATGGGGAAAGTTTCCAGGATCCGCACCAGGCCGGTGGTCACGGTGGCAATCGAAGCTGGCTTGGCGATCAGAAACCAGGTCCACGAATAGAGAAATCCCGCCAACGGCCCGTAGGCATCGCGAACATACACATACTCGCCGCCCGCCTGCGGCTTCATTGCTCCCAATTCGGCATAGGTAAGCGCGCCAAAAAAGGAAAGGAGACCTCCCACCATCCACGCGAGATAGACAAGCCGGGCCGACCCCACCGCCTGCATCATCTCAGTCGGAACCAGGAAAATTCCGCTTCCGATGATGGTCCCAACCACGACCGCACCCGCGTGCGACAGGCCCAGGTCACGTGCCAGTTCGGGACGGGAGTGATTGGCCTCTGCTCTTGTGTCCATAATTTCCAGCTGTCGATGGAGAAAACGATTCTAACCGCGGTGTCTCCGTGACCTCCGCGGTTTAAGCCTTTGGTTGAACCCTCCACAAAGCGCTAGCCCCATAGCCCACCGCGAACGTCACGCAGGTCCCGATCGGGACCCACCAGGTAAAAGCCACCTGCGACCATCGCCACAAATACAGCTCCGTCGCTAATCCAAAGACCATACCCAGCATTGCCCCGCTCTGATTCGCGCGTTTGGTCAGTACTCCCAGCAGAAACACGCCGAGCAAAGCACCATAGGCAACCGACGCGATTTGTAAGCCAACTTCCACCACGCGCGCGACTCGATGCAGCGCCAGCACCGCGAGCGCGAACAGTACCAGCGCCCATCCGACGGTCGCCAGCCGCGCCAGGCGCAACCGTCCCCCTTCGCTCACTGTAGGACGGAAGCGAATATAGAAATCCATAATCGAACTCGATGACAGCGAATTCAGCGCTGCGCTCAAGTTCGACATTGCCGCCGCCAGAATCGCCGCGATCAGTAGCCCGGCAATCCCGTGCGGCATATGGCTCACGATGAACGTCGGATAGATCCTGTCGGCCCGTCCAAAGGCGGGCGAGGGAACCCGGTAGTAGGCAAACAGCATCACGCCTACAAGCAGAAACAACGCAAACTGAAAAAAGACCGCCAACCCACTCGACACCAACGCCAGTGCCGACTGCCGTTGATTCCGCGCCGCCAGCAATCGCTGCACTATGAGTTGGTCGGTGCCATGGCTGGCCGTCGTAAAGATCGCACCCCCGATAATCCCCGCCCACAGCGTGTAAGGCTTCGCAAAATTAAGATGCGGCCAGGGCGACGAAGCCGCTGGATTGAGAATCGAGAGATCGAACACCTGGAACTTGTGCAGCGCATTCGCAATCGCCACGGCCGATCCCCATCCTCCGGGCACGAGATGGAGAATCGTCACCAGGCCGACCAGCGTCCCGCCCACATAAATAAAGGTCTGCACGACGTCGGTCCAGATCACGGCCGCCAGCCCGCCCTCAAACGTATAGATCAAAGTCAGCAGCGTGATGATCGCGATGGAAGCGACTTCGCCCGTGCCCAGCGCAATCGACACCACAATCGACACGGCATACACGCGCACGCCCTCGGCCGCCGCGCGGGTCAACAGAAACAGGGCCGCCGTCACCGTGCGCAGCTCCGGGCCAAACCGCCGCTCAATCAGCTGATAAGCGGTATACAGCTCGCCGCGGAAATACTGCGGCAAAAGCACAAAACTAATGATGACGCGCCCGATTACGTAGCCCATCACCACTTGCAGAAAAGTAAAATTCGAATCGTAGGCGAGGCCGGGAATACTGATAATGGTCAGCGTGCTAGTCTCCGCCGCCACAATCGACAGCGAAATCGCCCACCAGGGAATGTTGCGGTCGGCGAGAAAGTAATCTCGCATCGTCCGCTGCCGCTTGCGAAAGCGCAGGCCGAACAGCGTGATCCCCGCCAGGTACAACGCAATAATCAGCAGGTCGATCCGATTCAATCCCAAGCAGGTCCTTCCACGTTTAGTGCAGAGACGCGGCTCGCTGCGGCTCCGTAGCGAAAAAGAATACGCTGCATTGTACAGGCATGTTCGCTGCCCCAGCCCGCCGCCGAACCAAGTTGCGCGCACCTGTGTTAGAACTAGCCCGATGGCTTACTATCTCGGAATCGACGGGGGCGGCACCAAGACGCGCTGCGTTCTCGGCGACGATACGACTGTGCTCGCTACGGCGATGACCGGCGGCTGCAGCGTGATCCGCCACGGCGAGCAGCACGCCAGGGAAGCGCTGCATACTGCGATCCGCCAGGTCTGCGCCACTGCCGGGATTTCTCCCGACGGGATCAACGCCATCTGTATCGGCGTGACCGGCGCTGCGCGGCCCGAGATCGCCGCGAAGATTCGCGGCATTCTCGCCGAACTAATTCCCGAAGGAAACCCAACAAGGGTCGAAGTGGTCGGCGATAACATAATCGCGCTTGAAGCCGCGTTCGGCACGGGTTCCGGAGTGATCGCGATCGCCGGCACCGGCTCCATCGTCTATGGCCGCGATGCCGCCGGGCACACCGCTCGCGCGGGAGGCTGGGGCTTCGCCATTTCCGACGAAGGCTCCGGCCACTGGATCGGCCGCCGCGCCGTCTCCGCCATCCTGAGCGCCCGCGATCGAGGCCTCGAAACCGCGCTCACCGGTATGGTCTTCCAGGCTTGGAGAATCAACACTGTTGACGAACTTGTGCAGCAAGCGAACTCGATCCCACCACTCGACTTCCCGCGGCTGTTTCCCATCGTCCTCCGCGCCGCTGAGGAGGCTGATGCCATCGCCTGCGAACTGCTCTCAGATGCTGGCGCTAAGCTGGCTGATCTCGCGGCTATCGTCGTCCATCGTCTCGCTTCGCATGCTCCTGCGGCCATGCTCCCGGTAGCCCTGTTCCCCGTAGCGATGACGGGAAGCGTCTTTCGTCAGTCGCTGGTTGTGCGCCAGGTTTTCTACAATACGCTGCAGACAAGCTTTCCCGGCATCGAGGTGCGTCAAGATTCAGCCGATCCGGTCGAGGGCGCGTTAGCCAGAGCGCGCGCAACACGAAGGTAGAGACGGGGCTTGCTGGTCTGAAGCAGGCTGCCTGGAACGGCCGACAACGAAATGTCCGAAGACGAAAGTTTCGAAAACGAAATCGTGCCGTCCTCAACGGAGTCGGCAACTCCGACGCCTGCGCCCGCCGATCTGCTCTCGACGGCCGCCGCCCCCGACCTGACCGAGGACTTGGCCCTCGCCCTTCTCAAGCGCGCCGATTTGCACCCTGAAGTCCTCGAGCAACTCGCCAAGAACGTCAACGCTCTCCAGAGCCGCAAGGTAAAGATCGCGCTCGCCGGCCATCCGAAGACACCGCGACACGTGTCCGTGCCGCTGGCACGCCAGTTCTACACTTTCGATCTGATGAAGGTTGCGCTCTCACCCTGCGTCCCCGCCGATGTGAAAGTTGCCGTGGACGATGTCCTGATCTCGCGCCTCAAAACTGTCACCACGGGAGAACGTCTGACGCTGGCCCGCCGCGCCTCAGGCAGAGTAGCGGCTGCGCTGCTGCTCGACGTGGAAATTGTCAGCACCAAAATCGTCGATGCCAAGACTGTAGCCCGCGAAACCCGCGTCATGCAGACGGCGCTCGAAAATCCGCGTCTCACCGAAGCCCTCGTCATCCACTCCGTGCTGCGCCCCGCCGCCAGCGCCGCTTTGGTGCATGCAGTCGCCCAGCACGCCAAGTGGTCCTGCCGGAGAGAAATCCGGGCTGCCCTGCTGCGAACCGAGCATCTCTCTCTGGCCCGCGCCCTGGAATTCAGCCAGGAGATCCCCGCCCCGCTGCTGCACGAACTACTCGCGAGTTCGCGTCTTCCCGCCCCCATCAAGGACCAACTCCTCCGCGAGAACCCCGAGAAATCGTAGGTTCGTGTGGCGGGATATCATCAGGCGGCCGCCTTCGCGCGAATGGACGCCATCAGGTCCACCGTAGTCGAGACATCGATCCCGTATCGTTCCCCACCGCGCACGATAGGACCGCCAATGTCATCCAACTCAAGCTGCCGCCCAGCCGAGAGGTCTTTTTGCATAGAGCTACGCATCGCCGGCGGCGCGCTGGCAAAACCCGTCCGGACCCGCTGCGCATCGAGCTCCGCACCGCTAGCGTTGGCCACGGCGCATGTTTCGGCGATCGCAGAATGTAACTTGTGTTTCCAATCTGCGTTCGCCAGAATCTCGCCGATGTTCATCCCCGATGCCGACGTCACCAGAGCAAACGGCGCCAGAAAGCTGAGCTTCCCCCACAGCAAAGTCTGCTCGTTCGGGATGAACTGACAATTGAATCCGAGCTTGCCCAACCGTCCAATGATGGCGCCCAAGAGTGGCTCTCCGCTGGAGGCGAGGTTGAGGAGAACAAACGGGGAGCGCTGGATGAATCGTCCCGGAGCAATCCGCTCCGCTTCCACCGCGATCGTCGCTGGGACTACGCGCTCGGACCCAAATCTCGCTCGCAGCACGGCGACGTGGTCTACCCCGTTCAGCAAGGGAAACACGCAGCCGGGGGATGCTTGAACCGCTTCGATCGCGGTTTGCAGTTGATAAGTTTTTGTCGCAATCCACAGCACGTCGGCCGGCGCTGACAATGTTGCCGCCGCTTTCGCTGGCGCCGTGAGAAGGCCCGACGGACGTTCCAGCGTCAAGTTCGCGGGATAACTCGACAACTTCTCCGGTCGAACCACTACGGTGACATCTTCGCCGAGCGATGAGAGTACCGTGCCGACTAATCCTCCGATTGCTCCGGCTCCCAAAATTGCGTGTTTCATGTAACCGCTCCCGTCAGAACTATACGATACGGTAGTTTTGGATGCAGCAACTGCCGGCTCCGACCCGCCTTTACGCTGCGCCTGAGATTCTGTCACACTGACCACTGACCACTGGCCACTTGCCACTGACCACTGATTTTATGGGCAAAATCCACGTTCTTCCCGAAAGAGTCGCCAACCAGATCGCCGCCGGCGAGGTGGTCGAGCGTCCCGCATCGGTGGTGAAGGAGTTGCTGGAGAATGCGCTGGACGCTGGTTCCACCCGCATCCGCATTCAGGTTGAGGCGGGTGGGAAGAAGCTGATCCAGATTACCGACAACGGCTGCGGCATGGTGCGCGACGATGCCATGCTGGCTTTCGAACGCCATGCCACCTCGAAAATCAAGAACACCGAAGACCTGCTGAGCATTTCGACTCTCGGGTTTCGCGGCGAGGCGCTACCCTCCATTGCTTCGGTTGCCAGGCTGCATCTGGAAACCCGCGCCGAAGAAGAAGCCGTCGGAACGGTGCTCGAGATTAATGGTGGCAAGATCATCCGCGTGGAAGAGGCGGGGCTGCCGCTCGGAACTTCCATCACGATTCGCGATCTCTTCTTTAATACGCCGGCGCGCAAGAAATTTCTCCGATCGGAATCGACCGAACTCTCCCACATCGCATCGCTCGTAACCCACTATGCGCTGGCGCATCCGGAGAAGCATTTCGAGTTGCACTCGGCGACGAATGCGTTGCTGGTGGCGCCGCCGGTGGCCGATCATCGCGAGCGTGTGTATCAGGTTTTTGGACGTGAGACGCTCGACCAGTTGATTCCGCTGGCGGCGGTGCAGCCGCTGGAGCGCATCGGCTTGCCGCAGCCTCCGCCGTGGCGGCGGGCGGCGGACAGCTCTGTGCGCGAGTCTGGAGTCAGCGGGTCGGGTCATCCTGCATCTGGTTCGGATGGTGCCGACACGCGGACAGGAGTGTCCGCGCCACAGGATTTCGGGGAAGTGCGTTTGCATGGCTTTGTCTCGAAGCCGGAAATTCAGAAGCTCAATCGCAATTCGATTTTTATTTTCGTGAACGGACGCCTGATTCGCGACCGTCTCATCCAGCACGGCATCATCGAGGCGTATCGCAACATTTTGCCGCCGACGGTATTTCCGGTGGTTCTGCTTTTTATCGAAATGCCGACCGCCGAAGTGGATGTAAATGTTCACCCATCGAAGACCGAGGTGCGCTTCCGGCAGCAAACGGTAATCCACGATTTCGTGCGCGAGTCGGTGCGTGCTGCATTGATGAAGGCGCGGCCGGTGCCGCAGTTCTTGACGGAAATTGGCGCACAGCCGACTGCGGGTCCTGGCCTCACCAGTCCTCTGCTTAACCACGGTACTGGCGATGGTTTGCAGCGCGCACCTTGGCGCGACTCGTACGAACCGGCAGCGGTGGGCGGCTTCGCGCTGCAGGCTCCGTCAGTCCCCCCGGCGACGGCGCGCCTCGAATTTGAAGGAGGGATCGCAGTCGAAGCCAACGCGGCGGTATCGCTCGAATGCGCCCCGGAGGCAGCGGTCCTCTATCCTGCGATCGATCATAAGACGATCGATCATCAGCCAATTCCGGATCACGGTTGCGCGCCGCCGATCGCGCAGGAGCGGCAAACCGCGCCCACTCTTGAGTCGTTGCGCACCCTGCGCCCGTTAGGCCAGATTCGAAATTCGTTCATTCTCGCGGTCAACGAAGACGGACTCTGGATCATCGATCAACACGTGGCCCATGAGCGGGTGCTGTTCGAGCGAGTGCTGCGGCAACGCTCGGCGCAGCGGGTGGAGAGCCAGCGTTTGCTCATGCCGCTGGTCATCGAACTGACTCCGGCGCAGCAAGCCATCTTCAGCGATATTGCCGAAGAGCTGGCGCACAATGGCTTTGAGGCGGAACCCTTCGGCACGCGCAGCGTAGCGGTAAAGATGGCGCCGGCCGGCGTGGACGCGGCGCAGATCGAGCACATGCTGAACGAAATCTTCGAGCAGCTTACGCGCGAAGACCAAGTTATCAATCTGGAAGCGGTGCGAACGCGCATCGCGGCCTCAATCGCGTGCCACGCCGCCATCAAAGTCAATATGCCGCTGGAGCAGAACAAAATGGAGTGGCTGCTAGCAGAACTGGCGAAAACCGAGCATCCAATGTCGTGCCCGCACGGCCGGCCAGTGGTGCTACGCTATTCCATGCAGGATATTCAGAAAGCCTTCAAGAGGATCTAGCCGCGAGCTGCGAGCTTCGGGCTGCGAGCAATCCAACCGTTGAATGTCCAAAGGCTTGCTCGTAGCTCGAAGCAGAGCCGCCCATGGGGCGTGCGCCAACCGGCGACCACTGTGTTCTAATCGAAATCATGACCGACCCGGAACTCTTGCAAGCTCGCCTGCAAAAGTGGCGCCTTGACGGCCAGCCCGTGCGCACTCTCGAGGAGGCGCGCTCCTTCCTCGAGTCGGTTGGATTCTGCGTGATGTATCCGATGCGGCCTGCGATTCTGGTGCCGACTTTCATTGGGGCCTGGGTCGGAGCCGATGACAAGCTGCCAGCGCGCCAGCATGCTTATAACGATCCGCGAGCGAAAGAGGCGACTGAATTGATGGTGCGCGCGCTGCGCGACCAGGCAGCTTACGAGGCTCCGCTGATTGATGAGAACAATGCATTTCTTTTGGCAGCTTCGGTGTTTCCTTACTTTTATTCGCTGGTCGGCGAGCGCAACCCTAAGCTGCCGCCTGCATCGGGGCCGCGGTCTCCTTATTCTCCGTTGGCCTGTGATGCTTTCGAAATCATCCGGCGGCGGGGGCCGATTTCGAAAACGAAACTGGGCGAGATGCTGGGCGGTGCGGTTTCGAACGCCGGACTTGATCGCGGGCTGAGCGAACTCTGGGCTAAACTCCGCATCACCCGCGTCGATTACACGGTCGAGGAAGGCTCGGTGTGGGACGAGTTGTCGCGCTGGGCTCCGGACGTGGTGCGCGAAGGCGTGGGAATCTCGGTGCCTGAAGCGCTCTCTGCGCTGGTCTCGAAATATCTCGACTGCGTGGTGGCAGTCGATGAGGGAGAAGTCGAGAACTTCCTCGCGAACTTCGTTCCGCGGACGCGGGTAAAAGAAGCTATCCATGCCTTGCTCTCGGCGCGCGAATTGAGCTTTGTGCACGTTGGGAGCAAATCGCTGCTGCAGGTGACTCCGCCGAAACAAGCATACGTTCCCAAGCCTCGGCCCGAGCGCGTGAGCTGAGCGGTCTGCACGTAATGGCTCAGTTTGAAAGACGCATTCCCCCAGCGGCTAAAGCTGCTACCGATTATGCGACAGTTACTGCACGGCTGAAGCCGTACCCTTTCAAAACAAATTGAAACTAAGCCGATACCAGTCTGCGGAGCTGTCATGAAGGTCTCATGCGCTGCGTGTACAATGCTCAGTTCGCCCAATGATCTTCGCCCGATGACCGATTCCTCCCAACGCAAACTCATCATCGCCATTGACGGTCCAGCCGGAGCGGGCAAGAGCACGATCGCGTCTCGCCTGGCGCGCAAACTCGGCTACGTGAACCTGGAGAGCGGGGCGATGTACCGCGCGCTGGCTCTGAGGGCGATCGAGTGGGACGCGTCATTTGATGACGAGGATGCGCTGCTGAAGATGGCGCAGGATTCGCGCATTACTCTCGAACGCTCCATCGGCGGCAATCGCGTGCTGCTCAACGGAAAAGATATTTCCGCGCGCATCCGGGAACGTGATGTGACCGAAGCGGCGTCGCGCATCTCGGTGCATCCGAAGGTGCGCGAGTGGATGGTGGCGCGGCAGCGCGAGATGGGCATCGGCGGCGGTGTGGTGATGGAGGGGCGCGACATTGGGACCAAAGTTTTTCCCGATGCCGATTTAAAAATTTTTCTTGATGCCGATCCGGTGATTCGCGAGCAGCGGCGACTGGATCAGCAACAGGTAAAGGGGCGATCGGCCCAGACAATCGCCGCGGAACTTCGGGAGCGTGACCGGCGGGACCGGACGCGGGCGGCTTCTCCGCTGGTGGCGGCCGCTGATGCCGTGGTGATCGACTCGACGAATTTGAGCGAGGATGATGTCGTCAAACGAATCGAGAAACTGGTGGAGGAGCGGCTGGTGGCGAAGCGCTAAGGGCGCGCGCGGCGTAAAATTTCTCCCACCCAGTTCGCAAACCCTCTCGGTGTGAGGGTTTTTTGTTTTGCTTCTGGCTTGCCTCGTTTTCGTGTATTTACTCTTAATATAATATCTAGTATGTACTGCCCCCCCGATTTCATGTAAAATATTGACTTTAAAGGAGTTACTTGTAAAATATTCCGGAATATGGACTTAAGCTCGATTTTCGCCATAAATTCCCGTTTTGGGTCGGTTTTGGGGGAGGATTTGTGCTTCTCCGCCTATGCTCGCTATGGTCCGTTGAACACCTCAGTTTATCAAAGAGTACTGGCTGTCGGCTTTGCCGAGTCAGGTCATTTTCGCATCGGGTGGGTGGGGAGTCTGTGATGGTGCTTACAGGTATTTTGTGATGAAAAAAAATCGTGGGGCCAGATTGCAAGGATTGGGAATGTTCGCATCCCACTCATCGCAGGGGGCATCCCGGCGATTGCAGTCATTGAGAGTTGGCCGGTCTGGGTTAATGAGTGCTATGGCGATTGTGCGACAGCTACCGATGACCGAATCAAGCTGCTCAACCTTTGATAGTCGTCGTCATCGATCATAATGAACTTGAAAGGTTGTAGGCACTTGAGGGTGTCCGAAGCTGGAGTTAGCAATTCTGCGATTCCTAGGACGGGGCCGCCATTAGACATGAATATCACCTCTATTAGTGTCCCGGGCACGAGCGGTTTAGGCAGCCGAAGCAGGCCACCGGTTAAGGAGATTGTCCGCAATTTGCCTCGTAGGCGACGACCGTCCTCGAACCGGATCGCCGCAGGAGTCATGCTGTGAAACTGCACACGAACAGCACGCTGGTTCTGATGCGGTTGGGGAAAGTGAGTCTTAGGCACCCTGAAACTATGATTCCTCGCGGACGGCCTGACGAGATTACAAAAGAGCCTGAACAGATTCGAAAAAGGTCAGTCCGGTGGTCTCCGTCGTGGCCTCGACCTGGGGGGCAGTGAGTGTAATTGAGATATTACGACAGTTGACGTGGTTCCAAGGGTGGCCACCCACGCGGGCCGCAGGTGGCGCGAACGACTATAAGGCCGCATCACCCATCTGGCGCGGCGTGATGTGGTCTAGTATTGCTCAGGCGCTTACACGCGAGCGGCTGGTTAAGCGCCGACGTTGGCCTTAAGCATGTTGCAGAAGAGTTGTCCTTGCTCGATGGCATCGTCAAGCGCCACATGCGTATGAGACACGGGGTCGAACCACTCCGAGGGCATCGACTGCTTGCCGCACGCTCGATATGTTGGCGCAGCAATGCCATCGCGTAGGTCTTGATATCAATTGCCGAATAGCCGAATGGGTTCTCCCCCGCGAACTCGGTGAGATACCAATAGACGAAGGAAAAATCGAAAGCGGCCGGGTACCCGACAAACACTGGCCGTCCGCCAAACGCCTTGAGCCAGGCAACGTAGCGTTTCAGGGCGACAGCAGGCGCTTCGGGATTTTGCCGGCAGGCCGACCACGCCTGCGGCTGTGTGGCCCACCATGCGGCGGTCTTGGGATCCGGGACCGATGCGGGCAGCGTTTCCAAGTTGGCGGAGAACGTCCCCAGCAGCTCTTTGTCGGCCAGATAGGCTGCCGATCCAATGCTCAGCATGGAGTGTTTTCCCGCGACCGGTCCGTCGGTTTCTATATCCGTGCTGACGTAGATCTCACGCAATGGTGATTCGCTCATGGTTTGCGATGACAGATTGGAGCCGACAAACATGTCCACAAATCTCCCAATTGCAAACGGTTGAACAGAGTAGCCCTTATTCTCAACTAAATCAAGGTCAAGCTCTTGCAGGTAGTGGGTCAGTTTGATCGTGCTGACCCACTACCCTCTTGCAGCGTGAGTATGATCAAACATTACAGCAAGCAAACATTACAGCAAGCAAACTGCGTTCCATCAGTTGAAGCAAACAGGCGTCTCTGACAATGTCGTCTGTGTCAATCATTTTTGAAACGCACCGCTCCCTGCACTCTTAAGAGCGCCATTTCGCTCTCGTTGAAGACGTGCCGTGCCCAAGGTTCGCTCGCAATCCAAGTTCAGGTCAGAACTCAGTCCGACCCATGCATCTCTTCGGTCCGAAACTCGATCATGATTGCTAGTTCGAACTCCCTGCAACAGGGAGCGGGCTGCCCAATCGATTACTCGGTGTTCGACTGCACACCAACGCCTGTTCCGGGCTGGCCCGCGTGCGGACCGAACTTTTTCCACTGCTCGTAATCCCACTGCTTGCGCCACATCCAGTACAGACGAACCGCCAATCGTCTCGCCTTGGCGACTATGGCGATCTTTCGTCCTCGCCGCGGTGCCAGATGGAAATACTTGCGCCGCCATTCGGCATCGCTGCGTACCGTGACCTGGGCCGCTTCCACCATTAAAAAACGCAGCAGCTTGTTGCCTTGCTTGCTGCCATGTCCCAGGCGTTGACGGTCACCACTCGACTCCTCTCCTGGCGCCAATCCCAGATAGCTCGCCACCTGCTTGCCACAGCGGAATCTTTCGGCTTCACCGATGATCAGCACAAACCCCAATGCCGTCAGCGGGCCTACTCCAGGATGAGTTGCCAGCCGCTGCGCCGCCGGACACTTGTCAGCTTCTTGCCCCACCGCTTGCGTCAGTTCCGCAATCATGGGAGTCAGGCGATCGAGCATTTCCAGCAGATCACGCCGGCGTCGGCTGGCCCAGGGCGCCATCGTGAAAGTCTCCAGTTGCTTGCGTCCGGCCTCCCGCCACAGCCCTTTCTTGCGCCGTACTCCTTCATTGAAAGCGACCGCTTGCAACTGATTCATCAGCCGCGTGCGCATCTGCACCATACGATGCCGATGCCAGAGCAGTTGGCGCACATCGCGATTCTCCCAGCTCGCTACCCAGATCCGTGGAAAGCGGTCTTCTAATAACAACCGCAACAGCAGTTGCGCATCCCGCCGATCGGTCTTCTGCTTCCGCACCCGCTTGCTTCGAATCTCGGCTGCGTCTCCGATCCACAACTCAAACTGCAACTCCGCCAGCAGTCGCTCGAACCAGCGAGCCTGCCCGCTTGCTTCCATTCCCACGCGCACCTTGTGTCCTTGCTCTTTCAGACCGCGATAGAACTTCTCTGCTTCCAAGCTGTGTTCCAGTCGGTGCTCCTGAAACTCCCCTCTGTCCGTATCTACCCGCGCAATTTGTTGGAAAGCCCGGGTGATAATCACATCCTATAATCAGCATGTTCGGCTCCTTTCTCCCGAGCCTTGGTTGGTTGGCACCACCAAAGATTACTCGGGCACTGGAGCCGACATTGTCATGGAATCATTTACACTCATTGAGAATTTCAGGCCCGGCTGTCGACCACCCAATTCGGCATTTCAGGGATGCCCGGCGCATCCATCGGGCGGGCAAGATCGCAGCGGTAAACCGCTGCGCCACCCAAAAGCTCACATCGCCCTACTTCTTCACCACTCCAATACCCAACTCACGCAATTGCGCGTCCGCTACCGGGGTGGGTGCTTCCATCATCAGGTCTTTTGCGGCGGCGGTTTTGGGGAAGGGAATTACTTCGCGCAGGCTGTCCGCTCCGGCCAGAATCATCACGATGCGATCGAGGCCTAGGGCGATTCCGCCGTGCGGCGGCGTTCCGTATTCGAGGGCTTCGAGGAAGAAACCGAAGCGCGCGCGCGCTTCTTCTTCGGTCATGCCGAGGGCGTGGAAGATTCTGCTCTGGATATCCTGGCGGTGAATACGGATCGAGCCTGATCCCAACTCCGTGCCGTTCAGCACCACGTCGTAGGCTAGGGCGCGCACCATGGCGGGATCGGTTTCCAGTTTGTCCATGTCTTCATCGTGCGGCGAGGTGAAGGGATGGTGCGCGGCGTTCCAGCGCTTTTCGCCTTCATCCCACTCGAACATGGGAAAGTTCGTCACCCACAGAAAACGGTAATCGCCTTTCTGGAAAAGTTTGTGGCGGTCGGAATATTTCTGCGCCAGCGCGACGCGCAACAGTCCAGCTGAGGCATAGATGGCCATCTCGGCGGGCGTCACTTTGCGCTTGCTGGCTGGATGCGCGTCTCCGGTTGCGCCGGATTGCGCCGAGCCTACCACCAGCACCAGCAGATCATCCGGCGCGGCGGCGGTTTTCGAGCGTATTTTTTCTCCCGCTTCGGGATGCTTGTTCTCGATGCGCTTGAAGTCTTCGAAGACGCGCGCTCCGCCTTTCGCCACAAACAGGGGCTTGATGTCGTCGCGCTCCTTGCGCGAAAGCTCGCCGACGTGCGGAATGCGGATGGCAATCACGGGCAGATCCTTATTGATGGCCAGCGATTCCAGATCAGCCGCCGTAAAACAATCGGCCACGTCGGTGAACGCGGGCAGGCGCAGGTCGGGCTTGTCGATGCCGTACTGGCGCATGGCATCGTCGTAGTCCATGCGCGGAAAGGGCGTTTTGATTTCGTGCCCTGCGGCTTTGAAGGCCGCTGTCAAAAAACCTTCGACCACTTCCCAGACCCGCTCCGGCTGCGGGTAGCTCATCTCCAGATCGATCTGAGTGAATTCCGCCTGGCGATCGGCCCGGAAGTCTTCGTCGCGGAAGCAGCGCACGATCTGAAAATATTTGTCGAAGCCCGAGATCATCAGGATCTGCTTGAACAGTTGCGGCGACTGTGGCAGCGCGTAGAACGAACCGGGCTGCACGCGGCTGGGGACGAGGTAATCGCGCGCACCTTCGGGCGAGGAGCGCGTCATGAAAGGGGTTTCGATTTCGAAGAAGCCCTGCGAAGCGAGGTTGTCGCGGATCGCGATCGCAACTTTGTGCCGCAGTTCGATGTTGAATTGCATGGCATCGCGGCGCAGATCGATGTAGCGGTATTTCAGGCGCATCTCCTCGTTGGGCAGCACGGTGTCGGACGGCAGGAAGGGCAGCGGCTTCGACACGTTTAAAATGCGCAACTCTTCCACCACCAGTTCCACTTCTCCGGTGGGGATATTGGGATTGATGGTGTCGGCATCGCGGCGCTTGACCGTGCCGATGGCCGCGATCACGAACTCGTTGCGCAGCGCTTCCGCTTTCTGATGCACGGAGGCATTGCGTTCGTGGTTGAACACGACCTGGGTTACGCCGGTGCGATCGCGCAGGTCGACAAAGATAATCTGGCCGAGGTCGCGGCGGCGGTTGCACCATCCCATGAGCACAACTTTCTTGCCGGAGTCGGAGAGCCGAAGGGCTCCGCACATATGAGTTCGTCTGAGGTCGCCTAAGAAATCGAGCACGTTTTCGCCTTTTCTTACTGAAATTCGTCTTGCTGAGATTCGTCTGGCTGAAACAGCGGTGTGAGCCGAACCTCAGATTATAAATGGCGGCGGTCCGGAGCGGCGGCACGCTTTGTCATCCCCGGGTAGTAATGGCTGCTTCGGGCGCGACGAATTCCTCCGAAACAGAGTTTTGGATGCGGCACGGTCGAGAATTCACATAACGTGATTCCGGGTCACCCTCGACCATGAGAGGTCACCTGACCCCATTACCTTTGACACTTTTCACTCGCAGCGCAGGCCGATACAGTGAATGAGAAAGGATGATTCCCTCAATGCGTCTAGTCGGAAGTTTGATGGTTGCTGTGATTATGACCGCCGGTCTGATTACGTGGACCGGACGGGTTCAGGCTGAAGGTACGGGACGAAAAGCGGTCGAGAAAGTTCCCGCTGTTTATCCTCTGATTGCGAGGAATAATCGCATTCGAGGTGTGGTGAAGCTGGAAGTGGTCGTCCGGGGAAATGGGAGCGTTAAGTCCACGAAGGTGCTGGGGGGAAGCCCCTTGCTGCTCGACTCGGCGACCGATGCGGTGCTCAAGTGGAAGTTTGAGCCTGCGGCGCAAGAAACCGTGGAGGTTGTTCAAATCCTGTTCGGGGACTAGCAGCAGATCTAAGCGCCACGAAACATCAACTTGCCTCATGCCCGCCTCGCCCTTTCAACCGGGGGCGGGGTTTTGCGTCCCCAGCGGCCTATCGTGGGTCAGTTCCCCCAGCGGCTAAAGCCGCTACTGATTGCGCATTTACGGCACGACTGAAGTCGTGCCCTTCCCGTTCGTGCTCCAGCGTGGTTCACGGATGATGCAAGACGGGGCAAGCCCCGCCTCTACACGAGTTTTTCCGCAAGCTGTGAAGTCGTGCCCTTCCAAGACAAATCGAAACTGAGCCACTACCCGGGAGAGTGACTCCTGGTCTAATACGCCGCGCTATGAGAAAATCAATCAGTGCACCAGCCTTTGTGCAATCCACATTTCTGGAATTGAAAGACATGAAGACGTCGAGGGAAGAGCCGACTCAACTGTTGCGGGTCGAGCACACGGTGGTGACCCGGGCCGATCGGGCATTGGCCTGGAAGGTTTTTTCCAATGTGGACATGTGGCCCCGTTTTTCCGACCTTTACGGCGATATCCGTTGGCTGGGCGAGCCTTGGATGGCGGGGAGCCACATGAACATCGAGTTGAAGAGCCCGGTGGGAACGGTGGTGGACCACGTGATTACCGTGTGCGCTCCTCCGCATTTAGTGGCCTGGATCGACCATATACACGGCGATACGATGGAGCAGTGGGTACACTTCAGGCCGGTCCCGACCGGCGGGACCGAGATCCACACCTGGGCTGACCTGGTGGGCACGACAACCACTCTTGGAGGCCGCGACGTTCGCGAGGGAGTTACCGAGTTCATTCGTACCTGGTACAACCGCTTCTCCGCGGAGTGCGACCGACTCGCTCGGTGACTTCAAAGCATTCCTGCCGGCGCCATAAATTCTCTTTTGCGTCATCGATGTGACAACGTCCCGGGTCGGTGACTCTCGTCACCATGGCGGCAACTTACATTTTCCCGCACCGGGTAACAATCTGCGAAACTTGAGCGAGCCTCTTTTGGGTTTACCCCGAGCGGGTTTACCCCGAGGCACAACGAACCGCATAATGCGAGTTTCCTGATATAAACGGAGCCACCTGTGAGCACTGAAGCGATGCCGACCCCAACGGATGTTCTTTCTCCAAAGGCTTGGGCGGAACAACCGGGGGAAGCAGTAGTCGCGACCGGCGGCTGGCGCTGGTATTTCTACTTTTTCTTCTTTTCCGGATTCTGCAGCATTCTCTACGAACTGATCTGGCTTCGCCTGGCCATGGCGCAGTTTGGGGTCACCACGGCCATGGTGTCGATCGTGCTCTCGACTTTCATGGCGGGATTGGGCGCCGGCTCGTTGGTCGCCGGGCATCTGGTGCGCAAGTATGCATCACGTCTCACCTCCCGCCCGTTGCAGATTTACGCAATTGCCGAGTTGTTGGTTGGCTGTTCGGCCATCATCGTGCCACTGGAATTGCGGACTGGACGGTTCGTGCTGGAGCACCTGGGGAGCAGTCTGTCTCTGTCCTTGTCGTCATCGGGCTACTACGTTGCTGCCGGTTTCTGGCTGGCCTGCAGTCTGATTCCGTGGTGCGCGTGCATGGGGGCTACGATTCCGCTGGGCATGTTTGCCATCCGCAGCGACCGGCGGCTGGAGTCGCGCCGCTCATTCAGCTTTCTTTATCTGGCGAATGTGTTCGGTGCGGTAGCGGGAGCGCTGGTTCCCTTGCTGCTGGTCGAGGTCTTCGGTTTCTCCCGCACTCTGCGATGTGGGATGTGGCTCAATTTTGCGATCTGCGGCGCGGCTTTTGTGCTTGCGAGCCGGCAAAAGGCGCAGGTAGGCAATCAGACGGATACGGACGAAGAGGAGCGAGACGCCGCTGGCGCGGCCTCCCCTACCTTGCGTCAGATGTTGGGGAACGGCACGCTCTGGTTGCTGTTTGCCACCGGACTGACCAGCATGGGGATGGAGGTCGTGTGGACAAGGCAATACACGTCCTATGTCGGCACATTCGTCTATTCTTTTGCAACCATCCTGGGCATTTACCTGGCGGCGACGTTCTTAGGATCCAGCATCTACCGGTATTGGAGCCGCCGGCACAGTAATGAGGGATCTCTGGTGTGGCTGTTCGTCTGGTTGGTCGCCTTAATACCACTGCTGACCGCGGATCCGCGCCTGGAGATTGCCGCCTGGCTACGCGTGCCCCTGGGTATCGCGGCGTTCAGCGGACTTCTGGGATTTCTGACTCCGCGGCTGGTCGACCGTTTCTCGGAAGGCGACCCCAACCGTGCGGGAATCGGATACGCGGTGAACGTGGCCGGCTGCATCCTGGGCCCGCTGGTGGCGGGCTTTGTCCTGTTGCCGCATCTGGATGAGCGGTACGCCCTGGTGACGCTTGCCCTTCCCTGGTTGCTGGTTGCGCTTCCGTTCGCATGGTTTCGACAGGGCCGGTCGGCAACACGTTTCACGGCTCAGCGTGCGACGGCGGCGGCGGGAGTGATTTTAGCTGCGTCGTTCGGTTTGATCTTCATGACGCAGAGCTACGTGCAACTGGTTCCGAAGGCGCAGGTACGGCGCGACAGCACGGCTACCGTCCTGGCGACTGGCGAGGGAATGAAGAAGCGGCTTTTTGTGAATGGCGTGAACATGACCGGACTGACGCCCATTACAAAAATGATGGCCTCCATGTCGCTGGCGTTTCTTGATCATGCTCCGCAGAATGCCTTGGTTATCTGTTTTGGCATGGGCACGACCCATCGTTCCATGCTCTCCTGGGGAATCGACTCGACGGCGGTGGACCTTGTTCCCAGCGTTCCTGCGCTTTTCTGGTATTACCATGCGGACGGGCCGGAGTTGCTGAAGTCGCCGCGCTCGCACGTTGTAGTTGACGATGGCCGGCGTTTTCTGGAGCGCACCACCGGACAGTACGATGTGATCGTCATCGATCCACCCCCGCCGATCGCGGCTGCGGGATCGAGCCTGTTGTACTCGCGTGAGTTCTACGCCGCCGCCCAGAAGCGCTTGCGGCCGGACGGCATTCTGCAGCAGTGGTATCCCGGTGGAGATGCGGTGACGACGGTTGCAATTGTGCGCGCCTTGCAAGAGTCGTTCCCCTACGTGCGCGCGTTTGTTGGAGTCGAGGGTTGGGGGATCCACTTTTTTGCCAGCCGCCAGCCGATTCCCGAACGGACCGCGGCTGAGATGGCAAAGCGTATGCCGGCAAGTGCGGCCGCTGACCTAGTGGAATGGGGACCGTTCCCCACCGCCGAACAGCAGTTTGCGGCCGTCCTAAAGAGAGAAGTTTCGATCGACCGGCTGATTGCCGTGGAAAAGGATGTTCCCGCGATGCAGGACGATCGTCCGCTCAACGAATACTACATGCTGCGCGACAGCGGTTGGCTGACGTTTCCGGTGGGTAAATAGCAGCGTATATCGCTGGTTTTTCACGCGGGTTTGACGACGTCCCTGTCAGCCCGGGCTGGTGACTCTCGTCACCATGACGGCAAGTTACATCTGCCTGCACTGTGTAGCTGTCTGCGAGACTTAAGGGAGCATTTTTTCGGGTTCGCCGCGAGGAAGAACGAACCGCGTTTATTCGAGTCTACTGGCACAAACGGAGATACCTATGAGTACTGAAGCGATGCCGCCCGCAGTGGAAGTTCTGTCCCCCAAGGCGTGGGCGGAACGACCGGGAGAGACGACAGCGGTGAGCAGCGGTTCGAGCCGGTATTGGTATTTCACTTTTTTCTTCATTTCCGGGTTCTGCAGCATTCTCTACGAGCTGATCTGGCTTCGTCTGGCCATGGCGCAGTTTGGGGTGACCACGGCCATGGTGTCGATTGTGCTCTCGACTTTCATGGCAGGATTGGGCGCGGGCTCGTTGATCGCTGGACACCTGGTGCGCAAGTATGCGCAGCGTCTCACCTCTCGCCCGTTACGACTTTACGCAGTTGCCGAGCTAGTGATTGGCTGTTCCGCCGTAATCGTGCCCCTGGAATTGCGGGCTGGCCGCTTCGTGCTGGAGCATATGGGGGGCAGCCTGTCGTCGTCGGGCTACTACATCGCTGCCGGTTTCTGGCTGGCTTGCACCCTGATTCCGTGGTGCGCGTGCATGGGGGCTACGATTCCGCTGGGCATGTTTGCCATCCGCAGTGACCGGCAGCTTGAGTCGCGACGCTCATTCAGCTTTCTTTATCTGGCGAATGTGTTCGGCGCGGTGGCGGGGGCATTGATTCCCCTGTTGTGGGTGGAGATTTTCGGCTTCGCGGGCACCCTGCAATTTGGGATGGTGCTCAATCTTGCGATCTGCGCCATGGCTGTCGTGCTGGCGAGCAAGCAGGAAACGCCGGCGGGTGGCAACGGTGAAGATGAACGGGCTGCCGCTGGAACCGCCTCACCCGCCTTGCGTCAGATGATGGGGAACGGCACGCTCTGGTTACTGTTCGCAACCGGACTGACCAGCATGGGGATGGAAGTCGTGTGGACCAGAGAATACACGCGCTATGTCGGTACATTCGTATATTCTTTCGCGACTATCCTGGGCGTTTATCTGGCCGCGACGTTCCTGGGATCCAGCATCTACCGGTATTGGAGCCGCCGGCACAGTAATGACGGATCTCTGATCTGGCTGTTGGTATGGTTGGTCGCTTTGATACCCCTGATGACCGCGGATCCGCGCCTGGGAATTTCGGCGGGCCTGCGCGTGCCCCTGGGTATCGCGGCGTTCAGTGGCCTTCTGGGATTTATAACTCCGGGGCTGGTCGACCGTTTCTCGGAAGGCGACCCCAATCGAGCGGGAATAGGGTACGCGGCGAACGTGGCCGGCTGCATCCTGGGACCGCTGGTTGCGGGGTTTGCCTTGTTGCCGCATCTCAATGAGCGCTACGCCCTGGTGGCGCTGGCTCTTCCCTGGTTGCTGATCGCTTTGTCGTTCACGTTGTTGCGGCAGCCGGGACCGGCGAAACGGTTTGCAGTTCCGCGTGCGATTGCTTTCGTCGTGATTCTAGCGGTATCGGCTGGTTTGATCCTCCGGACACAGAGTTATGCGGAACAGGCACCAAACGCGCAGGTGCGGCGGGACAGCACGGCTACCGTCGTTGCGGCTGGCCATGGAATGCGGAAGTTGCTGCTGGTGAACGGCGTGGGCATGACCGCCCTGACGCCCATTACGAAAATGATAGCTTCCATGCCCCTGGCGTTCCTGAATCATCCTCCGCAGAAAGCCTTGGTTATTTGTTTTGGCATGGGCACGACCCATCGTTCCATGCTTTCCTGGGGAATCGATTCCACGGCGGTAGAGCTTGTTCCCAGCGTTCCCGCACTTTTCTGGTTTTACCATGCGGACGGTCCGGAGCTGCTGAAATCGCCGCGCTCCCACGTCGTGATTGACGATGGGCGGCGTTTTCTGGAGCGCACTACGGCACAGTACGATGTGATCGTCATCGATCCGCCGCCGCCGATTCAGGCCGCTGGCTCCAGCCTGTTGTACTCGCGCGAGTTTTACGCCGCCGCGCAGAAGCGCTTGCGACCGGACGGCATTCTGCAACAATGGTTTCCCGCGGGAGATGCGGCGACGACCGTTGCCATTGCGCGCGCCCTGCAAGAGTCGTTCCCCTACGTGCGCGCGTTTGTTGGCATTGAGGGCTGGGGTATCCACTTTATTGCCAGCCGGCAGCCTATCCCGAATCGGACGGCGGCGGAGCTGGCACAACGCATGCCGGCGAGTGCAGCTGCTGACCTGGTGGAATGGGGACCGTTCCCCACCGCCGAAAAACAGTTTGCGGCCGTGCTGGAGAAAGAAGTTTCGGTTGACCAGTTGATCGCTGTGAATAGGGACGTGCCCGCGATGGAGGACGATCGCCCGGTCAACGAATACTACTTGCTACGTGACGGGTGGCTCACGTTTCCGGCGAGCCAATAGGCCTCGCGCAGAAAGGTTAGTCCAGATCGT
>JGI12269J14319_10000704_pt1 | contig 32369 bp, 30 predicted proteins | sample PeaSoiSIISIP2007_FD_14319 | JGI IMG/M metagenome (IMG submission 14319)
GCACGGGAGTTCGGTCGGCCTCGGGACAGCCAGCATCTGGACCGCCATCCTGCTGCTGCTGACCGTCGTGCTGATCGTGCTGCAGATCCTGTCGTTGCCGGCAGTGACCCTGCAGAGCATCTATGGTGCGCTGAGCGCCTACCTGATCATCGGGCTGATGTTCGCATCGTTCTACTCGGCAATGTCGCACCTGGGCGGCAATGCCTTCTTCACGGCAGGGGACCTGTCGCACGGGCAGACGCCGGACACCACGATCTTCCAGTACTTCAGCTTCACCACGCTGACCACCCTTGGCTACGGCGACTTCACGGCCGGAACCAACGCAGGCAGGGCGGTCGCCGTCCTCGAGGCAGTGGTCGGCCAGATCTTCCTGGCCACCCTGGTAGCCAGGCTGGTCGCCGCTTTCCGGGCGCCGACCCAGCAGTCTGCAAGCAATGGTGCTTCCGCCGACGCCGACGGCTGAGCCGCCAGACGCCGGCCGAGGACGGCAGTCGACGCGGCGGATGGTCTTGTCGGTGAGATCGCGGAACCACCGCTCCACCAGGTTGAGCCAGGAACTCGACGTGGGCGTGAAGTGCAGGTGGAAGCGGGGGTGCTTGTCCAGCCACGCGGCGACGTTCGGGTGCTTGTGGGTGCCGTAGTTGTCTAGGATCATGTGGATCTGAAGGCCCGGGGGCACCTGCCGGTCGATGGCGCGCAGGAACTTGAGGAACTCGCCGTTGCGGTGCCTGGGGTAGCACTGGCCCATCACCGTGCCGGTGAGCACGTTCAGCACGGCGAACAGCGTGGTGGTGCCGTTGCGCTTGTAGTCGTGGGTCATCGTGCCGGCCCGGCCCTTCTTCATCGGCAGCGTCGGCTGAGTCCGGTCCAGCGCCTGGTTATCCGGTGTCCGGTGGCCTGACAAGCATGTTTCCGCAGGTGAAGCCGTTGCGGACGCGTCCGTTACAGAAGCAGCGACGACCAGGCCAGGACGCTGGCCGGGCTCCGTGACCGGAGACGCCGCCAGATCACGACGTCCATCGCCATCTGTTCGCGGACGCTGGCTCCGTTGCGGACTGACCCTGGATATTTCGTCCGCGACAGAGCAGGAACCAGTCATATCGGTCTCTTGTCCTCCGTGGCGGACGGCGGGATCGTCCCCCGGATAAGCCTGGATCTGGGACTTCTCGTCCATGCACAGCACGACAGCCTGGTCGGGGGGTTCAGGTACAGGCCCACCACGTCGGTCAGCTTCTCCTCGAACCGCTTGTCGTTGCTCAGCTTGAACGTCTTCACCAGGTGCGGCTGCAGCCCGCGCGGGGACCAGATCCGCTGCACCGTCGCCGGGCTCACCCCCTGCGCCCTCGCCATGGTGCGGCACGACCAGTGCGTCACGCCCGGCGGCTTGTCGTGCAAGGTGGCATGCACGATCGCCGCCGCCTTCTCCGCGCTGATCGACGGCTTGCGGCCCCGCCCCTCGCGCACCTGGCCGAAGCCCTTCAGCCCCTCGGCCGCGAACCGCTCCCGCCACGCCGTCACGCTTGCCGGCGAGGCGCCCACCGCCTGCGCGATCGCGGTCGTCGCCACCCCGTCGCCGGCCAGCAGCACCGCCCGCGCCCGGGTCACCTCCCGGTGCGGGGCGGCGCGGGCGGTAGCCAGCCTCTCCAGGATCTCTCGCTGGCTATCAGTCAGGGGCAGGGCGGCGGTAGCTGGGCGCACCGCCCAGTCTACCACAATCATCAGTTATTTACGAGACACCACAGTAGGGCCTTGTTAACCGCGGAAAACCCTCACCCTTCGGGGTGGGGGTCTTCTGCTGACTGGGCTCGCTCCCTGACTATGCCGGCGGGCCTTGACATGACTTCCTGTCAGGTCCAGTGTCAAGCCTGCGGGCCAAACCAATCTCGATGCGTGCAGAACCACGTAAATCGGCATACCCGTGCGCCAAAGGGGACNGGTGTGGCTCTTTGAGAGTGAGCTGGTCAGGCGGCGAGTCCGTAGACGCGCTGGCGTTCCCTGTGCAGGTGCCAGGGCCAGTATTCGTCGAAGTCGCCGTTGGCGTGGAGGGCTCGTAGTTTGAGGAGCGCTTCGGCGCCGTCAAGGCTCCATCTGGCGCCTGTGATATCGAATCTGTCTTTGATGATGTGCCTGCATGCTCCTTCTATGATCCCGGTGGCGATCGGCCAGCCCTTGGCGAGGGCGGTGGCGTAGTCGAGGTAAGGGGCCTTGGCGTCGAGATAGCCCGCGCAGGTGTCAGCGCCTTTGCGCTCGGCGGGGCTGTAGCCGCAGGTGGTGGCGCGGCGGCGGATCCCCGCGGCAACGTCAGCTGCCCTGCCTTCCAGGATCGCGGTGGCCCGCCCGGCGACCCAGTCCCCGGCGTCGGGGTCGCCGGGTTCGAAGAACGTCCATGCTGCTCTCCAGCAGTATTCAATGACATGTATGAAGTCGATTCCGATCGTGACCGTCACGCCGCGGCGTTCCGCCTCGGCGGTGATCGCCTCGATCTGGGTGTTGTTCCCGTCGACGAGGGCGATCCAGGTGCGCTCGCGGCCGGGGTCGCGGCGCTGCGCCTCGTCGAAGGCGGCGGCGATGACGGCGCCTATGTCGTCGGTGACCGACGCGGTCAGCCACTTGCCCTGCGTCTTCGGGGGTTCCGCGCGGTCGCGGCCGGGCGGGGTGATGATGTCCGCCGGGGTGCGGGAGGCGGGGATGACGTCGGTGACGGCGGCGATCTCGGCCATCCGCTTGCGCCCGCTCTTCTCCCCGGGTGACAGGCGGGCCGCGACCTTCCGTTTCGCGGCCGCGGCGGCTTTCGCCGTGGCAGGGCGCAGTCCCTCCTCGCGCATCACGATGCCCTTCCCGTCGGCCTGGATCATCAGCACCTGATCCTCCGGGGCCTGGCCGGGCCTGCGGGCAGCATAGAACGCGTCCACGTCCGCGGCAGCCCGCATCGCGAGCTCTTCTACCTGCCGTTTCCCGGTCTTCACCCCGGTCGCGCGGGTGATCGCTGCCGCGGCGTCGTCATAGGAACCCCGCGGGGCCTCGACCGCCGCGAGCCTGCGCAGCCCGTGCGAGTACTTCTCCTCCGGCAGGTTCAGCTCCTCATCAGCCGGGTGCACGTTGCGCGCGCCCGGTGCCCGGTACGCGATCCGGGTCACCGTGACCGGCCCGAATACCGTCGCCAGCGGACGGGCATGATCCCTTTCCGCCCGGGTCCGCGCCACCCCGCCCGGCCCGGTTACGTCAGCGCGGCGCTCCTCGCGCACCGCACGCAGGTCCATGTGGCCCTGCAGCATCCGGCGGACCAGCTCCCGCCCCCGGCCCCCGGCCTCGTCCTCCAGGTCCCCGTGCTCCAGTGCCGCGGCTCCCGGCCCGGCCAGCCAGTCCAGCGCCTCCTCGAAACACTCCCTGGCCTGCGCGAACGCCTCTGCCGGCTGCTGCGCGTACTCTGACATCGGGCTCCTTCTTGCCGTTCCGGTCGTCGAATAACCAGGAACGTAACAAGAAGGAGCCCTTCAAACACGTACCGACGCGCCCGAAACGGGCATTGAATGACAAAATCTGTCAATAGTCCCCCAGTGCCATCACTCCGAGGGAGCCACACCCCTCGGCATTAGAGGTGTGATCCGGGAAGGCGCTTTCCGAGTCGTAGTAAAACACTCCGTTGCTGACACTATTGCTATCCAGAAGTGCATGCAGTGGTGGGCTATTGACAATGCTCGTTCCGGTGGCATCGAGCAGCGGAACTGCGTAGAAGTACCCTTCGTCTAGGGAGAAGTGCCCGTTGGGCGCAAAATAGGACACGACGTAGGTCGTGTTCGGATAGAGCAGCACGGGCTGCGCGAAACTCACCTGCTGCCATCCGGACGCCGACTCGCCGGTGAAGGTAGCGCTCGCGAGCAGCTGACCGCTTGCCGTCCACAGATTCCCGATATGCGTGCCGGTGTTCGCGGCGGCCTTGTAGAAGCGCACGCCGGTCGCGAACCCGAGCGTGTCCGTGCTGAACTTGACGCCTACTTCGACGGAGGCCGTATCGCCCGAGTCGATTCTGCCGGGCGTCGTGCCGGTTCCCCAGATCGAGCACGGGCAGTTCACGCTGACCGTCACCCCGTCCGTCGGGGTCTCCAAGTTGCCGCTGTCGTCGATTGCACGCGACTCGATCGTGGTCGACGGGTACCTGTTGGCAACCCACGTGTAATTCCAGGTCACGGAACTGCCAGGAACGGACATGGTGGTGACCGGATGCCACGTCGCGCCGCTGTCGGTGGAGACCTCGACGCCGGCGACCACGCCGCCGCCAGTGTCGGTCGCGGTGCCGGTAATCGTCACGGCCGAGCCGTCCGCCAGGCTGGCGCCCGGTGCCGGCGAGGTAATCGCGGACGTCGGCGGCGTCGTGTCGATTGATGCCGTGGCAGCCGTGAGCCCGGAGATCAGCGTGGCTGGCTGAGCGTGCATGTCGGCGAGCAGGTTCACCGTGGCCTGCTGCATCGTCGGATCGGTCCTGCCGGAGGGGTTAGCGCTGTCCAGGCCCCAGGACCATTGCACTGTCCCGGCACCGAACACGAGGGCGCCGCTCGGGGCGCGGTACAGCGTCAGGTGATGGGTCGCGGTTCCAGTCGTAATCTCGCTGCCGTAGTCGGTGAAGATCTGCGCCGAGGTGTCGGTCGTGGACGACATATCCATCAGCCCGGGCGGCCGGAAGCCGTTGTCCGCGTCCACGTCCCATTCATAGCCGAGCGTGCCGATCCCGGCTCCGAGGGTGATGCTCTGGCCTGGCTGCAGGTTAGCCACTGCGGTGTTGCGCCAGAACCGCAGGCGGCTGTACTGAGCTGGCACGGTGATGTCGGTCGTGCCGGCGTTGACGTCGAACAACTGACCGGTGAGCGCGTTCTGCGGCCGGCCGCCATCGGCTGGCGGGCTGAACCGCGGATCCGCCCAGGTGCCCGTCCAGGTCGGCGGGTCCTTCGGATCGGTGGGAGCGTTGTAGTGGGTCTCTTTGTACGTCACCAGCGTGCGATTGGCAGTGCTGGGTTTGGCGATGCTGGGCTCCCATCTGGTCTTCCAGAACACCTCGTTCCCGCTGAAGAACGCGAGATTGACGCCAGCGGCAAGAGCAGCCTGGACGTTCGCCCGCTGGCTGGCTGACCAGTACTCGTCGTGACCGACCGACATGAAGATCTTGTGGTTGAGCAGGAGCGAGCCATTGGTGGCAACGTCGAGTCCGGTGGTATAGCTCACGTCATACCCGCTAGCCTCCAGGAAGCGGATCATCGGGTACTCGGCGTACATGAACCAGCTGCGGCCGTTGTCATCCGCCCCCGAATGAAACGGGCGGTTGTATGACACCTTGTCGGCACCTTTGTATTCTTCGGGGGCGCCAGGCGGGCAGTTCACCGTGCACTGATACAGGCTGTTGCCGCCGAAGGTGTTGTACGCCTCCCAGGTCTCGTCATCGGTCTGGAACAGAATGTCCGAATGGCTCGCATCATTACGGACTACGAACGGTATGAGGCTGCCGCCACCGGTGTCGTTGCGGATCAGGTGCGCGATATACAAGCCAGACACAGCCTGGCTCGGTACCGTCCATGAGGCCGACACTCTCCAGTTGCCGCAGTCGATCAGGCCGGTTGGCGCTTTGTCATTGAGGCAGGCTGGCTGGGTCTGCGGGAGCTTCGCGGTGGGCCGCAGACCGGAGACGATCTTGCGGGCACCATCGCCGCCGTAGTATCCGATTCGCAGGATGTCGATTCCGCAGACGTGTCGACGAAGACCTTCTTCAACTACTTCGCCAGCAAGGACGAGGTCCTCTTCCCCCATCTATCGGCCCGCATCGACGGCGCGGTCAGCATCATCGAGCAGCACCAGCCAGCTGAGAACATGGCCGACGTCCTGGTCCGGGCGATGGAGCACATGCTGGCGGCCGCCGTCACGGACGAACTGGCCGGCGGGCTCGCATCGACCCGCCTGCCTCTCATCCTGTCCGTCCCGGCCGTCCAGGCCGCTACCCTGCGCCGCTACTTCCTGGCCGAAAGCCAGCTAGCCGAGGCGCTGCACCGCGCCTATCCCGACACTCTCGACGGGCCAGCCGCCGCCGCGGTCATCGGCTCACTCATGGGAGCGGTACTCGCCGCGGCACTAGTCAGCCTGCAACGCGGCGACCCGACCGACCAGCTGCAAGCCGCGGTCCGGCGTGCCATGGACATCGCCGTGGGAGGACTGCGGACCGTAGCGCGCGACATACCGCCGTCGCGCCGCCCATAGATCAGGCCGCTATGTGTCACACCTGACCGTCGTCACCGGCCTGGGCGTGCACCACCGCAAGCCGTGGCTGGCCACGGCTGACCCGGTAAGTCGCGGTTCATGGCCTTCGCGCCAAGCGCGGCGGAAGTTAAAGTGAGCTGGGGCTGCAGTCACGTACTATCGTGACCTGCCAGCCCGTCGATTCCGCGCACTGGAAGCGCGGGACGGGAGAGGGCGCGAGGTGGCCGGGAGACGTGGCTCGCGACGGTGGGTCACGCGGCCGCCGTTGATGTACTGGCCGCTAGCCGGGCCTTTCCTGCTCGCGGCTGTAGTCATGGCTGTCGTGGTGGCCGCCTTCCTGCTCGTTGGCGTGCTGACCTACGCGCTGGCCAAGCTCGGCATCGCACCGCAGACAGCCGCATTCGTGCTGGTCGGCTGCCTGCTGGGCAGCGCCGTGAACATCCCCGTCGCCCGGTTCCGCAGCAGCGCCGTGCAGATGGAGCCGTACGTCGGCGTGTTCGGAGTCCGCTACTTCGTGCCTGTGCTGCGCAGTCGCTCCACGGTGGTGGCGGTCAACCTTGGCGGCGCGGTGGTGCCTGTGGCGCTGTCGGCATACCTGATCGCCCACGACCGGCTCGGCTGGCGGGCATTGGCCACCGTCGCCATCGTCGGCGCCCTGGTGTACCTGGTGGCGCGCCCGGTGCCGGGGCTGGGGATCGCGGTTCCGGCACTGCTGCCCGGGCTGTTCGCGGTGCTGACCGCCTTGCTGTTCCATCCCGCCGCGATGGCCGGCCTGGCGTATGTGGGCGGCACGCTAGGCACGCTCGGCGGAGCGGACCTGGCGAACCTGGGCACGGTACGCAGGCTTGGCGCACCGGTCGCGTCGATCGGCGGGGCCGGCACCTTCGACGGGATCTTCCTTGCTGGCATCACCGCCGTCCTCTTCGCTGGGCTCCTTTGACGTCCGCACCGCCTTGTCCGCCGACTGGGCCGCTGCGAACCGCCCCACGGCTGCGGATCCGTGCAGCGGTTGCTGGCTAGGATCAGGGCCCTGCGCCAGAACAGCTAACGGCCTACTGCAACCAGCCCTGCTGCCCGATCATGAATACAGCGAACTCATGGCCGCCTCCGGAGTGGTGGCCCACCGAAAGGAGCAGGCAATGCCCGGAATCGTGGTAGGCATCGATGGCTCACCTAACTCGGAACATGCGCTTGACTGGGCGATGAGACAGGCAGCGGCGCTGCATACCCCGCTCACCGTCGTAGCGGTGCACGAGGTCGCGAAGAGCTACTGGGGCGACATTCCGGTGATCGGTCCGGCGGACAGCCCTCTGCTCGAGAAACTGCACCACGCCGCTGAGGAGATGACGCAAAAGGCAGCGGGCCGGCTGGGTGATGCCGGGCCAGCCTCGGTCAATGTCCGCGCGGTGAGCGGCTTTGTAGTCCAGGAACTGGTCGACGCATCGCGCGATGCCGACATGCTAGTGCTAGGCACTCGTGGCGGCAGCGGTCTTGGCCGGCTGGTGATGGGCTCGGTTAGCAACGAGGTCGTCCAGCACTCGGCATGCCCAGTCGTGATCGTCCCGCACCGGAGGTGAAGGGTCTCGCGCTGACGTCGCTTCCCGTGGCGCAGGCCGGCACCGGTCGGTCGGCGCCGATTGGCCAGGCGGAAACGCCCGATACCCGATGGTCGCCTGACCGGTAGCTGGAACGGCTGTCAGGTGCGGGACATCGGTGTTCGAGTGCGGGCGACGCGTTCCAGGAGTGAGCCTGCGGATCGAGCGTCCGGCAGTGTCGTGATCTCGTCTCGGATGAGGCTTGCCTTCGCCCGGTAGGACGGGTCCCGCAAGGCCACTGCTGTGGCTGCACCGATGGTGTCCGCTGTGCTGTTCATGGCATCGAGCACCATGGCGACGCCGAGGGCTTGGCAGCGGTCGGCGTTGAGCGGCTGGTCAGCTCCCATCGGGATCAGCACCTGGGGCAGTCCGAACGCGAGAGCGCCGATGACCGTGCCGGATCCTCCGTGGGACACCACTAGGTCTGAGCGGGCGAGCACGTCGGCGATGGGGATGAAGCGCTCCACGCGCACGTTGGGGGGCTGGTCGCCTAGCTCGGCGGGGTCGATCTCGCGGCCCACGGTGACGACGACGTTGACGGGGAGCCCGCTCACACCGGCGATCACCCGGGAAAACAGGTCGCCGGACTCCTGGTGGAAGATCGTTCCCGGGGTGAAATACACGGTCGGCCGCACCGGAGGGACTCCCGAGCCGATGCGACGGTCCTGTTTGCGTAGGAGTTCGAGGGCCGCCGGACGCACGTGGTGAGCGGTCACCGGCAGCAGGTCAAGGGGATCTCGGTAGCTTGGCGGCGCTGGCACGATCGTCAAGTACCGGTGCAGCATGCTGAGCGTGTCGCTGGGGTCGAGTCCGTACTCGGCTCGCAGTTCCGCCAGCGGTTCCCCGACGACGTCGGGGCGTACCAGGCCGCCAGCAGCGATCACAACCACCCCAGCGTGGGGGATCCCGTGCGCCTCGGCGGCCACGGCTCCGGCAAAGTCCATCTCGTCTCGAACGAGCAGGTCCGGCTGCCACTGGCGGACCAAGTCGAGGAGTCGGCGAGTCCGTTCACGGGTGATGCTCCCCGCAAAGAACTCGCGGATCACTCGCTCCTCGGCGAGGCGGTCGACGGGCGCCAGCGCACGGCGCTCGGTCGGAGCGAGCAATGTCGCCCCGCCAGTCGCCACAGCAGCCCACCCCTGCGCGGCGACCGTCGCGACCATCGCCTCCTGACACGCATACCTGATCTCGTGCCCACGTTCTTGGAGCGCTCGCGCGAACGGCGTGGTCGGGAGGAAGTGTCCGCTGCCGCCAGAGAATGTGAACAGGACTCGCACAGCATCATGATGCTGAGGCGACCTGGCCTGTGTCGAGGCGGCCCATCGCGGGCAGCTCAGCCTGGTTCGGTGCTGGGCAGGTCGCCGGCCCAGCGGAACTCGCCGGTGAGCGATTCCGGGGCGCGCATCCGCCATGCGTCGGTGACGAGCTCCGCCAGCCGCTCGGCGTCGACCTCCGCCAGCCGCAGCATCACCAGCGGCCAGCCGTCGTAACCGGGCGCCGTGAAGAACACCTCGGGCTCGCCCAGGAGCAGGGCCTGCTTCTCAGCCTCATCACCGACAAACAGCACCGCGATGTCGGTCCTGATGACCCGGCGCTTGCCCGGCACGCGCTCGGGATAGGACCACACGAACCCATGGCCGGCTACCCGGAAGTCGAAGCCGTCGCTGTCGATCTCCTCCACCTGCGGCAGAGCCAGCGCAATGTGGCGTACGTCGTCGGCGTCAGCCATCGAGATTCCTCCCAGATCGCGGCACCCGCACCCCCACAGGCTAGGTGCCGGCACCGACAGCGCCGCCGTAATGTCCGTGCGACTCCGCACCCCGCTTAGACTCCTCGGGTGGGCGAGGCCTGGCACGTTCCAAGGTCGGCGGGCTCACGTGGACCAGCCACGATCCCCCGACCCCGGATTACGTCCCTGCTCTCCGCCGCTCAGCAGCGCCGGGCGACGCTGGTGGTCGCAGGCGCCGGTTACGGGAAGACCACGGCTCTGGCGGAGGTCGCGGCTATGGGCGCGTCTCGCTGGGTCCGGGTACGGCCGGCTGATGCGCAGGCTGAGTCGCTTGCGGCACGGATCGCGGCCGCGCTCGGCGAATCGCCGTCACCGGGGCGCTCCGCTATCGCCTCCGCCACCGGTTCTGACGACCGCCCGGTCCTCGCGGAGCGGCGTGCCGCATTGCTTTGTGAGCTCGCCGAGGCCCTCAGGGACGACCTGCTCCTGGTCGTCGACGGCCTGGAGAACGTCGGCGACGACGAGGCGGTGAGCCACCTGCTCCGGGTGCTGTCGCTAGAGGCACCAGCTCAGCTCCACCTCGTGCTGTCCGGCCGGAGCCTGCCCGAGCTGGGGCTGGGCGGCGCCCAGGGGCGAGGTGAACTGCTCGAGGTCACGGCTCTCGACCTGAGCTTCACAGTCGGCGAAGCGGCCGAGTTGGTCCGGACGCGACTCGGAGCGGCCTCTGTGCAGCTGGCGGAGGAGTGCTGGTCACTGACGGGAGGCTGGGCCGCCGCGCTCCAGCTGCTCCTCGACCGGCTCGAGCGTCTGGATCCCGCCGACCATGGTCCTGCGCTCCGGCGTCTCCAGCACAGCCGTGGCCACCTATGGCAAGCCTTTGCCCAGGATCTGGTCGCTGGCGAGCACCTGTCAGCCCGGCAGGTCCTGTCGGTCGCATCGCTGGCACCTCGCGTCGACGTCGCGCTCCTTGAGGGTGTCGCGGTCACAGCCGAAACCGATGATCTCGAAAGACTGCATGAACGGGGCTTGCTCGTCGAAGGGGGAGAGCCCGGCTACTACCGGCTGTCGCCAGTGCTGGAAGGCGCCATGGCCGGGCATGGCCGCCCAGAAGTCGACGCCCTCAGGGAGCAGGTCGCGCGCTGGCTTGAGAATCACTCCCGGCTTGAGGAAGCCCTTGAGTGCCACGCGGAGGGAGCCCGCGACCTGGCGCGGTCGTTCCTGCGCCGCTGCGGGCCCGCTCTGATCCGCGGCGGCGCGGCGGCCCGCCTGATGGAGGTGCTGCGGCATCATGGCACCGGAGGCGATCCCGGCCTCGACGCCGTGCTGGCCGAGGCCTTGCAGGCGGTCGGCGACTGGGACGCGGCAATCGACCTCTTCTCTCGGGTGGCGCGCTCGAAGGGATCCGAAGGGCTTCCAGCCAGCGTGGCCTGGCGATATGGGCTGCTCCTTTATCTACGGGGCCATTCGGAGGCCGCCGCGGCGACCCTTTCGGCGGCCAGTGATCCGGCCAGGTTGGGCGCCGATGACGCTATGGTCTCGGCCTGGCTGAGCACCACCTTGTGGAGCCAGGGACGCCTCGACGCCGCCGAGGACCTCGCCAGAACGGCGCTGCATCAGGCCGGGGCCAGCGGTGACTCGTGCGCCCTGGCCGCGGCGCACGTCTCGCTCGCCCTGACCGCGGCCAGCCGGGGTGAACGCGAACGCAACGAGCAGGAGTATCGCCTTGCGCTCGGAGCGGCACGCGACGGCGGGGACCGAGTCCAGCTGGCCAGAATTCACGCCAACATGAGCTCCAGGGCGCTGGAGAGCGGCGCCTACACCCGTGCCATCGCAGCGGCGGAACTGGCGCTGGAGACCGGGGCCGGCCACCGTTTCTTCTCAGCCCTCGCTCTGGCCAATAAGGCAGAGGCCCACCTGCGCGTCGGCCAGCTCGACGACGCCCGCGCGGCCGCCGCCGACGCGGCGGCCATCTACGAAGCTCTTGGGACCCTGCATGCGTCGGTCCCCCAGGTCATCTACGGCGAGTTGTACCGCCAGCGGGGAGACATGGTGCGGGCCCGCAATTGTTTCGAGCGGGCCCGCGCGCTCGCCGAAGAAAGCGACGATGCCCACACTCTCGTCTATGCGCAGTGCGGGTTGGCCCGGGTCCTCGCCGAGGAGGACGTGGCCGCGGCTCGCAAGGCAGCTGCTGATGGCGTGGCCAGGGCGAGCAGCCTGGAGCGCGCCGTCGCGTTGTGCGCCGCGGCAGAGGTCGAGCTGTTCGCCCGCGACGGCGGGGCGGCCGAGACGTTCGCGAAGCAGGCCGAGGCCGAAGCCCGCGCCACCGGCGACCACGCCACCCTGGCTGAGTCGCTGGAGCTGCAAGGCGCAGCCCGGGTCCCCCCGGACAAGGGGCGAATTCGCTCGGCGATCGATCTCTGGGAGGACGTCGGCAATCCGGTGGGCGCGGCGCGGGCTCGACTGGGGCTCGCCATCCTCGCCGACGATTCCCAGACGGCTCAGGCTATCCGGCGGGAGCTGGGGGCAATGGGAGTCGCACCAGCGCTCGGAGTGCCCGGCCTGCTGGCGTCGGATCGGGGTGACGGGCGCGAGGTGGCGATCGTCGCCCTGGGGCGGTTCGCCGTCGTGCAAGCCGGCGAGTCCGTCCCGCTGGCCGCATGGCAGTCCCGTAAGGCGAGAGACCTGCTGAAACTGCTGGTCGCCCGCCGGGGGCGTCCGATCACGCGCGAGGCTGCCGCAGAGGTGATGTGGCCCGAGGAGGCTCCCGAGCCGCTGGGCAACCGGTTGTCCGTCGCCCTGAGCGTCATCAGGAAGGTCCTGGACCCGGGGCGGCGGCACCCGCCAGACCACTACGTCATCGCCGACGCCCAGACCATCGCCCTGCGACTCGATCATGTCGACGTTGATCTGATCGAGTTCCTCCGGGTCGCCGACGAGGCGACGGACCTCACGGCCAAGGGGGACAGCGACGCCGCTGAGGCGCCGCTGCGGCGCGCTCGTCAGATCTATGCCGGTGACTTCCTCGAGGAAGACCTGTACGCCGACTGGGCGGTGCAGGCGCGCGAAGAAGCGCGCTCCCGGCTGCTCACGATCCTGCGGCTGCTGGCGCGCCTAGCCGACGACCGAGGAGACGACGAGTCGGCGGGCCAGTACCTCGGTCAGCTGCTGGAACGGGATCCCTACGACGAGGCCGCCTGGCTGGCACTCATCGCAGGGCAGCTCCGCTTGCGCCGCCACGGAGAGGCGCGCAGGCGTTATGCCGCTTACGCCAGACGCATGGCCGAACTCGACGTCGTGCCCATCGCCCTGGCGGACGCCGCCAGCCGACGGCCTTAAGGCCACCTTCAGACAACCCAAAGCCCGGCTCCGATAGTTGGGGGCGTGCGGACCTTCATCGTGCGCCTCCAGGAGGACGCGGGTGGCAGCGGCCGAACGGACGCTAGCACCCGCCGGCTTCGCGGAGTCGTGGACGAGGTGGCCACCGGGTTGCGGGCGACGTTCCGCAACGACCAGGAGCTCGTGACGGCGCTGCTGGCCGCGATGGGCACCGACCCACCTGGTTCCCCCTGGAGCGGCGGCGACCGCTCGCCAGGTGAACCTGCATCGGACCGACCAAGTCCAACCCTTAAGGAGAAATGACATGTCGCGGATCAGACTCATACTTTTCAGCGGGGCGGCCGCCGTGCTGCTTGCCGCCTGCAGCTCGTCATCGACGACAACCACGCCACCGACCTCGGCTCCCGCTGCTACCACCCCGGCTACCAGTGCACCAGCGACCTCAGCCCCGGCGACGGGCGCGCTCTCGGGGACGTGGAACGGGCAGTACAGCGGCGCCTACCAGGGCACGTTTGTCCTCAACTGGACCCAGTCGGGGTCGAACCTGAGCGGCACCATCAAGCTCTCAACGCCCCCTAACACTCTGCACATCCACGGAACGGTGAACGGCAACTCCATCCGTTTCGGCACCGTCGGCTCGGCGGCTATTACCTATTCGGGCACGGTCTCCGGCAACAACTCGATGTCCGGCACCTACCAGGTCCAGAGCGGCAATGGCACAGTCGGCGGCCCATGGAGCGCCTCCAAGTCCTGACCGGATCGTCGGCGATGGGTGGCTCCGTCTGCCGCCAGCGGTCAGCTGAGCTCGGATTGCAGGATCTCGGCTACCGGACGGTGAGCGCCGACGCGGGCTGGGATGGCGGTGAGCCCTGCCGTCACGACGACTGTCCCCAGCACCACTGCGGTTATCCTCAAGGCCGGCGGGGTCGCCATCTCGCCACTGCTGGCTGCCGCGTAAAGCGCGGCGTGTGCGGGTACGGCGTGCAGGCGGCCGTGATCGCGACCCCGGCAACGCGATACGACCGGCCGTTCAGGGTGATCCGATCACCAGCGCTGATGCCCAGCGCGTCGGCGAAGCTGCGCTCGACCACGACCCCGCCGCTGCGCACCCAGCGCCCCTGGGTCAGCTTCGGCTGGTCGACCGAAGCCGGGCCCCCGTCGCGCCCCTCCGCCACTACTCCCACCGTCACGCCGTGCACACGCAGAACGGCCAGGATGGCCGGGAAGGGTCCGCTGTGGCCGGTGACACCCGGAGCCTGGTCGAGTGCCTTGACGGCGGTGATCTGGTCCTGCGTCAAACGCCCGGCCGCCGGTGGCGGGAAAAGGCGGGCTACTCAGCCTGCCGCGTGCCCTTCCTTCCCTTCCTGCCAGGATGCTCGATAACCGCGTCCGGGCCAGGGAACACCAGGCTGGTGTGACCGTCGTCAAAACGCACCAGGTACGGCGGCTCTCCGCCCGCTCCGCGAACCTCGATGATCTCGCCCATCCGCTCTGCCTGGCCCACCATGTTGCCACGCACATGCAACCGGTCCCCGATGGCTGCTTGCATCGCCCACCTCCTCACCGCGGTCCGGCGCAACCCGCGCAGCGCAGCACACGCTCACGGTCTGCGCATCACCACAACCAGTATCCATCTCGATGCCGAAGCTCGTCCCGGCTGCTATCGGCCGACCACCTCTTCCGGTTCGACCACCAGGGCCCGTGCCAGGTCGAGAATGAGCTGCGGAGAAGGCACGTCAGTCCGGTCCGCCTTGGACGACGCGTCCAGCCACGACGCGACCCACTCCTCCACGGTCAGCAGGTCGCGCTCCACGATGGCGCGCTGGCCGGGGTCTGAGAGCACGATCAGCAGATTCGCGGCCGCCAGCCTGATCTCGCTCACAACGGCAGTGGGATCTCCTGCCTTGGTCATCAGAGATCTCACGGCGCGGAGGTCAGGTCGGGCCGACAGGTATCGCGCAAAGGCATCCAGCCGCTGGGCCCGGACTCGCGAATCGCGGTTGCGCCGCCAGCGTTTGTCATCGGCCCGGACATCCCATTTGTGCTTGAGCATGGCAGCTCCGAATCCGGTGATCAAAGCTCCGACGATGGCTGCGACGACCGTCGCGATCGGCGGCAGGACCTGGACCAGAGTGCTGTCAGCGGCGACGGGTCCTGCCACTACGAGCGCGATCACGCTCGGTCCGCGGCCGGTCCGGCAGCATCCGGATTGTGCCGCATCAGCGTCTCGAGCCGCTCGAGATCGTTCGTCGCGCCCTGTTCCACCAAGAGCGGCCAGGCGGCATGAAAGGCCAATTGGGCTTCGGCGGCCCGGCCGGCTGCGGCAGCCGCGCGGCCAATGGACACCTGGGTGCGCCCCTGCCAGAGGGTGTCCTCGCTGTCGTGGAACCTCGCCAGCGCCTCACCGAACAGGGCTATCGCATTAGCTATGTCCTGCTGCACGAGGTGCACTAGGCCCATGCTGTGCAGGACCTCGCCCTCCCACTGGTCATCGTGGTCCTGCCTGAGCGAGTCCCGGCAAGTGATCAGCTCTGCCATGGCAGCGTCGTATTCGCCGTCCTCGCGCAGCGCGTCGGCCATGCTGCGCCGAGTCAGGATCATCCAGTGCGTGTCCTGGAACATCTCGAATACTGGCAGGCACTCCGTCAGCAGCCGCCGCGCATCTCCGGCGCCGCTGTCGAGGTAGATGTCGGCGAGGCTCAGCTTGGTGGCCGCGAGCCATCGCTCGTCCCGCTCCTTCTCCTGGCTCGCGATGGCCTCCAGGCAGAGTTTCTTGCCCTCTTCGAATTGCCCGCGTACCCGATGGATAGCGGCCATCGAACGCTTGGCGATCGCAAGCTGGCGCGGCTCCTGAGCTTCCGCAAGGATGCTGAGGCTGCGCCGGAAGCAGTTCTCGGCCGCATCCCAGTTGCGGCTGTATCGGTACACGTCGCCCAGGGAGTTCAGGCTGCGGCCAACACCAAGCTGATCGTCGTGCTGCAGGAAGACAGTGATGGCGGTGCGGTAGTGGTCGATCGCGTCGATCCAGTGGTGGCGCGAGCCATGAAACCTGCCTAGGCCATAGCTCACGTGGGCGAACCCGATGCTATGCCTGGGCACGATCTTCTCGGCAGCCTCATGGGTCTGCCGCCAGCTTTCCCACTTGCCCCGGATCTCGAAGAACTCAACCAGCGCGCGACAGGTCTCCCACGCGATGTCCGCCTGCCTGTCCTTAACTGCCCGCTCGATCGCTGCCACCAGGTTCTTGTGCTGCTTCTCCATCCACACCAGGGCAAGGTTCCGCTCCTGCAATACCCGCTCGGCATGATCTGCCGCGCGCTCGCCTTCGTGGACCGGCGTGCGGGAGCGAATCACCTGATCCATCGCCTTCGCTTGGTCGCATGAGAAGCGCAGCACCCCAGCTAGCTGTTCGGCGGCCTCGGCGTCACTCAGCTGCTCTCTGGCGAATTGCCGCAGCAGTGAGTGCATGTTGAAGTAGTCCGGATCCTGGGTTTGCTGGATCAACTGCAGCTCGCGCAGCTGGTCAAGAATCAGTCGCGCGTCATCATCTGCCAGACCGCCGAGAAACCCGCCCATCCGGAAGTCGAACGACTCACCAGGAACGACGCTGAGTCGACGGAAAACCATCGATTGGACCTCGTCCAGAGCATCGTAGCCGACTCGGAAGCACGCCTCGATCTTCCCGCGTTGTGCACCGAATAGCGTGGTGAGCTGCGATAGGTACTTATCGAGATCGGCCAGGATGCGCGCCACGGTATAACCAGGCTGCAGCTCCAACCGTGCGGCCAGCACCACAATGGCGATTGGCAGGCCTGCGCAGGCCTGCAGGACCTCAACCAGCTGCGCGCTCATCTTCGCTTCATCTACATCCCGTGACCGCGCGATCGAGCTGAACAACTCCACGGCTTCGGCCACCGGCAGCGGTTCCACCTGCAGTGACGGGATACCCTCAGCCAGCCGTTCCTGGGATGTCACGATCACCAGGCAGGTCGAGCTTCGCGGGACTAGGTCTTGCACGCTCTGATAATTCCGCACATTGTCCAGGAATACGATGAGGCGCTTCTCATCGGTAGTCTTGATGAATTCAATGCGCAGCAGATCACGGGCGTCCTGGGGCAGCTGGTCCGGGCTCTGCCCGAGCTCCAGAAGGAAGGTACGCAGAATTTGCGAGATATCGAGAAAGCCGTCCGCCGCCGTGGTGTAGTTCAGGTTCACGTACAGAACGCCGTCGGAATACTCTTCCGCCAGTGAATAGGCGAATCTAGTGCCCAGGGCTGACTTTCCGACCCCGGCAACGCCGGTAATGGAGACGCGCGCGGGCATGCGTCTGCGCGCATAGCTAGCTTTGTCCTGGTCCAAGAGGCGACGCAGCTTCTTCAGATCCTCGTCCCGGCCGACCAGCTCAACGTCGGGTTGCAGCATGCCAGGTCTCGGGTCATCGCCCAGGAAACGGCGGAGCCGCTCGGAATCCCCGCCCCGGCCGACGTCGCCGACATCGGCTGGCTGCATCTCGGCTCCAGGATCCGCAGGCATGTCGCCGCCGTCAGCATGGCTCATAGAGCAGAACCCTTCAGGTTCAGGGAAATATGACCAGGCCGAGTGTATAAAATGGCCAGGCAGCCTGAAAGGCTTTCTCATGCCTAAAGGTACCCGACTCAAATGATTGCGCCGAATTGAGAAGATTCAGGAATCATCGTTCACGCTTCGTCATGGTATAGCTACGGAATGTGATCTACTATGCTATGAGTGCGCCGGGAACCCCCCGGATAGATCGGTAGCCGCTAGCGATAGGACCGCGATCCACTCGCCTATCGAGAAGCCCGGAGGCGTGTCATGAGCTCTCGGCCCACCGCCATCGAAGCCTTGGCGGCAGACCCCGCGGGTTCCGGGCTTGTCCTCGACTTCGACGGCGTCCTGTCGCCGATCGTCGAGGATCCGACCACGAGTGCGATGCCGGACCAAGTCGCGGCGGTCCTTGCTCGGCTCGCCAAGCGGCTCGGTCTGGTCGCCGTCATGTCGGGACGGCCTGTCGGTTTCCTTGAGGACCGGGTACGCGTGGCCGGCGTCAAGCTGCTCGGGTCCTACGGCATCGAGCAGATCCGGGACGGGGTACGCCAGATGGATCCGGAGGCGAAGGAGTGGCTTGGCAAGGTGCGGGAGGCCGGCCAGGCACTGGATGAGCTGTTCAGCGCGTCACCGGGCATTCGGGTGGAGAAGAAGTCCGTGTCGGTGGCGGTGCACTGGCGGCAGGCACCGGACCATGAAGCCGCGGCGGAAGAGGTGCGCCGGGTCGCCGCTCAGATCGCAGCCCAGACCGGCCTGCGGCTCGAACCTGGCAAGCTCGTCGAGGAACTACGCCCCCCGATCGACGTCGACAAGGGCTCGGCGGTCGTCGCCCTCCTCGCGGCAGAGCAGCCGACGACCTTCGCCTATGTCGGTGACGACCTTGGCGATATTCCCGCGCTGCGCGCAGCTCGCGCGGTCGGCGGTTTTGCTCTGGTAGTCGACCACGGCCCGGAGACCGACCCCCGGGTACTCGAACTCGCTGACCAGATCTATTCCGGCACCGATGATTTCGCGGCCTGGCTAGCTGAACTGGCGGACGCGGTCGGCGCTTGATGACGCCAGTGGTCTGGCCCCACGGTAGTAGCCGGTCCAGTCCCGTTAGCCGGGCACCGTCAGATGCGTCAGGCTCAACTTTACTTTCCGCGGCGCGTCTGCGGCCGTGGCATCGCTGACCCCGCCTGGCCGCGGACGTGCCGGAGGTAGGCCTCGCCACGTGGTGACAGCCGGTACCCGATGTCCAAGCTGACCGTCAGCCCGAGTTCCTTCATGCGCCGGACGTGGACCTTGAAATCCGGCCGCGGCCATCCCAGCGCCTCGGCCAGGACGGTAGACACGGTGCCAGGGTTGTCGGCGATCTGATTCAGGACAGCAGCCGTCCACGGCCCGCGTGTGCTTGAGGTGTCCATCCGCGCCAGCCGCGAGGCCAGCGCGGCGAGTTCCGCTCCGGTCAGCGCACCGGTGGATGCCAGCAGATCACGGGGATCAGGCTCGTCGACCCGCCGGAAACGGATCCGGTACAGCGGCAGATGCGGCTCGCCGCGCAGATCAGCCATCAGCTCACCGACCGTGCCGTATCCGGCCTGGCCTGCCTGAGCCGCGTCGATGTCGGCCGGCCCGACGATGTCGACAGAGTCCACCTCGATCAGGTCAGCGCCGGTGCGGTAGCGATGCCCGGCCACGACCTGGCAGCGCTTCCAGCGCCGGAACGCCAGGACGATCCGGTCCTCGTGAATCCCTTCCCGCAATCGCCGCTCGAACAGCACTCGCGCAGTCTAATCCGGCGCAAACCGCTGGCACGCTGCGATCCGCAGTGGCGGAGAAGGGCGGTCGATGCTGTCAGAGCACCGCTTCCATGCTGTGCCGTTCCAATGCAGAATCACGACGCTGAACGGGGAGCTCAAGGTCGTGTTGCCGACCGCCACCTCGCGTGTCATACCTCGCCGCCGGAAACCTGGCGGGCAAGGTCGGCGTCGTCCTCATGGGCACCGGGGCCGTCGGGAGGGGTGTAGGTGTAGGTGACCACGCCATCGATGATCCGGGTGGGAAGCACGACGGCCCGGCTGTCGGCTCGCGCTGGTCCTCGCAGGCAGCGCCCGTCGAGCCGGAACTCGGCCAGATGCCAGCCGCACACCAGCTTGTCACCCTGACGCTCAAGCGGCCCACCGAAATGCGGACAGCTGTCGAGGTACGCGCCGGGCCGTCCGTCCACCTTGGCATTGCCCGTCACTTCACCGCCCACCTCGCCGCTGGGGAGGCAGCCACCGTCACGCACGCGCTCCAGCGGGTGGTCGATGCCCATCGGCCCCTCATCGCGCTGCGATCCAGTCGGTAAGGTCACCGGATCAATCAACTGCCCACAGTCGCCAGGGTCGCTGTCATTGGTCCGAAGGAGCCGCGTCGAGGCCGGACCCGCCCCGCGGGTTGTGACCGTACACGCAGCTCTCGCGGACCCTTCGTTCAGCTTTGTGGACTCACTTAGCGTCGCCGCTTGGGGCCGCGCTCTCGATTGACCATTTCGGGCTATTTCTGCTCCCGCATGATCGAGCGACCGCTTGGTTACTGGTGCGCAACGGCCTGCCCTACCCCGGCCGCGGCTAGCGCCACCGGCGAGCTCGCGCCGTTACCCCGCCGATGGGCGGGCAACGGCCGAGTGCACTGGGTGGATCAGGCAGTCGACCCGGGCGTTTCCCAATCGACGTCGCGCGGCGCCGCGACCTCATCGGGCTGGGGCGGTGTGATGTCGACGGCCACCCCGAAGTCCCACAGCTCGAGGATCGCCCAGATGGGCTCGTCGGCGGATGCGGTCACCGGCTCGGTGAGCACTGCAACGCGGCGGGCCTGGCCGTCCTGGTCAAGCCACACCTCAGCGGGCATCGCAGCTAACCCGCGATATGGCCCACCGGGTACGCTCACCCCGGCCGGCACCGCCGCGTCCGCTCGGGCCAGGTCGACGGTCAGGCGGTAGCGGGTCACCGGCACGCCCCGAACGGCCTCACGCCCGACCTCGACCGCGTCGTCGCGGGCACCGAATAGCGCGTCCAGCGGCCACAGCGGGTCATTCGAGCCACGCGGACCGCCGGGATCACCGACCGAAAAGCTGGTCCAGCGGCTGGCTACCCGGATGAAGGCGTTGGCGCCGTCGTAGATCATCTCGCGCGGCTCGTTGAGCGCGCGGATGGCCTCATCGTCGCCCATGCCCGCCGAGAGCCCAGCTGCCATCCGCTCGGGAACTAATACCTGCGACACGCGAGCGCGACGCACGGCGAAGTCGGCCACCCCTTCGCAGCGCTGATCCTGTGCCTCAGGCACCGGTGAGCCCGAACCCCAGGCGGAAGACAGCCGGGCAGTCGCAGCCGCGACCGTCCGCGCCGCAGCAGCAGCAACCCGGTCTGAGATGGGCTCGCTTTCGCTTGACATCGACCCAGGATATGCTCGCCGACCCAGCGCTGCCCCTGGCTGGGGGGCAAGGCGGCGGCGGTCAACCCACCGGGCACCCGCACGGCGGCCGGCATTTACGATCGAGCCAGATGGCCGACCGGCTCGGCCATTGATACCCCAGCCGATCTTGGACTATCAGCGATATCCGCGCAGGCATTCTGAATGCAGACGGGAGCTATGGAAAATGGGGGAGCCGTCGGTCCGCGTCGACATGAACGGGCCCGTGGCCGTGGTCGCGATGGTGCGCGGCCGGGCCAACGCGCTGGATACCGCGCTGTGCCGTGACCTCGCGACGCAGCTCGGCGAGATCGAGCGGGGCAGCGCTCGCGCCGTCGTCCTTACCGGGCAGGGGTCTAGCTTCTCCGCAGGAGTCGACTTGCTCAGAATCCGAGATGGCGGCCAGGGCTATCTCGATGAGTTCCTGCCCGCGCTCAGTGCCGCCTTCCTGGCGGTATTCAATTGCCGGCTCCCGGTGATCGGCGCGGTCAACGGGCACGCGATCGCTGGCGGCTGCATCCTGGTGTCGGCCTGCGACCGCCGGGTCATGAACTCCGGCCACGGCCGGATCGGGGTCACCGAACTGCTGGTCGGAGTCCCGTTCCCGGTCGCCGCCCTGGAAATCCTGCGCTTCGCCGCCGGAACACCCCGGCTGCAGGAACTCATCTACTTCGGCCGGACCTACCCTGCCGCCGACGCCCTGGTCATGGGCCTCATCGACGAGGCAGTCGAAGAGGCTGCGGTCCTGCCTCGCGCCGTCGAGATCGCAAGCCAGCTGGCTGCGATCCCCCAGGAATCGCTGCGCCACACCCGACAGCTGATCCGCGGGCCGGTGCTAGAGCGCATTTCGGGTCAGCGCGGGGCTGACGACACGATGCGCCAGGTCTGGGGCTCTACGCAGGCCCAAGAGGCGATTCAGGCATACGTCGAACGAGTGCTGCGACGCGACTGAACGCAGCGTTCGCGTACCACAACCATTTGACCAGCCGTTTACGTCTGCATTATTGAGGCGAAGCGGAGGTTCGATGCGGCGGGCGGATGACGCCAGCGACTGGGTGATGCCGCGTGCCGACCTCGCCGACCGGGTGCGCCAGGCTGCGCACCGCCGCAGGCGCATCCTGGCCATCGCGGTGACTGTGGCCGCCGCCGTCAGTTCCGGAGTCGGCTACGCAGTGGCCTCGGTGCCCGGTCCGCACGGACGACCAGGTGTCGTTACCGGCCATAAGACCGTCAGGCACCACGTCACTGGCGGGCTGACGATCGCTGGCGGCCCCGAACTACTCGCCGCGGGCGGGCCATATCTATACACCGCGACGGGTGACTATCCGGACGCGGCACTGGCCGCCTACAACCGGGTGACTGGCCTTCTGGTGCACCAGATCAGCGTTCCCGCGATGCCCAGCGCGTTGCGGATCGGGCCGGACGGCCTGATCTGGCTGGCGTTTTACCCGGATCAGAACGGTGGCGGCACCGGCATCTGGCTGCTGAGCCCGGACCTGACCCGACGGTCCGTTCTGAACCTGGCCGTTGACCGCTACCACGGCGCTGCAATCTTCGCCGTCCTGCCCACCGGACCTCTTTCCGCGCTGCTCGCCACCGACCAGGGCATCGCGACGGTGCGCTTCCCGGCACCAGATAGCCACGGTCAGCCAACACTGCGCTGGGCACCGCCTTCCGCAATCCCAAGCGAGCCGCGCTTCGGCCTGCCAACCGCACTGACCATGGTCGGCGGCAAGGTAGCAGCCCGGCAGCAGCGCAGCGGGGCGGCCAACTCGACCCTCTCCTTCGCGGCCAGGTCGGTCCGATCGCCACGATCCGCACCAGCCTTCCGCCGACGGGGCTCGCCGCGGCTGGTGACACCGTCTATGTGGCCGACTCCGCCGGTGTGGCCATTTATCAGGTTCCTGCCGCGTGCAGTTAGGGCCTGAGCGGATGCGTGCCCGCGCTCAGCCAGTTATGGGCATCGACCCGACCCGCCCGGCCGCGGGCAGGTCGCGGCGTCAGCGGCGCTGGATGAGCTGTCGATGCTGGGCATCGGATTCGAATCCGGGGCGAAGAGCTAGCGCGCGGTTTCGGAGTTGGCGAGACTTGGTGGTACCGCCTGGTGTCTACCGGAGGCACCGGGCGGCCCGCCAGGTAGGGGTGCGATGTCCGGCTGGTTCGAAGCGCAGATCCTGCATACCGGACGGCTGCCGTTGTTCTGTTTCTTCGTGACTTTTGTGGCTGGCTTCGGTTTCATCCGGCTGTCTGTGCGGCTTATCCGCGCGCAGGTCCGGTGGTGGCCTGGCAACGTCCGGGCCGGCTCGGTGCATGTGCACCATATGGTCTTCGGTGTGGTGCTGATGGGCGCTGGCGGCATCGCCGAGCTTGCCGCGCCACCGCTGTCGCTGGACTGGCGAGCTGGACCGGCTGCGGTGTTCGGGCTCGGCACCGCCCTGGTGCTCGATGAGTTCGCGCTCATCCTGCACCTGCGCGATGTGTACTGGACCAACGAGGGACGGCTGTCCATCGACGCCGTATTCGTCGCGGCGGGAGTGACCGCGCTGCTGCTGATCGGAGTCAGCCCGGTCGGGGTGGAGAGAGTGGCTGACTACCAACCCATTCCCGGAACACCTGGCGCGGTCGTCTCGCTCATCCTGGCCGTAGGTGTGCTGTTCGTGCTCGCCGGGATCACGCTGCTCAAGGGCAAGATCTGGACCGGGCTGCTCAGCCTGTTCCTACCGCCGGTCCTCATCGTCGGCGCCATCCGCCTCGGCAGGCCAGGCTCACCGTGGGCTCGCTGGCGCTACCAGGAACGACCGGCGAAACTGGCCAGGGCCAGCCGCCGCGAGCAGCATCTCCGCCTGCCGGTGGTCCGCGCGAAGATCCGGATCCAGGACCTGCTCGCCGGTCGGCCCGACCAGCCCGCGAACGCGGGAGAACACCAGGCGGCGCCCGCACCTGGGACCGCGGCGGCCGACCGGGCAGACGGGTCAGATCACCCGCTTGATCACGTGTCCTGACCGCCGCAGGCGGCCGCGACCCCATCGCACGTCTGAATTCGCGTCACGTCGCGGCCTGGCCGATGGGCAGCAGCGCCGGCGCCAGGAGTCATTGACCGCGCCCGGGGCAGGTATTGCCTGTACTGAGTATTGCCTGACCTGGGCAGCCACCGGGCTGCTCGCGGGGGGTGCGGCGATGGGGCGCGGACTTGGCGGCCCGACAGGGGCGGCCGGATGAATACCCAGGAGCAGGTGCAGAACGTGGGCCGCAGGATCGAGGAACGGCCCGCAAGTCCGGCGGGTACGCCGACGGCGACAGCCGATTGTCGGCTTGGCAGCATCGGGGACGGCTAGCTACGGGATGGCTAGATACCGGATGATGTCAGGATCAGGTCAGCTTTGGCTTCGGCTGACGCTGACGTTTGTCGGCGTCGCGCTCGCGGCAGTCAGCGCGACGTTCCTGTTGACGTCACTGACGGTCGAACCTGAGGCCTCCCAGCTGATCAGCCAGCAGGAGGCTGACCTGGCCAAGGCAACAGCGGTGGCCGCCGGGGCCGCCTACGAGCCTGCGGGCTGGGAACCGGCAGACCTCTCGCCGATCATTGATCTTGACGCCCGGGCGGGCGCGGCCATGCAGACCACGAACATGGCTGGCCGGATAATCCCCACAGTCTCTCAGCGCCGTGAGCCGGTGCTCGTGCGCGGGCGGCATGTCGGCTGGGTGACGATCCGATTCGGCCGCGGGGGCCTCCGGGCGGCTGTGACGGAGTTCTTGGCGGAGCGGTGGCGGGCCCGCACCGGCGCGGCCGGAATCGCGGTGCTGCTCGCGCTCCTGGTCGGACTGGCCGTGTCGCGCAGGATCACGTTGCCGCTGGAACGGCTGCTCGCGGCCGTACGCGCCCGCGGTGCGGGTGACCACTCCGTCCGGATCAGGGAGGTGCGGGGGTTTGGCGTCCTGCGTGAGCTTTCCCTGGCCTTCAACCAGTCGACGGATTCTGTTGACAGGCAGGACCGGGTGCGGCGCAATCTGGTCGCTGACGTGGCGCACGAGTTGCGCACGCCCGTCGCGGTCCTGCAAGCAGGCCATGAGGCCATGCTTGACGGCGTTGCCGAGCCGACCCCCGAGAACCTCGGATCGCTGCGCGATGAGGTGCTGCGGCTGGCCCGCATGGTCGATGACCTGCAGCGGCTGGCGGCGGCAGAAGCAGCGGCCCTGCAGCTCACGCTGGTCCCCCAAGACCTGGCCGCTATCGCGGCTCAGGCCGCCGCCAGCCTCAGTGACTCCTTCGAAGCAGCGGGCATCAGCCTGATCCGACGACTGGCCGATGTACGCATCAGGTGCGACCCGGACAGAATGCGCGATGTGGTGACGAACCTTCTCACTAACGCGCTGAAATTCACCCCGGCAGGCGGCAGGGTCGTGCTTGAGACCAGGCCGGAAGCGCGGCAGCTGGCCAGACTACGGGTCAGCGACACCGGCATCGGCATCCCGCCCGATGAGCTGCCGCTGGTGACTGAACGGTTCTTCCGCGGTCAGCGCGCCCCCGAAATGGCCGTCGGCAGCGGTATCGGCCTGACCATCGTCAGCGAGCTTGTCAGCGCGCAGAACGGCAAGGTCGACATCACGAGTGAGCCAGGGCAAGGCACCCAGGTGAGCGTCACACTCCCCCGCGACCAATGAGACGAACGAGAACGGCGGTGCCGAATCAGGCGGCACAGATCGCTGGCCACGTCGCCTGGCGGCGACCTCCGACCGGAAGCGAGCGCGAATGACCACAGTGCTGCTGGTGGAAGACGAGCTCAAGCTGCGAGACCTGGTGCGCTCGTACCTGGAATCGGCAGGCTTCACTGTGCTGTCGACCGGATCCGGTGCGGAGGCACTCAGCCTGGCGTCTTCGGCCTCGCCAGATCTGGTAGTGCTGGACCTCGGCCTGCCGGACGTGCCGGGCGAGACGGTGGCCCGCGAGGTCCGGGCAGCCGGCCAGACGCCCATCCTGATGCTGACGGCCAGGAGTTCGGAGAATGACCGGATCTCCGGGCTGGAACTCGGCGCGGACGACTACGTGACCAAGCCGTTCAGCCCCAGGGAGCTGGTGCTGCGGGTGCAGGCGATACTGCGGCGTGGCGCGCCGGTCGCCGCCGACCTGGGGGTGAGCCGGTTCGGGGTGGACACCCTGGTCATCGACGAGCCACGGCGCCTGCTGCTGGTTCGTGGTGTGGCCACCGACCTGACCCCGACCGAGTGGGGGATCCTGGTCGCGCTCGCGGCCGTCCCTGGCCGGGTGTACTCGCGGCTTGAGCTGATCAACCGGGTCCGCGGCTATGAGTTCGAGGGATATGAGCGGACCATCGACTCGCATGTGAAGAACCTGCGGCGGAAGATCGAGGAGGACCCAGCCAACCCGGCGATCGTACAAACCGTGCTCGGCAGTGGCTACCGCCTGGGGCTGACCCGCGATGGCTAGGTGGCTGCGTCCGACCGCCCGGATGGTTCCCCCGCATCATCCGAGCGGTCGCGCAGGCCAGCCGGCCGCTGAACGCGGCATCGGCTCCGGCCACCGTGATCGCGCAGCGCACCCGCCCAACCCCCCAAGTCCGGCGTCGCGCGCTAGCGCTTCCCCACACGAAGAGATAACCCGGCGCTGGTGCAGCGGCCATGGGTTTGACGTGGAGAAGCTGTGAAGATGCGGCCCTGGACGGCGGCATTTAGGCGTTATTCCACAGTTCGCGTATCTCGCGGTTGAGCTCGGCGGGCCGCTCGGCCGGGAAGAAGAGCCTGGCACCCTCGATCTCCACGCAGCGCACCGTGCCTGGGATGGTGGCCGCCAGCCACCGGGCCCAGGCGACGTCGAAGAACTCGTCGGCCGTACCCCAGACGACCAAGGTTGGCGACAGAAACCGAGCCAGGTCGGGTTCGACGGCCACCGTCACGCCATGGTCCAGCCCGGCGACCCAGTCTTGGATCGCCTGGCATCTGGCAGGTGATGCGGCGAACGGGCCGAAGAAACCGGTGATGGTCTGATCGGAGAGATCATCGGGCCGTTCGAAGCCTGATGCCAGCACCTGCCGGGCGGTGGCAGGATCAGCAGCGAGTGCGCTGAGAGCACCAGCCAGGATGCCCTTACTCGCCATGTCGTGAACCGGGGCGAAGGCCGCGGGAGGCCAGTTGTCATGGACATCGCAGTTGGTGAGGGTCAGCGACCGGATCCGCTGCGGAACTCCGGCGGCAATCAGCTGGGCGATGGCGCCGCCACTATCGTTGCCGACGAAATCGACCGTGTCGATCCGGAGGGCGTCGAGGAATTCGAGGACCTTTCGCCGCCGATGGGTTCGCCAGGACCAGTATCGATGTCGTTGCCGCCACGGCGCGGGTCTCCAAGGGCGCCGTCTACCACCACTTTCATGACAAGGCCGAGCTCTTCGAGGCGGCGTTTGTGATGCTGGAGCAGCGCCTACTCGGCAACGTCACACGGGGCGTGGCCGGCATCGAAGACCCCTGGGAGCTGATCGCGACAGGGGTAGATCTGTTTCTGGCCGAGTGCTGCGAGGCCGACTTCCGGCGGATTGCGCTTGAGGAGGCTCCGGTCGCGCTGGGCTGGCAGCGGTGGAAGGAGATCGAGGAGCGTTACTTTCTAGGTCTGGTCAGCGCCGCTATCGATGGACTGGCACAGGCCAGCCACACCGATATCGGGACCGATGACCTGATGGCACGGATGTTTCTGGCCGCGATGGCCGAAGCTGGCTTGGCTGTAGCCCACGCACCCCAGCCGAACGTGGCGCGCGAGCGTGCCGGAGCACTGGTGCTGCGGTTGCTTGCGGGTCTGCGCTAGGTCCCGCCTATGTCGACCATTCGGTGCCCGCCCAGGTCGACCATCTCGGCATTGACCGCCATCATCCGCCCCGGTCATCGGGCATGATGGCGGCGTGGTTGCTTACGCGGATTTCGCCGGATTCTACGACCAGGTGATGGGCGACCGCACTGCCGACATCGAGCGGGTCAGGGGATACGTCCGGCGCTACCTGCCGTCCGCCCGTTCGCTGCTTGAACTCGGCTGCGGCACCGGCGCCGTGCTCGCCGGGCTGGCCGGTGACCTGGCGGTCAGCGGTGTCGATCGGTCGCCGGAGATGCTCGCGATCGCGGCCGGCTCTGTCCCCGGGGCACGCCTGATCCAGGCCGATATGACCAGCTTCTCGCTCGACACCCGGTTCGACGTGGTGATCTGCATCTTCGACACCCTCAATCACCTGCCGAGCTTCGGCTCCTGGCTCGAGCTGTTCGATCGCGTGAACGAGCACCTGGCGCCCGGCGGGCTATTCGTCTTCGACGTGAACACCGTCGGCAGGCTGCGCCGACTGTGGCGTGGGCCTGCCTTTGCCGAGGACTTCGGCCGTCACACGGTGATCATGGACGTCACTCCTGGCGGCGGCGGCCTCTCGATCTGGGATGTGCGGATCTTCGAGCGGCTGCACGACGACCAGTTCCGGCTGCACCACGAGAGCATCCCCGAGCTGGGCGTGCCACTGGCCCGGATCAGGGCGGCGCTGGCCGAGAACTTCGAGCTGCTTGATGAGACAGACCTGGACGACGGCGCGGTGACGGACGAGTCCGACCGGGTGTTCTTCGCTTACCGGCACCGCACCCAAGCCCCAGCCTAGCTGCGCACCGCGTGGCGGCGCCTATCTGCCGAACCAGAACTGCGGGCTATTGACGGGATCGCAAACCGCGTAAGCCGGTGCGCCAGGACCGGCCCAGGCGGGCAGGCCACCGCCCGGGTAGTACACGTCGTACCCGACCGGGTTGCCGCGGGTAACCCGAGGCAGGCGGAAGGAGAAGATGCCGTTGGCATTCGTCCGCTCGCTGCTCACCCGATGCAGACCGCCGCCCGAACCCGTGGCTTGCAGGATGACCGTGACGCCATGCAGCGGACCGCCGTGCGGCAGGTAGTCCAGGCTCCCGGTCAGGTACAGGTGGTGCCGGATCGACCTGACCCGCACGCCACGCATCCAGGTAGGCACGGCCAGCACCACGCCGTCATTGACGGCGTACGACGACAGGTACGGTCCCGACGCCGGGACGACGGCCTTCCACAGGCCGGTCGCCAGCCGCCCGTGCGGCAGGTAACCGGAGATGCGGGGGAACTGGAAGATTCCGTCGCTGCCAGCGATGGTGGTCGCCATCAGGCTCCAGGTGCTTGAGCCGATCGGCTGGAAGTACAACTGGACGTGCGCTTGCGGATATCCGTGCAGCGTGCCCGTGCTGTCCTCGTAATAGGAGAAGCCGCTGAGCACGATGTTATTGGCGGGCACCCTGTTGTTGATCAGGACCGCAGGACCGAAGTACTGCAGTCGAACCGGGAAGGTGGTAAGCGGCACGTAGACCCAGGCCGAGATCGCGGCGGTGGCCCAGGAGTCGCCCGCGTCTCCTTGCGAGTAGAACGCGCAGTGGGCATCGGGATTGGCCGTGACCTGGGCTGTGAACCGACCGTTCGAGTCAGCCCAGCCGTTCATGCGAGGGCTGCAGCCCGAGGTTGCGATCGGGGCGTAGGGCGCGGGAACCCAACTGCTGTCGGGAAGCTGCATCAGGACCTGCCCGGTGACCGACGCAACCGAGCCGTCGGGGACTGGCTGGATCGGATCAACCATAATCCGGGCTGGCATCAGCTGGCCGACCACAAGACCGACTCCCCCGCGCCCTCGCCCGTACGAGCCCGCGCTGGCGAAGGTGGCCAGGATCGCGCCGGGCTGGGACACCGTCACGGTGGCCGTGAAGTTACCTGAGTTATCCGTGGTGACTGTGCCGACGGACTTGCTGGCCTGACCGTGCTCCCAGGTCAGCACCAGGTTAACCGGCTCATTGGGGATTGGCTGCGGGCTCTGCCCCGACGGGGGGACGGTCTCAAGCGTTCCGTTGATCGTGACCTTCGGGTTGGGAAAGGTCAAGCTGCCAGGTTTCGCGATCACGATTCGGGTGGGCGTGAGCTGCTGAGCGCTCGCGGTAGCAGTTGCGGTGGTGATCAGTGCCGCTCCGGTCAGGGCAACGCTGACACGCGTCCATACCCGTCGACCATTCATCAGAACTCCCGTGATATCCGTACTCAAGGAAGATAGTAATAGAATTTCCGACCAAACTGGTCAACCGGTGGGATTAGGCACCGGACCATGGGTCACCGCGGGCGTCAGCCCGGCTGCCGCTCCATCCACCGCTCCGGACTGAGCAGAGCGTCAAAGCCCAGCCGCCGGTACAGACTGCGTCCGGGTACTGCGGACAGGACCTGGCGAATCCCGGCAACGTCAGGATGGCCGGTGGCTGCCTGTACCAGGAACGTGCCCAGGCCGTGGCCCCGGTGGGCGGCGTCCACGAAAACATCGCAGAGCCAGGCGAAGGTAGCGCGGTCCGTGACTAGCCGAGCGAAGCCGGCCTGCCCGCCGCCGGCCGCATACAGCCCGAGCACGAGCGAGTTCTCGATGGCGCGGGCCATCACCTCATATGACCGGCCCTGAGCCCAGTAGCTTTCCCTGCTGATCCAGCCGTGCACGCGAGGCACGTCGATCAGTGACCGGTCATCGCTGACCCAGTAACCACCCGGGCCGACCTGTCTCATTGCCCGAGCCACCTCCCGCCGCGCAGCCGTGGCACGCCCGCCTCCGTCGCGCAAGAGGGACAATCTACCAGAAGTTGGGAGCTCGGCCACTTGGCGTGGGCCGCCGGGCGCGTCACAGCCGGATCGAAGATTCCTCCGGTCGCGAATGCGCGACGTGCGCGGCCCTCCCCGTGGCCGGGTCATGTTCACCTGCAACGGGCGAGGTGGAGCCGACTTGGGAAGGCGAGGGTGGTGCTGAAGGGTGTCAGCCAGTCAGGGCGAGACAGGGCCGGCCCGCCGGGACCGCCCAGATCAGGAGCGTGTCATGCGTAAAGGCGCGATCGCTTGCGGTATCGCTGGAGTGGTCTTCCTTGTCGCTGCGGGCCTGCTGGCGTTCTGGATTACGCCCCAGTACGTTTCCCGCCTGCCGAGCGACTCTAATACGGTGCGAACCTACGATGGGCAGATCCGCAGCCTGGTCGACCCGGTCGCGCTGCGGCACGGCAACTTCGCCGGGGCGATAAAGGTCGGGCTGCCCGAGACGCTGCGCCAGCAGGTCCAGGTGCTGCAAACCTCCGGCAACACGGCTCTGGTGCGGGACGCGAGCACTGTTGCCGTGTCGGGTCGGCAGATCGGCTCGGTCACCTCGCAGTTCGCCGTCAACCGGAAGAATCTCGAGGCCACCACCAGCCACCCGAGCAACTGGAGCGTCACCGACGCCAAGGGGCTCACGATCAACTGGCCCATCGGCGCGAAACAGCAGAACTACACGGGATGGGTCGACACGACTCATACCACCACCCAGCTGAAATACCTCAGGCAGGAACAGCGCGGCGGGGTGAACACCTACGTCTACCAGGCGACCGTACCGGCCACACCGATCAAGAATCCCCAGGTACTGCACGGTCTTCCGACGTCGCTGCCGACGCGAGTGCTCGCCGAGGTCGCCAAGAGCGGGCTTGTCCCGCCGAGCACCCTGGCCGGCCTGGCCAAAGCATTCCCGAACGCGACCCACGTCCCGCTCGGCTACACGTATCAGGCCACCAGCACCTACTGGGTCGCGCCGGCCACCGGGGTCGTCGTCGACGTCAGCACCAGCGAGGAGCAACTGGGCGGCATCGCCCTGCCAACCGGCAAGATCATCCCGGTGCTGCCCGTGCTGGCCGACAGCTACCAGCAGAGCCAGGCCAGCGTGCAGGCAGCTGCCACCGATGCGAAGAACGGCAGCAATACGATCTCCACGTTCGGCACGACGGTGCCGATCACGGCCGCCGTCATCGGGTTCTTGCTGCTCGTCGCCGCGGTCATCCTCTGGATCCGCGTCCGCAACCGCGGCAGCGGTCAGATCGCCGATCCGCCGCCGCCTGCCCACGCCCGCACCTGACCGTCCGCCGCTGGATACCGGCACACATTCAGCTGTCGATCCGGCGGTGCGCCATTCGTCGTAACAGGTGTACGCACGCGACGCGGCCACCTTCGTCCCACCCCGGGCCGCGCGGTTCAGCACGGGTGCGACGAACTGCTCAAGCGACCGAGAGGACACCAGGCAGATGAGTTCCGAGCACAGTGACAGCGTCCCGGCAACAACCGGTATGCCAGTGCAGTTCCGCCTGGTGACCCGTTATGCCAGCCGGTCAGCGGAGGCAGCGGAAGAGAACCAGCGCCGGATCGAGGGGGTGTTCGCCGAACTCGCGCAGAGCCGGCCGGACAACGTCAGCTATCTGGTCCTGCGACTCGCCGACGACTCGTTCGTGCACATCTCATTCCACGGCCACAAGCCCGACGAGACCAACCCGATCGCATCCGCTGACGCGTTCGCGCACTTCATCGACGGCCACGGCGAGCGACGCCAGGGTGACATCGATCAGCAGCAGGCCAGCCTCGTCGGGGCCTACCTCACCAGCAT
>JGI12269J14319_10000706_pt1 | contig 32349 bp, 28 predicted proteins | sample PeaSoiSIISIP2007_FD_14319 | JGI IMG/M metagenome (IMG submission 14319)
GAGTCACTGCGCGCGGATCTCCCGCCACAGTACGCGGCGCTTCCCGGCTTTCGCGGACTCCTCGTCCTCGAGAAGCCGGGAACGCGCAACCACATCATCGCCTTGACGCTCTGGGACGACGAGGAGGGCGTGGCCGCCAGCGAAGAGCTCGCGGACAGGATCGCCGATCGGATCGCCGCCGCCACGGGGACGTCGGTGACCCGCAACATCTACAACGTCATGGGCCGCCTCGGGATCGCGGAGCGGAAACACGAATCCACGGGCTGACCGCTCAGTCGGTGCCGCCGGTCGGGTCAGTCCTCGGCCGGGGTGGCCTGATCTCCTGAAGTGGTCATGGCCCTCGCCATGAAGGCCATCAGGGCCTCGAGGAAGGGCTGATCGACGGCGTCGGGATTGATGGCCCGCATGAGGCTGACGCCGCGCATCAGCGCCACCACGATCCGGGCTGCCTGCTCAGGGGACTCCTTCGGCACCATGGCGTAGCGCTTGCGCTCGACCGCGATGATCTCCGCCACCGAGGCAATGTCGAGATCGTCGAAGGCCGCCAACTTCTCCCGGGCCGACGGATTGCGCATGGCGTAGAGGCAGAACTCCTCGTACAGCATCGTCCAGCTGTCCCCCAGGGTTTCGGCCTGGTCCCGGATCAACGTCACGAACTCCGAGAGGTGAGCTTCGGGGGGATCGTCGGTGCCTTCGAGCGTGGCCCGTACCGCGGCCAGCTCGCGTTGGTAGTGCGCCTCGAGCAAGGCCAGGAAGAGGTCCTCCTTGTTCTTGAAGTTCGAGTACACCGCTCCCTTGGTGAATCCCGCCAGGGCGGCGACCTCGTCGAGCGAGGCGCCGTGGAACCCCCGCTCGGCGAAGACCTGTCCGGCCGCCTCGAGCAGGTACTCCCGGGTCTGCTGGCGCCTGCGCTCCGGGGTGAGGGGTTCGATCGCCATGGGTTGTGCTACGCCGCAGCATAGTAGATACTGCTCGGTATGACAGATCTATGGCAGTATCCCACGCGCTCAGCAGGCACCGCCAGGCCTGGGCCATCACGCCCGACCGCGTCCGTGCTGACCAGGGATCTAGTCCGACGGTACGGCTCCACCGTGGCCCTCGCCGGCATCGACCTCGAGGTGAGGCGGGGCGAGATCTACGGCTTCCTGGGGCCCAACGGGGCGGGCAAGTCCACGCTCATCCGGGTGCTGTGCACGCTGTTGCAACCGAGCTCGGGGCGGGCGGAGGTTGCCGGCTACGACGTCGCCCAGCACCCCAAGGAGGTGCGGGTGCGCATCGGGGTGGCCCTGCAGGAGGCGGCACTGGACCAGCGCCAGACCGGTCGGGAGCTCCTCGCCCTCCAGGGCCGGCTCTACGGCCTGCGGCCGGCCGAGATCCGCCGGCGCCTCGACGCCGTCCTCGACCTCGTCGACGTCGGTCACGCCATCGATCGGCGCATCGGGACGTACTCAGGCGGGATGAAGCGCCGGCTCGACCTCGCCGCCGCCCTCGTGCACAACCCGGAGGTGCTGTTCCTCGACGAACCGACCACGGGCCTCGACCCCGACAGCCGGGCCAGGGTGTGGGCCGAGGTCCGCCGGCTCAACGCCGAGCTCGGGATCACGATCTTCCTCACCACCCAGTACCTCGAGGAGGCCGACGCTTTGGCGGACCGGGTGGGGATCATCGCCGGAGGCCGGCTCGTGGCCGAGGACACGCCCGCGGCCCTCAAGCGCTCCGTCGGCGCCGATCTGATCGTGGCGGAGGTGGCCGGCAGCGACCCGGGGGCGCTCGACCGGCTGCAGCGGCTCGGGGTCGTCGACGGCGTCACGATGGAGCACGGCCGGGTCGTCGTGAGCACCGGTGACGGCTCCGCCGCCCTGGCGCCCGTGGCCACGGAGCTTCAGCGCACGCGCTTGGAAGTGCGCAGCCTGACCGTACGGACCCCCACCCTCGACGACGTGTTCAGGGAGCTGACCGGGTCACACCTCGAAGCCAGCGCGGCCGGCCGATGAGCACCGCCACCTTCACTACCGCCCCCGCCACCCCCGCCATCCGAGGACGCGAGGCGGGATTCCTGCGCGACGTCCGTTCCGTGGCGGCCCGGGCGCTGCGCCAGATCCCGCGTGAACCGGCCTCGGTGCTGCCGGCCGTGCTCGTGCCGGCCTTCTTCTACACGATCAACCTGGGGGCGTTGGAGAACCTGGCGCGCGGGGCCCCGGGGTTCAGCTACAAGGCCTTCCTCCTCCCCATGGCCATCGCCTTCGCCGTGACCGGNATGTCCCGGGCGCCCACCTTGGTGACCGACATCCAGGACGGCTACTTCGACCGGCTGTGCATGACACCCGTCCGCCGGCTGGCGTTGCTGCTCGGGCTCATGGCCGCCGACGTCGTGGTGATCGTGGCGCTGTGCCTCCCCGTGCTCGCCGTCGGCTTCGGCATCGGGGTGCGCTTCGCCACGGGCGCCCCGGGCGTGTTCGCCTTCATCGGGTTCTCCGCCCTGTGGGGGTTGGCCTTCACCGGCTTCCCCTACGCGGTGGCGTTGAAGACGGGCAGTCCCGCCGCGGTGAGTTCCTCGTTCGTCATCTTCTTCCCGCTCTTCTTCCTGAGCGACGCGGTGGTGCCCAAGCAGGTGCTCACGGGTTGGTTCTCGACGATCGCGACCTACAACCCCGTCACCTACCTGTTGGCGGCGTTGCGCTCGCTGATCTCCCAGGGGTGGCGGGCACAGGTCTTGATGGAGGGACTCGCCGCGCTGGCCGGCATCGGGGCCCTGAGCATGACCGTCGCCCTGCTCGCGCTGAGGAGCCGGATCAACCGGAGCACGTGACGATCGTGACGAGCACACGTGGACACAAGTGCCGATGTTCCCTGACAGACTGAGACGTCGAGTGCGCTGACGCGCCATGAGTGGAGGACCCCTGGTGGCCGACGCAGAGGTGGACCCTGAGGTGGACCCTGGTCGCTTCGACATCTACGACTACTGGGCGGAGTGCCGGCGCGACCAGCCCGTCGGTCGATTCGGCGGTCCCGAGTCCGACATGTGGCTCGTCACCCGGTACTCGGACGTCGAGCTGGTGTTGCGCGACCCCAAGCGCTTCTCGAGCCGCGTCAACGCCGACACCATGGGTCCGGTCATGGGCACGGTGATCCTGGCCATGGACGGCGAAGAGCACCGTCGCTACCGGAACCTCGTCGCCCACGCCTTCCGCCCGTCCGCCTTGGCGCGATGGGAGAGCACGCTCATCGTGCCGACCATCCACCGGCTCATCGACGGCCTCGCCGGCCGCACCCGGGTCGATCTCGTCGAGGAGATCACGAGCCAGTTCCCCGTCCAGGTCATCGCGGGGGTGCTGGGCGTCCCCTCCGAGGACCACGGACGGTTCCACACGTGGGCACTGGACATGAACAAGGGCCCCGAGGACTACCCGGTGTCCACGGCCGCGTCGGCGGCCATGCGTGCCTACCTCACCCCCATCGTCGAGGACCGCAAGGCGCGCCCCGCCGACGACCTCGTCTCCGACATCGTCACGGCCGAGATCGACGGGGAGCGCCTCGGGGACGAGCACATCTACGGATTCCTGCGCCTGTTGCTCCCGGCCGGGGCCGAGACCACCTTCGCCGCCATGGGCAACTGCCTGTTCGCCCTGCTCGAGAGGCCCGAGGTCCTGGCGCGCGTCCGGAGTGACCCGTCCCTCCTCGACACCGTGGTGGAAGAGACGTTGCGCTGGGAGACCTCGGTCACCATGGTCAACCGGGAGACGACCTGTCCGGTGGAGATGGACGGGGTGGAGATCCCCGCCGGCGTGTCGCTGGTGTGTGCCACCGGGTCGGCCAACCGCGACGAGTCGCGCTACACCGATGCGGACCAGTGGGATCTCGACCGTCACGAACCGCCCCACATCGCCTTCGGCACGGGCCGCCACCAGTGCCTCGGCATGCATCTCGCCCGGATGGAGCTGCGCGTCGGGCTCGGCGCCCTGCTGGCGCGGCTCCCGGGACTGCGCCTCGACCGCGACGACGCCGTACGGGTCGAGGGCATGGCCTTCCGCTCGCCGCCGCGCCTGCCCGTGGTCTTCGACTCCGTCCTGCCCGGATCCCCGAGCTGACCCGAGGGCCTCCGACGACCGAGGGCTACTCGTCCTCTTCGCCGGTGACAGCGGCCACGGCGGCCACGCTGTGGCCCTCCTCGAGGCTCATGAGGCGCACACCGGTGGCGTCGCGGCCCTGAGCCGCGATCTCGCGCACAGCGGTGCGGATCACGATCCCCCCCGTCGAGATGAGCAGGATCTCGTCGTCGAGCCCGGCCATGAAGGCGGCCACGACTCGGCCCCGGCGCGCCGTCAGCTTGATGGCCCGTACCCCCTGGCCCCCGCGGCCCTGCCGACCGAAGTGGTCGGTCTTGGTGCGCTTGCCGAACCCGGCGTCGGTGACGATGAGGATGTCGTTGTCGGGACGCACCACGTCGCACGACACGACCTCGTCGCCGGCGCGCAGTCGCATGCCCCGCACCCCCGCCGCGTCACGGCCCATGGGCCGCACGTCGGTCTCGGAGAAGCGGATGCCGCTCCCGTCGCGGCTGACCATGACGACGTCGTCGTCCCCCGAGGTCGCCACCACCCGCACCAACTCGTCGCCGTCGCGCAACGCGATGGCGATGAAGCCCTCGCGCCGGGACTTGTCGTACTCGGAGAAGGCCGTCTTCTTGACCTGGCCCATCTTGGTGGCGAAGGTGAGGAATCCCCCCGAGTCGAAGTCACGGGTGGCCACGATGGCCTGGATCGTCTCGCTCGGCGCCAAGGGCAACAGGTTCACCACCGCCGTCCCCCGCGCCGTGCGCTCCTTCATGGGCACCTCGTGGGCGCGCAGGCGGTAGACGCGGCCGCGGTTCGAGAACAACAGGAGGTAGGCCAGGGTGGTGGTGTGCACCACGTCGTCGACCAGGTCCTCCTCCTTGAGGCGCGCCCCCTGCACGCCGCGCCCGCCGCGCCCCTGGGTGCGGAACGACGCGGCCGGCACGGCCTTGATGTAGCCGGCCCGGGTCATGGTCACGACGATCTCCTCGTCGCTGATGAGGTCCTCAACGCCCAGCTCGCCCGGGTCGTGGGTGATGGCGGTACGGCGCTCGTTGGCGAACTTGGACCGGATCTCGCCCAGCTCGGTGGCGATCACGCCCCGCAGCCGCCCGGGGTCGCCCAAGATGGCCTCGAGCTCGGCGATGGTGGCGCGCAGCTCTTCCATCTCCTCTTCGAGGTTCGACCGGCCCAGGCGGGTGAGCCGTCCCAGTGTCATGTCGAGAATGTGCTCGGACTGTTCCTCGCTGAAGGAGAACGGTTCGGCCATGAGCGCGGCGCGGGCCGCAGGCCGGTCCTCTGAGGCCCTGATGGCCGCGATCACGGCGTCGAGCATGTCGATCGCCTTCAGCAGTCCCTCGACGATGTGGGCGCGTGCCCGCGCCTTGCGCAGCCGGAAGTCCGAGCGCCGGGTTACCACCTCGATCTGGTGGTCCGCGTAGTGCGACAGCGCCTGGGCCAGGTTGAGGGTGCGGGGCACGCCGTCGACCAGGGCCACCATGTTCACCGCGAAGTTGGTCTGCAGCGGCGTGTGCTTGTAGAGGTTGTTCAGCACCACGTTGGCGTTGGCGTCGCGCTTCAAGGTGACGACCAGGCGCGGCATCTTCCCGGCCGAGTCGTTCTGGACGTCGGAGATGCCGTCGAGCAGGCCGGCGTTGGCGAGCTCGCCGATCTTCTGCTCGATCACTTCGATCGAGGTCTGGAACGGGATGTCGGTGACGATGATGCGCGTGGTGCCGCGGCTCTCCTCCACTTCGGCGTTGGCGCGCATCTTGATCGACCCCTTGCCGGTCCGGTACGCGTCGAGGATGCCCTGGCGGCCCAGGATCTGGGCCCCGGTGGGGAAGTCGGGGCCCTTCACGAATTGCATGAGGTCGTCGGGGGTGGCGTCGGGGTTCTCGAGGATGTGCACGACGGCGTCGACGGTCTCGCCCAGGTTGTGGGGCGGGATGTTGGTGGCCATGCCCACGGCGATCCCCTGGGAGCCGTTCACGAGCAGGTTGGGAAAACGCGACGGGAGCACGACGGGCTCTTCGGTGGAGCCGTCGTAGTTGGGGACGAAGTCGATGGTCTCCTCGTCGATGCCCGCCAGCATCTCCATGGCCAGAGGCGCCAGGCGGCACTCGGTGTAGCGCATGGCGGCGGGGCCTTCCTCGGGACCGCGTCCGCCGAAGTTGCCATGTCCGTCGATGAGCACGTGGCGCAGGCTGAAGTCCTGGGCCATGCGGGCCAGCGCGTCGTAGATGGCGGTGTCGCCATGGGGATGGAAGTTCCCCATGACCTCGCCCACGGCCTTGGCGCACTTGGCATGGGGGCGGTCGGGGCGCAGGTTCTGCTCGTACATCGAGTACAGGATGCGGCGGTGCACGGGCTTGAGCCCGTCGCGTACGTCGGGCAGCGCCCGGGACACGATGACGGACATGGAGTACTCGAGGAACGAGCGCTCCATCTCCTCCTGGATCTCGATGGGCTCGATCGAGGGTGGGACCGGCTCGGGGACCTCGGTCCCGGTCCCGGTCCCGCCGTCGCCACTACCCCCGCGCTTGGCCATGTGGGCCTGATCCCTTCGTACTCACCGGTGACGTGACTGTCGTCACCCGGTGCGCTTCTCAGATGTCGAGGAAGCGCACGTCCTTTGCGTTTGTCTGGATGAAGTGGCGACGCAGCTCGACGTCGTCACCCATGAGCACCGAGCACACGTCGTCGGCCATGGCGGCCTGCTCCACGTTGATCTGCAGGAGCGAACGGCGCGCCACGTCCATGGTGGTGTCGCGAAGCTCGTGGAAGTCCATCTCCCCCAGCCCCTTCAGCCGTTGGAAGTCCTGTTTGTGGTCGGGGTGCTCGGCCAGGAACGCCGCCCTCGCCACGTCGTCCTTGAGGTAGCGCTTCTCCTTGCCGACGAGGGTGGAGTACAGCGGAGGCTGGGCCACGTACACGAACCCCCCCTCGACGAGCGGCTTCATCTGGCGGAAGAAGAACGTGAGCAGCAGGGTTCGGATGTGCGAGCCGTCGACGTCCGCGTCGGCCAGGATGATCACCTTGTGGTAGCGGATCTTGTCGACGTCGAACTCGTCGGCGAGGCCGGCCCCGATGGCCGAGATCAGCGCCTGGATCTCGGCGTTCTTGAGCATCTTGTCGATGCGGGCCCGCTCCACGTTCAGGATCTTCCCCCTGATCGGCAAGATGGCCTGCAGGCGCGGGTTGCGGGCGTCCTTGGCGGAGCCGCCCGCCGAGTTCCCCTCCACGATGAACAGCTCGCTCTCCCGGGGGTCGCGCGACGAGCAGTCCACGAGCTTGCCGGGCAGCCCCGCCCCGCCCAGCGCCGACTTGCGTCGGGTCAGGTCGCGCGCGGCGCGTGCCGCCACCCGGGCCCGGGCGGCCGTGGTCGACTTCTGCACGATCTGGTTGGCCTCCCGGGGGTTCTCCTCGAGCCAGTCGACGAGCTTCTCGTTGGTGGCGCGCTCCACCAGCGACCGGATCGAGACGTTGCCCAGCTTGGCCTTGGTCTGTCCCTCGAACTGGGGGTCACGGAGCCGGACCGAGATGATGGCGGTCAGTCCCTCGCGGATGTCCTCGCCGAGGAAGTTGTCCTCCTTCTCCTTCAAGGCGCCCTTGGCCCGCGCGTAGCGGTTCACCGCGTTGGTGAGGGCCTTCTTGAAGCCCTCTTCGTGCATGCCGCCCTCGATGGTCGAGATGCCGTTGGCGAAGGAGTGGATGGACTCGTGGAACCCCGTGTTCCACTGCAGCGCGATCTCCACCTCCTGGTCGTCCTCGGACTGGGTGTACGAGCACACCCGGCGGAACAGCGCCTCCTTGGAGGTGTTGAGGTGCTTGACGTAGTCGACGATGCCGCCCGAGTAGCGGTAGGTGATCTTCTGCTCGCGCTCGGCCCGCTCGTCGGCGAAGCGGATCTCGAGGCCCTTGTTGAGGAAGGCCATCATCTGCAGGCGTTCGAGGACGGTCTGGGCGCGGAACTCGGTCTCCTCGAAGATGCCGGCGTCGGGCCAGAACGTCACCGTGGTGCCCGTGCGGGGGTCGCCGGCCCGGTCCTTGGGGGAGGGGCCGGTGGCCTTGAGCTTCTTCTTCCGCTCGCCACCGTCGGCGAACTCCGCCACGTGGTGCTTGCCGTCGCGGTCGATCTCGAGGACGAGCTTCGACGACAGGGCGTTCACGACCGAGACGCCCACGCCGTGCAGGCCTCCCGAGACCTTGTACCCCGCTCCCCCGAACTTGCCCCCCGCGTGCAGGGTGGTGAGCACGAGCTCGGCTGCGGAGAGCTCGGGGTAGAGCTCGTTGGGCTTGACGGGGATGCCCCGGCCGTTGTCCTTGACCCGGCAGCCGCCGTCGGCCAGCAAGGTGACGTCGATCTGGGTGCAGTATCCCGCCATGGCCTCGTCGACGGCGTTGTCGACGACCTCCCAGACGAGGTGGTGGAGGCCGCTGGGCCCCGTCGACCCGATGTACATGCCGGGGCGGGCCCGGACCGGATCGAGGCCTTCGAGGACGGTGATGTCGCTGGCGTCGTACGAGCCCACGGAGCCGTTGCTGGCGGCCCCAACCTCTGTCTTCAGCGCCACGCGCGCGCCCTTTCTGGTCCTTTTTCGATCGGGGGACGCATCGTCCCGACACAGTCCGGCGAGGGGCTGTTCCGTGCGTTACCGACGCATTCCAGTCTACCAGGAGAGGGTGACACCACGGGCCCCAACGGGGCCGGCAGCCATGCCATTACCACCGCCTTGAACAGGGAGTTCTTCGAGCCGTGGCGCGCGGCGTGACAAAGGTCGCACGGCTCAGCGCCGCACGCGCACCTCGAGGCGTTCGAGGGCGTTGCGCGCCCCGCACACCTCGGCCAGACGGGCGAGGATGTCGGGCGCGAGATGTCGGATCTGCGTCGCCCAGGCGGGGTGGTCGGCGCTCACCACGAGCGTCACACCCTCGACACGCACCGGGCGCACGTGGGCGGCCACGGCGGACCCCACGACGTCGTCCCAACGCCCGAACACCACCCCCACCACGTCGGCCCGTCCCGCCCCCAGGTGGCTGGCGACCTCACCGAGGGCGTCCCCGACCCGCACCGGCCCTGCGTTCGAGCGGCCGCGCCCGTCGCGACGGGGCACCCTACGCCCCTCGCCCGCACCGCCCAGCGAGCCGGTGGGGCCCGAGGGATGGCGAGGGCGGGTCACCGCGCACCCGCGGAACCGGGGGCGCAGGGGGCGTCGGGGGTCGCCGCCAGGCGGCCGGCGGCCACCTCCACCACCCGGCCCGCCTGCACCACCGGCGGCGGGTCGACGGCGGTGGTGAGCAGCACCTGGCCCGCCGGCAGCAGCTCGACCAGGGCGGCGGCGCGGGAGGCGTCGAGCTCGGAGAAGACGTCGTCGAGGAGCAGGACGGGAGGCTCGGTCAGGTCGCCCCGGCGCAGCTCGTGGGTGGCCAGGCGCATGGCGAGGGCCACGCAGCGCTGCTCGCCCTGCGAGGCTTGCGTGCGCGTCGGGCGGGACGCGATGGAGAGCTCGAGGTCGTCGCGATGGGGCCCCACCGAGGTGACCTGGCGGCGCACGTCGTCGTGGCGCGCCACGCCGAGGGCCTCGGTCAGGTCCCCGTCCCAGGACCGCCGGTAGTGCATGGTCACAGGCTCGGCCACTCCCGCCAGGCGCTCGTAGGCACCTGACGCCGGCGCGCTGAGCTCGGCCGCGAGGGCCTCGCGTTCCGCGGCGAGCGCCGTGCCCGCCTCTCCGAGGCGTTGGTCCCACACGTCCAGCGTCGCCACGATGGCGTTGTCGGGCCGGCCGCCGGCCTGGCGCAGCACGGCGCCGCGCTGGCGCAGGATGCGGTCGACCTCGGTGACGAGCGCGTCGAGCCGGGTGTGGCGCGCCGCGAGGACGTCGTCGAGGTACTCGCGCCGTCCCGCCGGCCCGCCCTGGACGAGGTCGAGGTCGTTGGGGGCGAAGACCGTCACGTTGAGGGCGTCGGCCAGTTCGGAGCGCCGACGCACCGGCTGGCGGTTGACCTGGGTGCGCGCCGGGCCCTCGAGAGGGATGTCCGCTTCGACGAGCACGGCCCGTTCCCCCACCGACGACTCGGCACGCACCACGGCCCGATCCGTGCCGCTGCGCACGAGCACGTCGCGCGCCGCGCCGCGGATCGAGCGCTGGGTGGCGAGCCATCCCACCGCCTCGAGCACGGAGGTCTTCCCGGCCCCGTTGGGGCCCCGCAGCACGGTCAGGCCCTCGGGGTCGGGTCGCAGCTCGGCCTCCGAGAAGCAACGGAAGTCGGTGAGCCACAGCGTGGTGATGGCCACGGTGACAGCGTGCGTGCCGGCTGTGACGGGTACTCGGTCGCTTACGACACCCTCACCGGCATGAGCAGGTACCGGTAGTCCTCGTGGTCCGGAGCCCGTACCGTCGCCGGCTTGGTGGCGTCCACGGTCTCGAGGACGACCTCGTCGCCGAGAACGGCTTCCACGCCGTCGATGAGGTAGGAGGGGTTGAACGCCACGGTCAGCTCCTCACCCTCGTACTCGGCGTCGACGTCCTCACTGGCGTGGCCGACCTCTTGGGACACCACGGTGAGCTCCACCGAACCGGGCCGCATGGACAGGCGCACCGGGGTGGTGTTGTCGCGCACCAGGAGCCGCACCCGTCGCAACGCGTCGAGGAGCGCTTCCCGGCCCACCCGCAACGTGTTGGGATAGCCGGGGGGGATGAGCTGGCGGTAGTCGGGGAAGCGGCCGTCGAGCAGGCGCGTCGTGAGGCGAACGCCGCCCACGGAGAAGGTGGCGTCCAGCTCGCTCACCGAGAACCCCACCGTGGCATCGCCGTCCTCCTTGGATCCCGCCGCCGGCATGAGTCGCTGCAGCTCCGTGAGGGCGCGCGCCGGCACCAGGATCTGCTCGGCCCCTTCCGACAGCGGGCCCGCTCCCGACAGGTCGCGCATGGCCAAGCGGTAGGAGTCGGTCGCCACCAGCCGCGTGCCCCCGGCCTCGGCGGCTACGAGCACCCCGGTGAGCAAGGGACGGGCGTCGTCGTTGGAGGCGGCCCGCACCACCTGGCGCAGCGCCTCGGCCAGTGCCGGCGCCGGCACCGTCACCTGGTCCGGGCGCGGCTCGGCGAGCACGGGGAAGTCCTCGACCGGGTACGTGCGCACCACGAAGCGCGACCGGGCGGCGGAGATCTCGACCTCGTCGTCTCCGCCCTCGAAGGTCACCGCCCCGGGCTCGAGCGACCGCACGATGTCGGCCACCAGGCGCGCCGGCGCCACCAGGGTCCCGTCGTCGAGACCGATGGCCTCCACTTCGACGCGCACCGTCAAGTCCAGGTCGGTGCCCACCACCGTCAGGCGGTTGCCGGCCACCTCGATCCGCACGCCGTTGAGCGCGGGCGTGGTGGAGGCCCGCGACGTCACGGCACGACTGGCGGTGGCGAGGGCCTCGACGAGGGTGTCTCGCTCACAGCGGTACTTCACACAGGGTCCTTTCCTACAAGGAATTTAAATTCTGACAGTGACGGTAATAGGGGTTGTGGATTGTGGATGACATCCCGTCCGCCGAGGTCAACCCCCATCCCGTCGTCCACCGGTTCGCGGGGTTGTCCACCGCGAGGCGGTGACGGGGTGGTGCCACGTCGAGGCTGTCCACCGCGGGCCACGCCGCGTCCACAGCGGCGGGACGGTTCCCCACAGGGTCATGCACCACTCTTGATCCGGACGATCAGGTCGTTCACCTGGTCGAAGATCTGGCGGCGCTCGCTCATCAAGGAGCTGATCTTCTCCACCGCGTGCATGACGGTGGTGTGGTCACGCCCGCCGAACTCCCTGGCGATGGCGGGGAACGAGTAGTCGGTGAGGTCCCGGAACAGGTACATGCCGATCTGCCTGGCGATGACCAGGGGCCGGCGCCGGCTCGGCCCGCACAGTTCGTCGATGGTGAACCCGAAGGTCGTGGCCGTGGTCTCGAGAATCTGGGCCGGGGTGATGGGGCGGGGGTGGCCCGCCTTCACGAGGTCGGACAACACGTGCTCGGCCAGCTCACGGGTGAGGGGTTGGCTGTTGAGGCTGCCGTAGGCGGTCACCCGGATCAGGGCCCCTTCCAGCTCCCGGATGTTGTCGGTGACGTTGGAGGCGATGAACTCGAGCACCTCGTGGGGGACGTCGGGAGAGGGCTCGCGCTCGAGCTTCTTCTGCAAGATGGCGAGGCGGGTCTCGAGCTCGGGGGGCTGGACGTCGGTGATGAGCCCGGACAGGAAGCGGCTCCGGAGCCGGTCCTCCAGGGTGGCGATGGACTTCGGCGCCCGGTCCGAGGTGAGGACGACCTGGCGAGACGCCCCGTAGAGGTGGTTGAAGGTGTGGAAGAACTCCTCTTGGAGCGCTTCTTTGTTCTCCATGAACTGGACGTCGTCGATGAGCAGGACGTCGCACTCGCGGTAGCGGCGCTTGAAGGCGGTGGTGGTGTTGCTCCTGATGGCATCCACGAACTCGTTGAGGAAGGTCTCGGTGGAGACGTAGCGGACGCGTCGCCCCGCGAAGTTCTCCCTGACGTAGTTCCCGATGGCGTGCAGCAGGTGCGTCTTGCCCAGCCCGGCGTCGCCGTGGATGAACAGGGGGTTGTAGGACTTGGCGGGCATCTCGGCCACCGCTTGGGCCGCGGCGTGGGCGAAGCGGTTCGACGACCCGATGACGAAGGCGTCGAAGGTGTACCGCACGTCGAGGCCCCCCACGTCGCGGTCCTCCGAGGACGAGGCCCTGCGGCTCCCGGCGCTGCGCCCCTGGGGGGAATCGGCCGGTTGCGGAGAGCCGAGGGGAGGGGGGGAGGAGGGCTCGTCGTCGAGGAGCGAGGTGAGTGGAAGTGGGTCGGCGACGGGCATGGGGCCCACGTCAAGGCGGACCTTCACCGGTCGCGACGCCACGTCCGAGGCGACGGCCGTGATCAACCCGAGGAACCGGTTCTCGACGCGGTCGCGCACCAGCGAGCTGGGCGCGCACAGTACGAGAAGGTCACCGTCGAAGGCTTCGGGGGCGAGCGCCTGGAGCCACGTGCGCCAGGTCGCGTCGGACACCTGCTCACGCAGCGTGTCTCCACAGCGATTCCACAAGTCGGTCATGTCATTCACCAGGGCCTCCGCCGTCCCGCCGCCAAAATTGTCCACAAGCAGATCCACATCTGTGGATTGATCCGGGAAGTTGTCTGCCGTCCACCCACTGCCGGTTGTCTGGTGGCCCCGGGGAAGGAGGACCCTGTTGGCGGTGCGGACCCCCTGGGGATGACGCACCGGTAGCGAGGAACGGTACACCGGCCGGTCCGGGGCTGCTAGTGGCGTCGCCACCCTGGTGGAAGGGGGCGCGCACTGCGCTGACCAGGGTTCTTGTCACCCTTCGACCCTGTGAACTTTGTGCGAAATTGCGCGCCTGGCCGCTGCCCCGAGGGCCTGACCTGCCTGGTGGGGCCGCGGTCGACGCGCCTAGCATGGGAGGACAGATCTCGGGGCGGGTTCGCGTTCCTACGGCGCCCGGCAGACGAGCCGCGCCGCGCCCGGCCCTGAGCACAAAGGACAAGGGAGTGAAGAGGACTTACCAGCCCAATACCCGGAAACGGGCCAAGAACCACGGGTTTCGGCACCGGATGTCCACCCGCGCCGGGAGGGCGATCCTCCGGGCACGCCGGGTCAAAGGCCGCCACCGCCTCTCCGCGTGAAGGTGGGCGCCCCCCTGTGGGCTGGCGTATCCGCGACCGGGCCACGTTCGAGGCGCTGCGGCGCCACGGGCGGCGGAGCCGGCGGGGCCACGTCACCGTGACCTTCGTCGAGGTCGACGGCCCCGGCGTTCCCCGGGTGGCCTACGCGGTCGGCAGGCGGGTGGGCGGCGCCGTCGTCCGCAACCGGCTCCGGCGCCGGCTCCGGGCGGTGGTAGCCGAGGCGACCGGGTCGCTCGCACCCGGCGCGTACCTGGTGGCGGCGGGTCGTGAGGCGGCCGGTCTCCCCTACGAGGACTTGAAGGCACAAGTGACAGCAGCGATGACATCGGCTTCCCGGGAGCGGCGCCAGTGAGCGCCACCGCCAGCGCGCCCGTCGGGACCCCCCCCGCCGCGCCCCGGGCCCGGCGCCCGGTGGTGTCGGCCGCCCTGATCCGCATCATCGGCCTCTACCAGGCATTTCGCGCTGGCCGGGCCTCGCCGTGCCGGTACTGGCCCACCTGCTCGGAGTACGCGGCGGAGGCCGTCGAACGCCACGGGGCGGCCCGGGGGTCGCTGCTGGCGCTGCGCCGAGTGCTGCGCTGCCACCCCTGGGGCGGCCACGGCGTGGACCCGGTGCCCCGATGAGCCCCCGCCGGCGGGGACGAAGGATCCCATGATCGACCGCCTGCTGTTCGCCAGCACCATCGGCCAGATCTTCAAGCCGCTCTACGAGCTGCTGGCCACGATCATCGCCTTCTTCTACGCCCTGATCCCCAACTTCGCCGTCGCCATCGCCCTGCTCACGGTGGTGGTGATGATCGTCACCGCCCCCCTCACGGTGAAGAGCACCCGGTCGACGATCAAGATGCAGCGTGTCGCCCCCGAGCTCAAGAAGATCCAGGCGAAGTACAAGGGTGACCGTGTAACGCTCAACGAAGAAATGATGAAGTTGTACAAGGAGCACGGCATCAATCCGGCCGGCGGATGCCTGCCGATGCTGATCCAGCTCCCTGTCTTCGTCGTGCTCTATGGCGTCATCCGGGGCCTGACCGCCACCTACAAGGACAAGAGCGGCAAGATCGTCGGTCGACCCGACTACGTCTCCCACTCCACCCGCCTGTACCACGACCTCGTGGCGGCCAACGGCCACATGAAGGCCTTCGGCCTGGACCTGGGGAACAACCTCTTCTCGCACCACGCGTCGTGGCTGGGCGCCATCCCCTACGGCGCCATCGTGGCCGTGGCCATCGGCCTGCAATACCTGCAAATGCGCCAGCTCAACAGCCGGAACCCCGGAGCGGCTCAGGCCAATCCACAGATGCAAATGATCCAGCGGTATATGCCTTTGATCTTCGCTGTCATTTACATCCGTATCTCGGCCGGTGTGAACGTCTATTTCGTCGTTTCCAGCCTGTGCAGGATCGGGATCCAAGAGGCCATCTTCCGGTCCGGCGTGCTAGACAAGGCGCCCACTGGGCGTGAGGGATCGCTTCCTGCCCGTGGTGGAGGCGGGGCAGCGCCGCGCCGGTCGATCATGGAGAGGCTGGCGGACGCCCAGCAGCGGGCGCTCGAGCAGCAGAAGCTGCGCCAGGCGGGACTGCAGTCGGGTCTCGACGTGCCCCGCACGCCGAAGGCCCTCCCCACGGCCGGGCCTGCAGAAGGATCCGAGGAGAAGGGGCCCGGCACCGGGCCTGCCGGTGCCAGGCCACCGGGGACGAAGCCCGCCGGCGCCAAGCCGCGCAGCGGGCCGGCGAAGAGCTCCGCCTCCAGCAACGGCGGTGGCTCGCAGAACGGACAGGCCAAACCGAGCGGTGCGGCCAAGCGCCCCGGTGGGGCGAATCAGAACGGAGGCGCCCGAGGCGGGTCGCCGCGGGCGGGGAGCAACGGTGCCCCCGCCCCCAAGGAGCAGCCCCAGGGGCATCCCCGATCCGCCAAGAAGCGACCGAGAAAGGCGCGTTGAGCGATGGAGTGGGTCGAGACGACGGGCAGGACGATCGAGGAGGCCAAGGACGCCGCCCTCGACCAACTGGGTGTGGACGAGACGGATGCGGAATTCGTCATGGTGACCGAGCCGCGTGCCGGCTTGTTCGGGCGGATGCGGGGAGAGGCCCGGGTCAGGGCCCGGGTGCGACCCACGAGCCCGCGGCCCAAGCGGACACGGGCCCGGCGCCCGCCTGAGCAGCGCGGCGGGGGATCCGGGCGCGGCGGGGGATCCGGGCGCGGCGGGGGGGACCGCAGCCGGAGTGGTGCCGCGGTGGCGGTGGCCGAGTCGGACTCCGAGGTTGACTCGGGGGAGGTCGCCACCGGTCAGGTCTCGACCAACGGGTCGGGAGGCCAGCCCAACAAACGCCGGCGGTCCCGGTCACGGGGCGGCACCGGCCGCAGCGGGGGCTCGGGAGCCAACGGCTCCGAGTCTGGCGAAGATGGGGCGGCCGCGCCGCCGGCCTCCACCAGGAGGAAAGGGTCCCGGCCGTCCGGGTCGACGAAGGAGGAGGCTGTGGGCGACACGCTGACGCTCGAGGAGCAGGGTGACTCGGCACGGGGGTTCGTGGCGGGGTTGATCGACGAGCTCGGCCTGAGCGCGGACGTCTCGACCCGGATTGTCGACGAGGAGACCGCCGAGGTGGTGGTGGAGGGTCAGGAGCTGGGCGTCCTGGTCGGTCCCGGAGGCGCCACCCTGGCCGCCCTCCAGGAACTGGCCCGGACCTTCGTCCAGAAGCAGACCGGCGGCCAGAGCAGCCGGATCGTCGTGGACGTGGCCGGGTACCGGGCCAAGCGCACCGCCGCCCTCCAGCGCTTCGCCAAGCAGGTTGCCGACGAGGTGACGGCTTCGGGGTCGGAGCAGGCCCTGGAACCGATGACGGCTGCCGACCGCAAGGTCGTGCACGACACCATCAACGCGCTCGACGGTCTGTCGACCCGTTCGGAGGGCGAGGAGCCCCGCCGCTACATCGTGATCTCACCCCGGAGCACGTCCGCCTCCGAAGGCGCCTGAGCCCCGGGCCGGGGATCCGACAGGATCCCCCTCCGGAACGACTCCCTGGCATGGGCCCTGGTGACGGCGACGGGGTCGTGCCCCCGGGCGTGCGGGAGGTCCTGGAGGAGGCCAGGTCCCTGGACCTCCTGGGCTCGATGGATCTCGAGGCTCAGATCGCCCATGCCCTGGGATTCGCCCACGCCTACGAGGCCGTCCGGACCGGTCAGCCTGCCCCCGAGGACGAGGAGGGCCTTCTCCCGGGCCCGAGCCGGTGGATGGACCTGGGATCGGGCGGGGGTCTCCCCGGTCTGGTGCTCGCCGGGTACTGGGCCGAGTCGGCGGCCGTCCTCCTCGATTCGGCGGCCCGTCGCACCGCCTTTCTGTCCGAGGCCGTACACGGGCTGGGCTGGAAGGGGCGGGTGCAGGTGGTCCGGGCCCGGGCCGAGGCCGCCGGCCTCGACCCCGAGCTCCGCAGCGGCTTCGACGCCGTCTGGGCCCGGTCCTTCGGCAGCCCACCGGTGACGGCCGAGTGCGCCGCTCCGTTCCTGCGGGTCGGAGGCCTGCTGGTGGTGTCCGAGCCGCCGCCCCCCGGCCCGGTGCCGGCTCTCCCCATCGTCGATTCCTCGGAGGAGCGGTGGCCCCGCGAGGGCCTGGCTCTGCTGGGCCTGGAGCCAGTGGTGACGCTGCGGGCCAGGTTCGGGTACCAGGTCCTCAGGCAGGCCGAGGCCTGTCCGGAGCGCTTTCCCCGTCGCGCCGGCATGGCTGCCAAACGGCCCCTGTACCGGATATCGCCGACGTAGGAAAAGGCGCCGCGCCACGCACGAGGTGCGTTTTCCCAGGACAGCGGGCCCAAAATGGTGATGTTCCACGTGAATCCTTACGGTGAAACACCCCGAGCCCTCGCTGGCGCCCCTCCGGTCGGACAAGCCGTCACCGGGGCAGGGAGCGCCGCCCGGGTCGGTCCCACCCGACGTTTCACGTGGTACCTTACGGTGAAACACCCCCAGAGGAGCCCGGACGGAGCGCAGCCGATGGCGACGGAATTCGAGAAAGGCGTGCTCACCGGGCTGCTGGTGGGTGAGGGGCACTTCGGGGGAGACGGGCGCCAGCCCCATGTCACCCTCAGGATGCACGTCCGGCACGAGGCCATCTTCCACTGGTTGGAGAGGACGTTTCCGGGAGGGAAGCTCTACGGGCCCTACCACCACGACAACCGGCACTACTACCAATGGATGGCACGGGGCTCCTACCTGCGGGATCATCTGGTCCCGGTGCTCGAGGAGGTGCTCACCGCCGAGCTCGACGGTCCCAGCCACGAGCGGTTCGAGGCGATGCGGAACCGCTACGCGACCCGCCTCCAGTCCCGGACAGCCGCCAATGCTGAAGAAGAGATCTGAAATCGCCACAGATTCGCCGTCTCACTATTGACCCCGGCTTCACGGATGGCGAGGATGGGGGACCGTGAGCCACAACCGTCGGGAGGGCTGACCGTGCGCGTCCGCATCCGGGGCAGGGACCAGCGGCCTGAGCAGCAGAAACACTGGCCACAGGAGTCACAAGAGGCTCCAGAGGCTCCAGAGGCCCAAGCCGAAGCGGTCCCGCCCGTGGCCGCCGGGACGGCGACCGCCCCGGCAGCCGTGTCCGAGGTCTCCGAGGTCTCGGAGAGGCCCGAAGTCTCCGAGGATCCGGTCACGGTGGCCGACGAGATGTACGAGGACGTGTCCACGCCGGCGGTGGAGGTGCCCGAACCCCCCCCGCCCCCCAGGACGCACCCCCAACGGGCACCGGTGGACTGGTCGGACGTGCCCGAGCCCGACCCGGAAGCCGACACGGCGTACGTCCCCCGCCCCGTGCCCAGGATCATGGCCGTGGCCAACCAGAAGGGCGGGGTGGGGAAGACGACCACCGCCGTCAACCTCGGGGCCGGCCTGGCCGAGATCGGGTTCCGGGTGCTGGTCATCGACCTCGACCCCCAGGGCAACGCCACCACCGGCCTGGGGATCGACGGCCGGTCCTTCGAGCTGTCCATGTACGACGTGGTCATGCGCGACGCCAAGCTCGAGGACGCCATCGAGCCCACCAGCATCAAGAACCTGTTCGTGGCGCCCGCCACCATCGACCTGGCCGGTGCCGAGATCGAGCTCGTCCCCACCTTCAGCCGCGAGCTCAAGCTGCGCCGGGCACTCGAGTCCGTGATCGGGGACTTCGACTACATCCTCATCGACTGTCCCCCGTCGCTCGGGCTGATCACGGTCAACGGGCTGGCGGCCGCCGACGAGGTCCTGGTCCCCATCCAGTGCGAGTACTACGCCCTCGAGGGTCTGGGCCAGCTCCTGCGCAACGTCCACCTGGTGCAGGCCAACCTCAACGAGAAGCTCGAGGTGACCACGATCGTGCTGACCATGTACGACGGCCGCACCAAGCTCGCCGAGCAGGTGGCCGAGGAGGTCCGCACCCATTTCGGGAACAAGGTGTGTCGGAACGTCATCCCCAGGACGGTGCGGATCTCGGAGGCGCCGTCGTTCGGTCAGCCGATCACCACATTCGACCCCAGCTCGCGTGGGGCCATCGCATACCGGGAGCTAGCCAAGGAGGTCAGTGGTGGCGCGTCGTAGCGGACTGGGCAAGGGCCTGGGGGCGCTCATCCCGACGGAGGCCAGGGACAGGGATTCCGCCCTTCGGGTGGTGCCGATGACCAGCATCAAGCCCAACCCCCTGCAGCCCCGCACGCGCTTCGACGAGGAGGCCATGTCCAATCTGGCGTCGTCGATCCGCGAGGTGGGAGTGCTCCAACCGATCCTGGTGCGGGAGACGAGCGAGGACGAGTACGAGCTCATCGCCGGAGAGCGGCGTTGGAGGGCGGCCCGCCGGGCCGGCCTGCAGACGATCCCCGTGCTCGTCCAGAGCGTGTCCGACGTCCACAGTCTCGAGCAGGCCCTGGTGGAAAACCTGCACCGGGAGGACCTCAACCCGCTCGAGGAGGCCGGCGCCTTTCAACAGCTTGTGGACGAGTTTGGGTATACCCACGAGCAGGTGGCGGCCCGGGTGGGGAAGAGCCGGACGGCCGTCACCAACACCCTCAGGCTCCTCCAGCTCCCGGCCGGGGTGCAGCGGGCCCTCGCCGACGGCGCCATCACGGCCGGTCACGCCCGGGCGCTGCTCGGGACGCCCGACCGCAGCTTCCAGGAGGAGCTGGCCAAGCGCATCGTCGCCGAAGGCCTCACCGTCCGGGCCGTGGAGGAAGGAGTCCGGCACCACGCCGCCGACGCCGAGGCCGGGAGCGCTCCGACGGAGAACGGCAGCCACGTCGCCCCCCCACCCACCCCGGCCGACACCCTGCAGACCGGGCCCGGCACTCCCACCGTGCGCCGCCGCCTGCCCGCTCCCGGGGTCCTCGAGCTCGAGGACCTCCTCTCCAACCACCTCAACACGAGGGTCAAGGTCGAGATGGGAGCCAAGCGGGGTCGGGTCGTGGTCGACTTCGCCACCCTCGAGGACCTCGAGCGCATCTATAAGCTGATGGTTGGAGGCGTGTCCGCCTGAGCCTGCCCGCGCTGTGGTCGAATCCCACCGCGCGTGGCAGTAGCCCGACTTCGGCCTCTGTGAGCAGGGAGTCCTCACATAGAGTGATCATCTAAACCTCGATCGCACGTCCAGCCTCATCCACAACCTGTGCATGAGGCTGTGGAAAACCCCCAACCTCCGGTGGACGTACGCCGTCGGATCGGGCCGTGATCGAGGGTCAGCCGGGTCAGTCGACAGGGGTGGCGGCCCACGCCACCAGGGCACGCACCAGCGCCTCGGCCAGGGCCCCGGCGTGGCGCACCACGATGGCGGGGGGTCCGACCTCGACCACCACAGCCGGCATCCGGGTTTCACGCAGGACCGCCAGGGTCATTCCCTGGACGCCGTCGGCGGGAACACCCAGTGCCGCCGCGGCCAGGGCGTGGATGAGCTCGGCCAGGCGCTTCCCCCCGGCCGATTCGTAGCTGTAGCCCGAATAGTAGGCAGTCGAGCACCCTGTACGGTCAGGATCGAGGCGCAGACCCAGGTAGACGTCGGCGTCGGCGGCGTTGGCGGCCGCGGCCCGCGTGGAACCGTCAGGGTGCAGGAGAGGGATCACCTGTGCCCCCGTGGCCACCAGGGGCCGACGGACCGCCGCCACCAGGGCGTCGAGGCCGCCTTCCTCGCCGATGGCGATGCGACGGCCCAGCAGGGTGCGGGGGGCGCGACGCAGGCGGTCCCGGTCGCGGACCGTGCTCACCAGCTCGGGGTCGCCGTGGCGCGGCGCCACCCGGCGCAGCTCCCGGAATGTCGACGCCCCCAGGATGCCGTCCACGGGAAGGCCCGTGTTGCGCTGGAAGTCGGCCAGCGCCTGGGAGGTGAGGGCCCCGAAGATCCCGTCGACCCGACCGGAGTCGAAGCCGAGCGCCGAGAGCCGCCGCTGCAGGTCGGCGACGTCGTCACCGCGCAACATGGGGCGGCGCAGGTAGAGGAACCGGTCCCCCAGGCGCAGTCCCGCCTCCACCAGGGCCGCCCACGTCTGGGGGCCGCACACGCCGTCGACGCGAAGGCCCCGGCGGTACTGGAAGCCCTCTACGGCGGCCTTGGTCCCGGCCCCGAAGATGCCGTCGTGGTCCGGTGCGGTCGGCAGGTCCACCAGGGCCAGGCGCCGCTGCAGGTCGGTGACGGCCTCGCCCTTCTCGCCCGAGGCGAGCGGGAGCGTGTCGCCCGGCCTTAGAGGTACGCCTGGAGCTCCTGGACGAGCTGGGCCTTGCCCCTCGCGCCGATGATCCGCAGCTCGGGCTCCCCGTCCTTGAACAGCAGCAGGGTCGGGATGCTCATCACCTCGTACCGGCGTGTCACGTCCAGGTTCTCGTCGATGTTGACCTTGGCGATCTGGATCTTCCCCTGGTGTTCGGCCGAGATCTCCTCGAGGACAGGGGTGATCATCTTGCATGGACCGCACCACTCGGCCCAGAAGTCCACCAGCACCGGCGTGTCGGCGGCCTTGACATGCTCGTCAAACGTAGCGTCGCTGAGAGCTGTGATCGCCTCGCTCATGGAACGGTCCTCCTCTGGCACCGGGTCTGGTGCGGTTTCATCGAACGTAGCGGGAAACACCGGCCCCTCACCGCGCATTCCCACCGCACCCGGTGACCGGGCATCGGCGGGTCGCGGTCACACCCGGCCCTGGGCCTCGAGCCAGCGTTCGACGTCGAGGGCGGCCATGCAGCCCGAGCCCGCCGCGGTGACGGCCTGGCGGTAGACGTGGTCCTGGACGTCGCCGCAGGCGAACACGCCCTCGACGTTGGTGCGCGTCCCGTCGGAGGTGCGGATGTAGCCGTTCTCGTCCATGTCGAGGGCCCCGGCGAAGACGGCGGTGTTGGGCACGTGGCCGATGGCGACGAACACGCCGCTGGCCTCGAGGGTGTCCTGCTCGTCGGTCACGACGTTGGTGATCTTCACCCCGGTCACCTTGCCGTCGCCGAGCACCTCGGTCACGACGCTGTCCCAGCGGAAGTCGACCTTGTCGTTGGCGAAGGCGCGGTCCTGCATGATCTTGGACGCCCGCAGTTCCTTGCGCCTGTGGACGACGGTCACGCTCTCGCCGAAGCGCGTCAGGAACGACGCCTCTTCGAGGGCGGAGTCGCCCCCGCCCACGACGACGATCTTCTGGTTGCGGAAGAAGAACCCGTCGCACGTCGCGCACGTCGACACGCCGTGGCCGAGCAGCCGGGCCTCGCCGGGCACGTTCAGCATGAGCGCCCTGGCCCCGGTGGCCACGATCAGGGACTCGGCCAGGACGTCGGGCTCGCCCTCGGTGGACTGGGTCCACACGCCGAAGGGCCGCGAGGACAGGTCGACGCGCACGGCCTTGTGGGTCAGGAACTCGGCCCCGAAGCGCGCCGCTTGGTCCCGGAACCGGTTCATGAGGTCGGGGCCGAGGACGCCGTCGACGAACCCGGGGTAGTTCTCCACCTCGGTGGTGAGCATGAGCTGGCCGCCGGGCTGGTCGCTCGTGGACGAGGGCTCGCCTTCGACGACGAAGGGCGACAGGTTGGCGCGCGCCGTGTAGATGGCGGCGGTCAGCCCCGCCGGGCCCGATCCCAGGATGACGACGGCGCGGAGGTTGGGCACCTCAGCCCTCCTCGGCGCTCCGGCTGCCCCGCTTGGTCCACGCGAAGGCACCCGCCGCCACCAGAAGCGCGCCCAGGAGGGCGTACGACGCCCACACCCGCTCACCGAAGGCGTACACCGTGAGCAGCCGGATCAAGGCGATGACGACGAGGACGCTCAGCACGAGCGCCATGACGGCGATGATGATCCCGAAGACCACACCCCGAGCCACCAGGGTCAGGGGCCTGACCACCCGGTCGTGGACCGAGCCGACCACTTCCTCGATGGTGTCGGCCACCTTGGCGGGCCATTCGGCCTCCGAGACCGGCGTCGCCCCGAGTCCCGGGGCCGATCCGTTGCCCGCCGAGGGTGGGGTGCGGGTGCCGGCCGAGGGTGGGGTGATCGCCGGCGCCGTGGCGGTGACGCTCGGCGGCGGGGCGGGCGCCGCGGTCGCAGGCGTCTCGTCGGTGGGCGCCTGGTTGTCGGCCTGGTCTTCCATGGGGCCGAGATTAGTCGGAGGCCCCACGGCCACGGCCTGGACCTGCGTCGGCTACCGCTGTTTCGTGATGAAGCACACGCCGACCGAGGCCGGCCCGGCGTGGCTTCCCACCACCGGCCCGAGGTCCGCGGTCACGAGCTCGTGCTCGGGCCGTGCCCGGCGCAGTAACTCGAGGACCTCGTCGAAATCCGGGGCCACCCCGTTGGCGGCGCCGAGACGCTCGAGGGGGCCCGCATCGAGCGCCTTGTTGGCCAGGTACTGCAGCGAGCGCGACCGGGTGCGCTGCTTGGACTCGACCTCGACCACACCCCCGCGCACCTCGATCACGGGTTTGATCGACAGCAGCGACCCCACGAGGTGGGCGGCGCCGCCGATGCGGCCCCCGCGCTTCAAGTAGTCGAGGCTGTCCACCACGCCGTACACGTGGGTGCGGCCCTTCATGTCCTCGAGGGCAGTGGCCATGTCGTCGAGGCCGACACCGTCCGACGCCATGTCGGCGGCGGCGAGCGCCAGCAGGCCCTGGCCCATGGTGACGCTCTGGGTGTCGATGACCCGCACCGCGATGCGGTCGGACACGGCGTCCGCGGCGGTACGCGCTGACTGGTATGTGGCCGACAGGCCCGAGGAGATGGTGGCGCACAGCACCCCCGTGCTCCCGGCCTCGCGTGCCTCGAGGAACGCCTGCTCGAAGGCGCCCGGCGACGGCGCGGATGTGGCCGGCATGTCCGGACCGGTGATGACCCGGTCCCAGAATTCCTTGCTCGACAGTTCGTCGCGGTCGACGAGCTCCTCGGCACCGAAGCGGATCGTGAGCGGGACGACGCGCACGTCGCGCTCCTCGGTCGTCGCCGGCATCAGATCGCAGGCGCTGTCGGTGACGACCTGGATGCTGGCCATGGGGTCCTCCCTCGGTCGGGTGCTCTACCGGGCGAGTTTGCTACACCTCGGGGTCGTCGTGGGACGGTCCACCGGGCTCGGGGGCGCGGGTGGGCCCCAGACGGCCCGGGCGCAGCGGTGGGCGCCCGGCGGGCGGGAGGGGCTGGGGCCGCGGCGGCGCGCCGGGCCGGCGCCGCGCCGCCCCCCGGCCATCTCGTTGTCGACCCGGCGCGGGACGCGGGCCCGGTCCGGGTCGCCGGCCCGCGGTGCGGTCACCCTCGCCACCACGGCGCGCCGAACCACCGCCCCCATCGCGACGCGCCCCACCACCATCGCGACGCGCCCCGCCATGATCGCCACCGTCGAATCGGCCGCGGCCGCCGCGGCGCCGTCGGGCGGCGAGCTCGGCGAGCCCACCTGCGGCGAGCACGTAGGCGAGCCCACCGGCGCCGGCCCCCAGCACCACCCGGCCCAGGAGCACGAGCGTGGTCTCGGACCCCGAGACGTTGCTGCCCAGGACGGTCGCCACCACCAGGGCGCACGTCGACAGCAGCACGTGGCCCAGGGGCCGNCCCAGGATGTCGCCGCCGAGGCCCTGGACGCGCGTGCGCACGTNGGCGAGGGCCGCCACCGCGGCGAGCGTGTAGGCGGCGCTGATGGAGACGGCGATGCCGCGCACGCCGAAGTGCCCCGCCAGGGCCACGGCGAGGACGATGTTGATGCCGTTCTCGAGGGCGTAGAGCCAGAAGGCCGAGCGCAGGTCCTGCACGCTCTGCAGCACGCGAATGGCGTAGAGGAAGATGCAGAAGCCCGGCAGCCCGATGCCCAGCATGGCGAGCGCCTGCGCCGTCAACACAGTGTGGCCGGCGCCGGCCCCGTGGCCCACCACCAGGGCCACGAGGGGGCGGGCCAGGATCAGCAACCCGGCCGCAGCGGGGATGATGACGGCCAGCATCGTCCGCAGCCCCGTGCCCATGCGGCGGCGGAACGCCACCAGATCGCCCCGGGCCCANGCGGCGGTGAGCTCGGGCGCGGTGGCGCTCATGATCGACACGGCCACGATGCCGTAGGGAAGCTGGAAGAAGATGTAGGCGTAGGTGTAGGCGCTCAGGGCGCCCGACCCCACCTTCTGGGACAGGGCCAGGACCACGAGGAGCGCGGCCTGGTTGGTCAGGACGAGCCCGAAGGTCCATCCCGACAGGCGGACGATGGTGCGCACCGACTCGTGGCGGAAGTCCGGCTTCCAGTGCAGCTTCAGGCCCGCCCGCCGCAGGCTGGGGATCATCAAGCCCGCCTGGACCACGACCCCGGCCGTGGTGCCCAGGCCCAGCAGGAGGATCTGCCCCCGGTGGGCGGCCACGCCGCTCAGCGAGGCGTGGCGCACGGTGGTGCCGAAGACGAGCAGGATCGCCACGAGCACCACGTTGTTGGCGATGGGGGTGAACATGGGCGCCCCGAAGCGGCGCCGGGCGTTGAGCAGGGCTGTGCCCAGGCTGATGAAGCCGTAACAGGTGAGCTGGGGCACGAACAGGAACAGCAGGTCCTTGGCCACCTGCCTGGTCTGGGCCACGTCGGTGCTGTGGTTGAGCGCCGTGGTGGCGTCGACGATGAACGGCACCGCCACCAGGAAGACCACCGACGCGGCGGAGATCACGATCATGGTGACGCTCACCACCGCGGAGAGGGCGTCCCACGCCTCGTCGTCGGGGCGGGTGGTGAGGCGGTGTACGAACACCGGGATGAACGTGGCCGACAGGATGCCGCCCAGGACGATGTCCTGGACGATGTTGGGAATCGTGTTGGCGAGGTTGTAGGAGTCGGCCAGCCGCAGCCCGCCCAGCGCGTACCCCATGGCGAAGAGGCGCAGCAGTCCGGTGGCCCGCGACAAGGTGGTGCCCACGGCCATGAGCGATGTGGCCCGGCGCACCCCCTGTCCCTCCACCCCGGCGGGCGCGGCCGGGAGGGCGGCCTTCGTCCCGGCGGGCCTCTCGTCTGCCGGCCCCTCGTCTTGGGGTGCCTCGCCGACAGGCTCCTCGCCGACAGGCTCCTCACCGACGGGACTGTCATCGTCGAGCTCGTCGGGAAGGGGCACCCCTCCCTCTTCCGGCTCTTGAACCTCGGTCGGCTCCTGGACCTCGATCGTGCCCCGATCGGCGTCGGACGTGACCACCGGCAGTTCCTCGGTGGGATCGGGGTCCTCGGTGGGAGGAGGCTCCCTGGTACCGCTCACGTCGTCGAGGCCCGGGCGCGGGTCATGGTGTGGGCCCCTCGGCGCGTCTTGCCGCGCCACACGGTGCGTCCCCACCACACCAGGAGGACCACGACCGCTCCCACCGACAGCACGATGGCCACCGCCGAGGAGGCGATGGAGCGCACCGTGAGCTGGCCTTCGGCGAGCACGACGGCACCTGCAGGGCTGGTGAGCTGCACGCCGATCTGGAAGTCCCCCGACGCCCGCGACTGCATGTCGACGTACACGGCGTTGGTGGAGTGGCTGAGCGTGCACAACTCCGAGAAGCTCGACCGGTCGGGCGAGCTCAGCACCTGCGGCGCCCGGCACAGCGCCCCCGAGACCTGGGTGCCCGATCTCGGGAACCGGACCTTGTCGCTCGTGAGCCGCACCTCGACGGTCACGGGGTAGGGCGTGTTGCGGAGGATGGTGATGGGCACGCTGGCGGTCCCGGCGGTGAGGCGGACGGTGTCGGAACGCACCGACAGGCCCCGGAGCTGGCGGGCGGAGGCGGCCTCGAAGCCGGCCAGGGCCGCCTGCTGCTGGCGGGGGGTGAGCAGGCTCGACTCGGCGGCCAGGAGGAGGTCGCCCACGGCCTGGGCCGAGGCGCTCCCCGCCGCGCTCGCGGCCACCGCGCTCTGCAGGCCTTCCTGGCGGGCCCGCGCCGTGCGCAGGGCACGCACCACCGACCCCGGCGACGCAGCCTCGGCCAGCGGGTGCCGGGTCACGGGTTGGCGGTCCGCACCCACCGGGACCTGGGCGAAGAACTGGTCGAGGGTGACCGACCGGATGACGGGGTTGCCCTGCAGCCCGGTGAGGAGGGTGGACACGAAGGCGGGGTCCGGGGCCCACGCCGGGGGAGCGACGCCCACCAACCCCCGTGTCGCCGGGGTGCCGCCCGGGCCCAGGAGGTTGGGGGCCTCGTAGTAGACGAGGGAGAGCTCGGCCAGCAGCTGGATGGCGGTGAGCGGGCCGTCGGCTCCCTTGGCCGCGGCCAGGCGTGTGCCCAGGCCGGTGTCCGACACCATGGCCGTGGGTGCCGCCCCGCGGCCCGACACCGGCGACAGGGTGAAGGGCTGGGTGGTGGTGAGCGGGCCCGTCGGGCCCGACACCGTGCTCGGGGGCACGACCAGGTACTCGAAGAGTGGCGCCAAGGCGTTCACCCCGGCCGGGCCGAGCCCGGAGGTGGCCACCCACTCGTCCGAGGAGGCGTGCGCGCCGATCCCGGTGGAACCGAGGACCTGTGCGCCCCGCCGGAGCTGCGTGGAGAGCTCGCCGGTCAGCCCGGCGCCCGCGAGGGCGCCGGCGTCCACGGGCACGAAGGGCCCCGACAGGGTCTGGCGGGTGAGCGAGGCCGACAGTGCGGTGAACTCCGCCACGGTGTGCGCCCGGCCCGTGGTGGCCAGGTCCTCGAGGGTGGCGGGATCGGGCACCAGCGTCACGGGCACCGACGGCGAGGCTCCGACGGCATCGAGCAGTCCGGTGAGCGCGTCGACCCTGGTCGGGCTCGGAGCCGGGACGAGGCCGTCTCGGCCGGCGGTGGGCGGGGCCAGGCCCAGGGGCGCCACCAGGGCGAACCGCAGCGGCTGGCTGGTGGAGGAGGGGTCGTCGTAGACGAGGTAGGTGATGAGCTCGGTGCCCGCCGCGCCCGGAGCCGTCCCCGATCCCGAGGCCGAGGAGTCGGTCAGGGCGACCTTGACCGGGTAGACGTTGGCGCAGCTCCCGGGCCGGCAACCCAGGTCCGCCGTCCAGTCGCCGGTCCCGGTGGGCCTGATGTCGCCGTCGACGGGGATGGTCACGTGGGTGATCCCCTGCGTGTCGGTGCTGAACGTCGTGAGTGCCATGGCCGGCGACTGCGCCTTCACCGAGCCCAGGCTGCGCCCGCTCAGTGTCTCGTCGAAGGCCGAACGGGTCGAGAGCGCGGCGTACACCGTGAAGGAGAGCGCCAGGTCCGAGCGCGGCGCAGCGCTCTGGACCTGCAGTCCCATGGTCAGGTCCTGGTCGCCGACGGCGGGGCCCACCCACGCCGACTGGCGCACCAGGGTGAGGTGGTCGGCCCGTCGCCCGCCGACGGCGGCCCAGGTGGCACGAGCGGAGAACCCGGGCACCACACCGGCCAGGAGGGTGACGGCGCAGAGGATGGCGCCGAGGGCGGGGAGCAGGGTGGCACCGACCCGCCATGGCACCGGGCGCCGGGAGCTCCGGGCGCACGTGGCGGGGGTGCGGTCACCGCCGCGTGCGGGGGCGATGCTCGCCTCGGTCCGGTCCACCTCGGCGTCACACCCTAGGGCAGCGCCACACCCGACCCCGGGAGGCTTCGGGGCCCGGCCTACAGCCCGAACCCGGCGCCGCGCAGGCCCTCGACGGCGGCGGGAGGGCCCCCCAGCTCCACGTGCGCGGCGGCGCGCCGTCCCGAGAGGAAGAGGACGATCTCGCCCGGGGTCCCGGTGATGGTGGCGGTGGGAGACCCGGTCCGGGCGTGGATGACGTCCCCGCCGGGCCCGACGAGATCGAGGCCCACCGTCTTGAGGGACCGCGTCATGAACTTGGCGCTGCGGCGCAACGACTTCCACAGCGCGGCCTCGACCTCGACGAGCTCACGGGGAGTGCGCGGCGTGGTGTCAGCCCCGCCGCGCCGGACGTCCTCGTGGTGGATGAAGTACTCGCTCGTGTTCATCACCTTGTCGAAGGGGGCGAGCAACGGCGGCGGCCCGCGCCGCACGAGGGCCACCAGCTCGGCGTAGGAATGGGCCTGCTTGGTGCGTTCGAGGATGCGGGCCGTCAGCCGGGCGGCCGCGCCTCCCATGACGAGCCCGGGCCCCGACAGCGGTTTGCGCTCCCGGATGACGAGATGCGCGGCGAGGTCATAGGTGGCCCAGCCTTCGCACAGCGTGGGGGCGTCGGGCCCCTTCTGGACGAAGAGATCGCACAGAGCGGCGCGCTCGGCGCGGTGAGGTGGGAGGCTCGTCACGCGGCGGACCATACGACCACGACGGTGTGCGGTCAACGCCGCACTACCCTCGACGTCCGGTGATCCCCGACCGCTTTCAGCCTCTGGTGCAGGCCACCGCCGACCTGGCGCGCCGCTTCGACGCGGCCGGCCACCGCCTGTACGTGGTGGGAGGCTCGGTGCGCGACGCCTTCGCCGGCGACGTGGTCCCGCCCAAGCGGGACGTCGACCTCACCACCGACGCGCGGCCCGACGACGTCGAGGCCTTGGTCAAGGGATGGGCCGACGCGCTCTGGCTCCAGGGCAAGCGCTTCGGCACCATCGGGCTCCGCAAGGGTGACCGCGTCTTCGAGATCACCACGCACCGCGCCGAGGTGTACGTGCCCGACTCGCGCAAGCCCGAGGTGTCGTTCGGGGACTCGGTCGAGGTCGACTTGTCGCGGCGCGACTTCACCGTGAACGCCATGGCACTGCGGCTGCCGGACCTCGAGCTCGTCGACCCCTTCGACGGCCTCGCCGACCTCGCCGCGCACCGGTTGCGCACGCCGCTGTCGGCCGAGGCCTCCTTCGCCGACGACCCGCTGCGCATGCTGCGCGCGGCGCGCTTTGTGGCCGGCTTCGGCCTGGAGCCGGTCCCCGAGATCCCCGCCGCCGTCCACGCCATGCACGACCGCCTGTCGATCGTGTCGGTCGAGCGCATCCGTGACGAGCTCGACAAGCTCCTCGTGGTGGACAAGCCCTCGCCGGGATTGTGGTTCGTGGTGGAGACGGGCCTGGCCGACGAGTTCCTCCCCGAGCTGCCCCGCCTCGCCCTGGAGCAGGACCCCATCCACCGGCACAAGGACGTCCTGGCCCACACCCTCGCCGTCGTCGACAAGACGAGCCCCGACCGCCTGCTGCGGTTGGCCGCGCTCCTCCACGACATCGGCAAGCCCCGCACGCGCGCCTTCGGGCCGGGTGGGGTGACGTTCCATCATCACGAAGTGGTCGGCGCCCGCATGACGCGCGACCGGCTCAATGCGCTGCGCTACGCGCACGAGGACGTCCAGGTGGTCACGAAACTCGTCGAGCTGCACCTGCGCTTCCACACCTACCGGCTGGGATGGACCGATCGCGCCGTCCGCCGCTACGTGCGAGACGCGGGCCCGCTCCTCGACCGGCTCAACGAGCTCACCCGGTCCGACTGCACCACCCGCAACGCGGCCCGGGCCCGGGCCCTGGAGCGCCGCATGGACGAGCTCGAACGCCGCATCGAGGAGCTGCGGGAGAAGGAGGAGCTCGACGCGGTGCGCCCCGAGCTCGACGGGCGCCGGGTCATGGACCATCTCGGCGTGGCTCCGGGACCGATCGTGGGCCAGGCCCTGGAGTTCCTGCTGGAGCTGCGCCTCGACGAAGGCCCCCTGGGCGAGGACGAGGCCTACCGGCGCCTCGACGAGTGGTGGGACAAGCGCCAGCGGGAAGAGGAGTGACCAGGGCCGATCCCCCGCCGTGCTCAGTCTCCGGGGGAGGGGGGCGAGGCCTCGCCGGCGGCGAACGCCTCGACCAGACGGTACGCCTCGTCGTCGTGGTACTGCACCGGCGGTGACTTCATGAAGTACGCCGAGGGCCCCACGAGCGGCCCCCCGATGCCGCGGTCGAGGGCGAGCTTGGCGCAGCGCACCGCGTCGATGATCACGCCCGCCGAGTTGGGCGAGTCCCACACCTCGAGCTTGAGCTCGAGGTTGATGGGCACGTCGCCGAAGTTGCGGCCCTCCATGCGGATGTAGGCCCACTTGCGGTCGTTGAGCCAGGGCACGTGGTCCGAAGGCCCGATGTGGACGTCGTCGGCGGGCAGGACGTAGTTCTCGACCTGGCTCGTCACGGCCTGGGTCTTGGAGATCTTCTTGGACTCGAGGCGCTGGCGCTCCAGCATGTTCATGAAGTCCATGTTGCCGCCGAAGTTGAGCTGGTAGGTCCGGTCGAGGGCGAGGCCCCGGTCCTCGAAGAGCCGTGTCAGGACGCGGTGCACGATGGTCGAGCCAACCTGGCTCTTGATGTCGTCCCCGATGATGGGCACACCCGCGTCGCGGAACTTGCGCGCCCAGGTCGGGTCGCTGGCGATGAACACGGGGATGGCGTTGACGAAGGCGACCCCGGCGTCGAGACAGGCCTGGGCGTAGTGACGCTGGGCCTCCTCGGAGCCGACGGGCAGGTAGCTCACGAGCACATCGGCACGGGCGTCGCGCAGCGCCCGGGCCACGTCGACGGCTTCGGCGGGAGACTCCTCCACGCTGTCGCGGTAGTAGGTGCCCAGACCGTCGAAGGTGGGGCCCCGCTGCACGGTCACGTCGAGATGGCCCACCGTGGCGAACCGGATGGTGTTGTTGTGCCCGGCCAGGATGGCCTTGGACAGGTCCACGCCGACCTTGGTGGCGTCCACGTCGAAGGCGGCGACGAACTCGACGTCGCGCACGTGGTAGCCGCCCAGGGTGACGTGCATCAACCCCGGCACCATGTCGTCGGGGTTGGCGTCGCGGTAGTACTCCACGCCTTGGACGAGCGAGCTGGCGCAGTTCCCCACACCGGCGATCGCGACCCGTACCGTGCTCATCTCGAATCTCCCTCTTCCTGAACTGTCCGATTTGTCCGACTTGTCTGAACCGTGGTGTTGACCGCGAACGCGGGTGGGCCCGCCGGCGCCGTGTCCCGGGCCCGCTCGGTCTCGATCAGCCGGTCGAGCCAGGCGATGTCGCGCTCGGTGGACTCGGTGGTGTGCTCCATGAGTGCCCGTGCGTAGGTGTCGAGCCGTCCCTCGGCCGCGGCCGCGGCGGCCCGCGCCTCGGCCAGGCGCTGGAAGAGCTGGCCGCGCCGGCGCTCGAGCAGGCGCAGGCGGGCGTGGGGGGGAAGGTAGCGGGCGAAGGCCAGGCGCAGGCTGAAGTTGCGGGCGTCGTCGTTGCCCCCGGCCTGCTCGCTGTGGAGGAGCTCGGCGAACTGGCGGCGCC
>JGI12269J14319_10000707_pt1 | contig 32347 bp, 22 predicted proteins | sample PeaSoiSIISIP2007_FD_14319 | JGI IMG/M metagenome (IMG submission 14319)
CTGAATTGCCATACGGCTGTTATATGTCTTAGTAATCTGCAACCCATTGCTCTTTAAAAAATCAATGATCTTATTATGCGAATTTTCATCTGGCAAATAGCTATTCGCTAGGTCTTGATCACTTACAACCCTGCCAACTGTTCTTTTGGAATGTGCTATACCCATTTTTTGTTTTAAAATATTTTTGTTACGTAACTTAAGCGCGATGGTTATATTTAATTGTTTGTCAGGCTCTACATCTCCGGTTTTGATCACATCGCTCTGGCTTAGCAAAGGGGTAACGTCACTTACTGTCAGTGGAACATAGGATTGGTTTTGAATTGTGTCAGCAAATGCAGGCTGTACGGTCATAAGAAAACTGATTAATAGTATTATAATGGTCAATGCTTTTTTCATTTTTCCACACTCCTTCACTTATAAATACGGTTAACGCTAGTCTGTTATTTGTTTTGAGTCGCCTCATCTTCACAATAACAATTTTTACTTTATGATTAGTATTCAATGTCAAACTAACCCTTGGTCAAATTATACCCATGGATCTTATAACCCATATTATAAACAATAGCGCCAGCATCCTTATCAATATAATGCTGGCGCTATTGTTTATTGAACTTTTAAATCCAAGTGTTTTACTTAATTTGGTGAGTTTGAGTTATTAGGGCCTTGATTAGATCCACCATTTGTGGGCGTCATAAACCCACCGTTAAACTCCGACAGACTGTGCTTGAGGAAATTTTAGAGCGTGTACTGAACTATGGCTTGCCGTATCTGCTAATACAGAAGATGCCGAGATAAGTGTTACCATCGCCGTAGCCGTTACAGTTGTGCTTGCTTTCCTAATTTTCATCAGTTTAATACTTCCTTTCCATTTTCAGTCGCGCTTGCAATATGTATCTGTAAGACAATGTCATTATGCAATACGAATCTGAAAGGAGGCTGAGGGTTAACTGAAAGTTAGCTGAGTCTTTTCTTAATATTTTCTGAAACTGAAGGAACTTTTTTAGTACGGCATTAGATAACTATTGTAGAATATTCACTCATTCATCGTTTACTGACTCGTAACCCTTGTCCCATTTAAAAAGGCTATAAAGGACTGGGAAGCCAGAGAAACCGAAATATTCTTTTTCGTCGCAATACCTATTTTGCGTTGCGGTATGGCAGGGAAGACCGAAACTTCCTTCAGTATACCTAGAGCTAGTTCCTCAGAAACAAAACTTTTGATCACCGTGGCAATCCCCAACCCGATCTTTGCAAATTCAATTAAGATATCCATACTGCTGATCTCTATTTCGGGTGTAACGCTGAGATGATTGGCCTTAAAATAGTCGTCAATATAGATTCGTGACAGATTCTTGGCCTCCAACATAAGGAGCGGGTAACTCACAAGCTTCTCAAGGGGGAGGGCGCTTTCCGTGATGTCATACTTCCTGCCTGCCACAAAGATGTCCTGAACGGTCATCAACTCGATATATTCCAGGTCTCCCTTGTCCATGGGAATGCTGATAATGCCAAAATCAAGCTGCCCTTGTTCCAAAAGCTTCAAGGTATCCGGTGAAGTCCGGTTGATGATTTGAATGCGTAGGCCGGGGTACTGATAATGAAATGCCTCCAGATGAGGTAAAAAGAAGTATCTACAAAGCGTGTCGCTTATGCCCACTTTGACAATACCCTCGGTCCTCTTTTTCAGCTTTTCCAGCATCATCTCTCCATTGTTCAGGGTTTCAAAGGCAATTTTCACATAATCATAGAGAATCTGCCCCTCTGTTGTGAGGGTGACACCCCTAGAATTTCTGATGAAAAGGGTACAACCAGTTAAGGCTTCCAACTTTTTAATAGATTTGCTGATGGCTGGCTGACTAATATAGAGCCTTTCTGCAGCTTCAGAAAGGCTCTGACACATAGCGGTAAAATAGAAAACCTTATAAAGCTCTGTATGCAACATATTATAACCTCCGGTTATAAATAGTATGATAAATAGGTATTTTAATTATAACAGGAAATGGAGTAGGATGGAATAAATGAAAAAGGGGGGATTGCATAATGAATGCGATTGAAAAAATCATTGCTACCCATGCTGGTCTTAAAGTCGTTAAACCGGGACAGATTGTTGATGTGAAGCTCGATTATGTGATGGCCAATGATGCTACAACCACCTTGGCGATTGATGTATTCAAAAAAGAATTAAAGGGTGAACGGGTTTTTGATCGGGAAAAGGTGGTTTTAGTTATGGATCATTATACGCCTTGCTGTTCTGTTGATGCAGCGGAAACCCACAAAAAGATGCGGCAGTTTGGAATGGATCAGGAGTTGAAATACGTTTACGACGGTGTGGGGGTATGTCATCAGCTCATGCTGGAGCATCATGCCAAACCGGGCGATTTTATCATTGGTGCCGATTCCCATACCTGTACCTATGGTGCCATCGGAGCCCTTTCCACAGGTATGGGATCAACGGATGTGGCAGTTGGTTGGAAGGAGGGCAAGGTCTGGATCAAGGTGCCTCCCGTCATCAAGATCCATGTCAGCGGAAAATGGCCCAAGGGTGTATACTCCAAGGATCTCGTCCTGAAGGTGATCGGTGACCTGACCGCCAAGGGTGCTACTTATAAGGCCCTGGTTTTTGAGGGGGAGGCCGTTAGGGACTTGACGGTTTCTGAGCGGGCGACCCTTTGCAACATGGGCATTGAAGCAGGAGCAAAATTTGCCTATGTGCAACCGGATGATAAGGTGAAAGCCTTCATGAAGGAATGGGGAAGAGAATATTATCCAGTGATTGAGCCCGATGAGGATGCTTCTTATGAACGGGTCTTAACTTACAATGTAGCGAACTTGGAACCCCAGATCGCCTATCCCCACAGCGTGGATCAAGTCAAACCTCTGTCCGACTTTGAAGGTCTCGAGATTGATGAAGTGTTTCTGGGTGCTTGTACCAATGGCAGGTTCGAGGATCTTGAAACAGCGGCGGCTATTCTGAAGGGAAAAAGGATCTCCGACAAGGTGCGGATGCTTGTCACACCTGCCAGCAACGCGGTATACATGGAGGCAATGGAACGAGGTCTGATCAGGAATTTCATTGAAAGCGGCGCCATGGTATCCCCCCCTGGCTGCAGCGCTTGCTTTGGCGGCACCATTGGTATTATCGGGCCTGGTGAGCGTCTCCTTACAACTGCCAATCGGAATTTTAAAGGCCGCGTGGGTAGCCCAGATGGAGAAATCTATCTTGCCAGCCCAGCAACTGCAGCAGCTTCTGCACTCTATGGAAAAATAACCGATCCGAGGAAGGTGATATAATATGATCAAAAGCAAAACTATCAAATTTGGAGATAATGTAGATACCGATCAGATCATTCCTGCTCAATACCTGAGTCAGGCTACAATCCAGCAAATGGCTCCCCATACCTTTGAATTCTATGGGAACTTTACGAAAGATTTTAAACCGGGGGATATTATTGCCGGCAATGATAATTTTGGGTGCGGATCTTCAAGGGAGCAGGCTCCTGCCGTTCTAAAAGAAAGAGGTGTCAGTGCAGTCGTTGCCAGAAGCTTTGCCAGGATTTTTTATCGCAACGCCATCAACATTGGGCTGCTGTTAGTGGAATGTGAAAAGGCGGATGAGATCAGACAGGGTGATGTACTGGAGATTGACACTGAAATGGGGGCCATAAGAAATATCACCTCCGACAGTACCCTCGAAATCACTCCTTTGCCACCTTTCATGCAAGAAATATTGAATTGTGGTGGGATTGTAAAATATCTTGATAATAGGAGGGGATAACATGACGGATTGGAGTGCGGATCAATACCTGAAATTTAAAAATGAACGGACACAACCTGCTATTGATTTGGTGAATCGTATTGGTATGGAGAACCCGAAGAAGATTATCGATATCGGTTGCGGACCGGGAAACAGTACAGAGGTTCTTGCACGTCGATTCAAGGAGGCGTATATCGCAGGCGTCGACAACTCGGAGAATATGGTTTCTAAAGCAAAAGAAAATTATCCACACCTTGATTTCTCGCTCTGTGATGTAGGCGGAGATTTATCAGGGCTGGACAAGGATTTTGACATCGTTTTCTCCAATGCCTGTATTCAATGGGTGCCAGATCACAGGTTACTATTAAAAAATCTCCTGGGACTCCTTGGAAACTCAGGGGTTTTGGCAATTCAAATTCCGTTTAATTTCAATGAGCCCATTCAACAAATCATTGATGAAATCAGAGTTTCAGAAGAATGGACGGGTTATTTTCCTCGGAAGCGCCCCTATCATACCTTGAACCCAAGTGAGTATTATGATATTTTCTCTGAGATAGCGACGGATTTTAAGGTTTGGGAAGTCACCTACTACCATGTATTAAAATCACATGAGGACATTTTAGAATGGTATCGGGGAACCGGAATGCGTCCCTATCTTAGTGCTCTCCCAGAAGAAAAGCAGCCATTATTTGAACAGGATGTTCTAAACGGTATCATTCGATGCTATCCCCAACAGAAAAATGGTGATGTTCTTTTCCGATTCCCACGCTTGTTTCTGATGGCGCATCCTTTATAGAGTAAAAAGTAGAAATCTTTAAAAGTTTCTGGGTGTTCCTGATTCTGCTTCGGCGACGATAGTCTCCGGTGGAGAGTATCGCCGAGCCGCCTTTCCCAAAAGAAATACTTGGCGGCGAAGGAGGTAGACTCTGCCACCGAAGTCCCGATCGATGTTCAGCTAAGCTAAACGAGTTCGCTATGGATTACGGGGGGTAACAGTGTATGGAATTTATTATTGAGGACAAAGCAAGAAATATTATTGAAAAAAAGGGGGGAAATTTGATTATTAAAAAAGAAGTCGGCTACAGTTGAAATGGTTGCATTAGCAGACTCTGGTCAGAGGCTGGCAACAAAACTAAAAGTACAAAGTTCTATGATGAATATCAACATCAGGGAATAAAAATATTTATAGATAAAACCCTTGATGTATCAAATCAAATTCAAATCAAATTCAAATTGATTTAAAATCAGATCTCCCTCTATTGGGACCGTCCTTTACAATTAATGGTGTGGCTTTAAGTTATTCGGATCTTAAACCATAAACAAGTATATAATGACAATTGGTTAAAGAAGGATGAATGGAAGACCGAATTCAAAGAACCATATGTGTCACAATCCCTTCCGCTAGAAATGGTGGGAGGGGTTTTTGGCATTAAATTATGAGATATTCAGAACGTCTAGTATTATATTAATAGTTGTCTGATCTCTAAAAATACCGAGTAAAGGGGGATCGGGTTTGAAAAAAATAAAAGTCATAAATAGCTTTTAAGAGAAATTGATAAAGGTGAAGGTCTAAAATCTACGGATTTCGACTTCAGTTTAATTCCTAGAAAAGAATGGTGTCTTTGCTGAGACATACATACCCAGGATTAGAAGAATTGAAACCATGGTTGAGTCTAGATACAATTATGCCCCATTTGTATGCTAAAATAGAAACCGTCTACTGAATAAATAGTTGGTAAAAGGGAGATAAAGAAATGTATGAATAAGGAAGACATTGCCAGTGTCCGCAGAGAACTGAAACCAAACAACTCTAAATTGAAAATCCAAGAAATTTGTAGTTATTTTGTAAAACAGGATAGCAAGGATATCCTTTGTTCTGAAGAGCTACATTTTGATATGATGGACGAGCAAAGAAAAGAATTATATTTGAATAACTTCAAAAAGGTATTATCAGGAAAAATTGATTCTAAAATTTTCGAATTAGAGTTCAAGGATAATAAGCTTGGCGAAAATGAAACTCAAAAGCATATGATTCATACTTTGCATACCAAGAATTTCAGAGAGGCGACATTAACGATTGTGAATAAAATTCTGGAAGAAACTTGTGAGACCTATGAGCAAGATTTTATGATAAGCTTTGTACGAGGAGAGACTTATAAATCAACCGGGAAGAAAAATAACGAGCTAGAAGATGATACCGAAGCCTATACCTTGAAATTTTTCATAGGTAGTGTCTGTCCTATTGTTATTCCTAAAAAATCGCTCAAATTTGATTTCGAAGAAAAAGGGTTCAAAACGAACGATCCTATGAACGTGGTTATTAATACGGAGGCTCCTTTTGAGGGGTTTATGTTCCCATCGTTTAGCGAAGCCGCAGCAGAGACTGATAAAGTTGTTTATTATACTAAAAAAGAAAACAAGCCCAATACGTTGTTTGTAGAAAATATTCTCGATTGCGAATTCAAATCGACTGCCAAGGCTGACAAAGAGCGCTTTTTAGAAGTTGTCCGAGATATTGTAGGGGCAGAAATTGGACCCGAAGTTGTTTCGAGCATCTATGAGGAACTTGGGCGCCGGCTAGACATAGAGGCTGAAAGTGGAGAAGCCTCTTTGATAGGGTTGAAAGATATGGAGAAAATTTTGGAAACTAGCGGAATTAGTACCTCAGATAAGTTAAGAACCTCGTTTCTGGGAATTATGGGCGGGGAGAACTACGAGTTTAAAGCATCAAGCATTACACCTAATTATGCTACGAAATCGATTAAAATAGACACTAACATAGCGGCGATTTCGATCGGTCCTCAAGATCTAAAAAATGTCAAGCAAGTAATCAAGGATGGCATACGATACCTCATGATTCGAATAGATGACACAGCCACACTTGAAGGCTTTGATTTGGTCACTGAAAAATTGTAAAAAAGAAAAGAAGGTGCTTTCCACTGTTAGAAATCGAAAAGCCTAGAATCGAGTGTATAAAACGTTCTGAAGACGACTCCTATGCAAAATTCGTCGTTGAGCCTCTTGAGAGAGGATACGGGATCACCTTAGGGAATTCTTTAAGACGTATTTTGTTATCTTCTCTTCCTGGCTCAGCAGTAACATCAATCAAGATCGAAGAAATGCGGGGCGTGTCGGAAAATGTTGTGAATATTACTCTCAACATAAAGTCTCTTACTTTGAAAGGTTATACGGATGAACCGCGGATTCTCTGTTTAGAGGCTCAGGGCGAAGGGGACGTTACAGCAGCCGACATCATAACTGACCTAGATATTGAGATATTAAACCCTGATTTGAAGATAGCCACTTTAGATAAAGATGGTCGATTATTTATGAAAATGACCGTAGAACGAGGCAAGGGTTACGTTTCTAAAACATCAGAGGGTACTATCGACTCTATCTTTACCCCGATTTACAAGGTCAACTACGATGTAGAACCTACCCGAGTTGGTCAAATCACGGACTATGACAAGTTAACTCTCGAAGCGTGGTCGAACGGCAGTATTTCGCCAGAGGAAGCTATCAGTACGGCAGCCAAAATGATGGTTGACCATCTGAGCATTTTTATGGAAAGTGTTGTCGAACCTGAGCCCGATGTTATAGAAAATGTGGAAGATTCTATGAGCAAAACTCCGAAAATGTTGGTAGAAAATCTGGATCTTTCTGTTCGCTCCTATAACTCGCTCAAACGGGCAGGTCTAAATACGTTGGAAGATCTCACCAAAAAGACAGAAAAGGAATTGATTAAAATGCGCAATCTTGGTATCAAGTCGTTTGAAGAGGTAAAATCCAAACTTGAAGAATTGGGGTTATCGTTCCTGCCAGAAGATGAGTAAATTCGGAGGAACTAAAGAAGTTAAGGCATTTGCTAAATGGATGAATCTATAATGATAGCCCTTTGGCACAAAACCAAGGGCTATTTTATTTGAAAATAAGCAAATAACCTCATATTTATTGCGTATACGCTATAATAAATTGAGATCAAGATTTGAAAGAGAGGAACACATTATGATAATTATCACTAGCCAACACTACCGCAACGACAAAATAACTGAATCCAAGAAATTAGAGTTAATCGATTGCTCAGAATTAGTCCTTACGGTTTACGCAGTTGGTTTTGATGACCTGTATATCCTTCACGACGGCCACCACGCGCGCGAAGCTGCCCTGGAACTTGGCATATCTGTAACTTACGAGTGCATCGATCACCCCGCAGGCTTAACTGGCGAAGATCTACTAGAACAAAGTAGGCAAGATGGTGATTGGTACTATATTAAGACTGGTGATTTTGTTTGGCGATAAAAGACTATGTATAGTCTTTTAAGGGGGCGGGGACAATGATGCAAATGTCACATCTACAAGGGTACCTCGAGCGACTACCTTGCCCCCCACAAGACTTTGCTGACTTACGAGCCCACTTCCACTAAAGTTAAAATGTAATTCGGATTGGCTTAAAAATTCCCCAGCCTGTCGCATATTCATTCCTATAAGATTGGGAACGACCGTTTCACTAGGCTGCGGCTGACGTTCAGGGGTCACAACAGGCTGTATAATAGGTCTAACAGGGGCAACACTAGGACTTATTGTGACTGAATTTTGAATGTTACTGGGAGAAGGAACATTTAATGCATCCAGAGCACCTTGAATAATTATTTTAGCTGTTGGACTACACAATGGCCCACCTTCATGTTCCCCACCTTTGGGACCGTTAGCTATGACTAAAACTGCAACTTTAGGATTTTCTGCTGGAGCGAAAGCCTCAAAAGAGGCCACAAAATCAGAGGCCGAGTAGGTATGGGTTGTTGGATCAATTTCTTGTGCAGTTCCTGATTTACCAGCAACATTAATTCCTGGGATCTCCGCCAGTCTTCCAGTTCCATCTGTAACAACACTCTCCATAACATTTACCATTTCAGCAGAGGTTTGGGCTGATATGACACTTCTTACTTTGGTTGGTTGATTTTGCTGAACAATGGTTCCATCAGGAGCAGTTATTTTATCGACTACATACGGCTTGTAAAGAGTTCCGCCATTAGCTACAGTGCATAAAGCCATCATGAGCTGAATTGGAGTAACCAAATTTGATTGCCCAAAAGACATTGTGGCTAAATCACCATCTTTTACTTTCCCTTGAGGTATAATTAAGCCACTTTCTTCGCCAGCAATATCAATTCCAGTTTTTGCACCAAAACCGAAGTTCATAAGGTAACGATAAAATTTTACTAATCCAAGCCTTAATCCTACCTGTGATAGTACAACATTCGATGATTGCTCCATACCTTCCCTAAATGAAGTGGGACCAGCTGGCCTCATTCCATAATCCCAATTCATAATTGTATGACCTCCAATTTTTATGAATCCTGGATCTGGAAATAGTTCGTCTGGAGAAATTAATTTTTCTTCTAGAGCCCCTGAACCTGTAACGATCTTAAAAGTTGAACCGGGCTCGTAGTTCATTCCTATGGATCTATTAATCCAATTATTCGGAGATGTGTTTCCAAAATTATTAGGATCAAACGAGGGATTCGTTCCCATTCCCAAAACCCTACCGGTCTGTGGGTCCATTGCCAAAATAGTAACACTTTTCGCCTGTGTTGAAGCTTCTAAAGCGATTAATTGTTGTTCAATTAAAGATTGAATCGCAGAATTTAATGTTAACGTTAAATTATCCCCTGCGTGAGGTGCTTTAACTTCAGAAGGCGCGTCAGGGATTACCTGACGACTGGATGTTTCTTCGTTAGAGGATTGTCCAAGTGTTCCGTAAAGAAATTTATCATAATAAGCTTCTACGCCACCTATTCCATGTCCAGTCTGATTGACGAATCCTAGTACAGAAGCCGCCCATGAATTTAGGGGATAGATTCGTTTTGATTCGTTGACAAAACCAAAACCAGGAATATTCAAATTATGAACTTGATTCGCCTTTTCAATATCTACTTGATAGGCGATGTTGATCCACAATTCATCCTTATTGAGTTTATCTAGAATAGTTTTTGGATCTTGACCAATAATATTTCCCACTGTTTTAGCAATATCGTCTTTAGACATTTTAGTATATTTATGTTTATCGATAAGCTGGGTAAGTGTTCTCGGGTCCGCATAGATTTCTTGAGCTGGTACACTTCGGCTTAATACATTGCCTTCATTATCGTAAATAACTCCTCGATCAGGTAATAATGTTTGATTGACCATTCGATTGATTATTCCTTTTGCAGTTAAATCATTGGCCTGAAATACTTGTAAAGAGATTAATTGGGCAATTATTAGGATAACTGTTAATATCAGAGGTAGATAAACAGTGTATTCCCTTGAAAAATAGCTTAGTTTTAGTCTCTTAAATACAATTCTCATAGATTTTTAATAACGCCCTTCTTTGCTTATGTACTTGCGCTAGGATCTTGACTGAAAATAGCCCCTGTACAAAGCAGTACAGAGGCTATTGCTTACTTATATATAGTCTACCAATTAACTTGTCACATTTCAATATAATGCATAGGATTTGTCAGATTGAGCAAGGTATTTCCAGGAATTTATCTGATTTCTGATAGGAGGTTGTATGAGAATTGAGCAACACTATTGGCATCCCATTTATTCTCCCCATTTTTTGGTTCGTTATTTTTTTACCAACTCATCTAGCGAGCTCAGTGATAGTTTATAGAGACGCAAGGACCCTTGAGTGGTCAGCCTTGGATATTAGGCCTTTCCTTTGGTTTGGAATTGCATTTTCGATACCTATTTTAGGAATGTTCATATATTGGTTAATGAACCATTCCTCATTAACAAAACACCATCTATAAGGATTGTAAAAATAGGTTTAGTACGAAAAGACAGACCTTGATAAATAAGGAAAACACTTGCAAATGAAAAACCCTTCACCAACTATTTAGGTGAAGGGTTTTTCATTTGCCTAGAATTATCCTTGAGTCGGTACAAATATTGGCATAAGGCATAGGAAACAATCATCTTCCTAACGAGTGGGAATAAAATATTCGGTTTTTGGAAATATTAGGGCTGTTAATAGTTTTCTTAGAAATATTATTGCAGAAAAGTGGATAGAGATTGGCCCAAACGAAATATGGCTTCAACTAGGTCATATACTCTAGTATGGAGGGATGCCAGTGGAACATTCCGTGCAGTTAGGAACGCAAAAATACCGGGAGACTATCTGTGAATGCTTACGTGAATTGCGTGAGAGGGAACAACTTCCTTTACAGATTCTGGAACAGCGGCAGGGGAAACGCTGGATTATTCAGTGTAAGTTTTATGACCCTTCGCAAGAGATGATAGAAGATGACGGCATAATTCAAAGAATCCACCGCTATTACTTGGCAAATGCACTTGCGGAGACAATTTTGCTTCATTGGGAGAAAGAACATGTTCGCCAAGTAATCAAAAAAAAGCATCGTTTTACGAAAGACAATTGGCAGATGGTAACCAACAAGGCTTTGGAGTATTTAAATAAAGGATTAGGGCAAGTTCGTGGATACCGTGTTAACCGCAAGACGAGCCTTGTGACCCAGATTTTGAGTTGCTTAGATCAGAGTGACGTTTTTGACATAGAGGGTTTTTTGCATTTTCGTGCGCAGGAGTATAAAAGCGATGTTAGCAAGGCCGTGGAATTCGCGATTAACGAGTACGTGGTTGAAAAAGAGTACCTGGAGTTTATTCAACTCTTAAGGCATTTTGTGGATAGTCAAAAGCCTCGTTTAGAGATTTTGCATGTTGGCATGACGCCCCAAGGCAGGTTCCATCTTTATAACAATGAAGGGGTCAAAGTAACGCATCAGTACCTAGAAGATTATCAACTTGATAACGTCCGAGAGTTGGGTTATGAAGACTTATTAGTCAGCGCGTTGATTGCCGTTGCGCCTCGCCAAGTTACGTTACATATTCGTTATGAGGGTTATAAAGATACGTTGCAAACGATTCGAAGTGTTTTCGGGGAGCGTGTGCAAGATTGTCAAGGTTGTTCTTTATGTGAAAAATTTTGACAAAGAAGAGGAGACATTGATATAATAAATTAAGAATTTTGCCGAAAAATTAGCTGGCAAGAGAAGGCATAGGCTGGATATTGAGTTATAAATCGATGATAGGGAGAGTACCCTGATTCTATTGTGTAAGAGAAGGAATGCCAAGGCTGCAAGCATTTCTCACGAGCATTCAGGAGAAAACCACCCTTAAGTGTTGGGCGTGCGTAAGCTCAGCCGTACCCCGCGTTAAGGGAGAACGAGTGAAAGGGTATTCGTATGACCTTTCAATTGGGTGGAACCACGGGAGTAAACTCTCGTCCCTATTTGGGATGAGGGTTTTTTTATTTTCAAAATTGGTAAGGAGTGATTTTAATGATTCAGGTTACTTTAAAAGACGGCTCAATTCGCGAGGTTGAACAGGGAACGACAATAGCAGGACTGGCCGCCGCTATCTCCCGAGGCTTAGCTAAGTTAGCTGTAGCTGGGAAAGTCAATGACAAGATGAAGGATCTTACGTTTCAGCTCACTGAAAACGCGGCAGTCGAGATTGTAACGATAGATAGTGAGGAAGGATTAGAGGTATTAAGACACTCTACTTCCCATTTGATGGCCCAAGCTGTGGGAAATTTGTTTCCGGGGACGAAATTTGGCATAGGCCCAGCCATTGCAAAAGGATATTACTATGACTTTGACTCTGAGCATATCTTTACACCAGAGGATTTGGTAAATATAGAAAAAGAGATGAACCGACTGGTGAAGGAGAAGCATTCCTACGCACGGAGAGAGGTCTCCAGAGCTGAAGCGCTCGCCTACTTTAATGACCTGGGTGAAGGATATAAGGTTGAGCTCATTGAGGGTCTCCCTGAAGATGCTACGATCTCAATGTACACTCAAGGGAATTTTACAGACCTTTGCGCTGGACCCCATTTGCCTTCAACATCGAGTATCAAAGCCTTTAAGCTTATGAGCCTAGCGGGTGCGTATTGGCGGGGTAATGAGAAAAACAAAATGCTTCAACGTATCTACGGAACAGCTTTTGCTAAACCTTCAGATTTGGAAGATCACCTGTTTAAGCTGGAAGAGGCTAAACGACGGGATCATCGCAAGCTCGGTTTAGAGCTTGATCTTTTTAGCTTGCATGAGGAGGGCCCTGGTTTCCCCTTCTTCCATCCCAAAGGCATGATTTTACGTAATGCACTTGAGGATTTCTGGCGCCAGGAACACAGGAGACGTGGCTATCAAGAAATTAAGACTCCCATTATTCTGAATCGTTCGATGTGGGAGCAATCCGGCCATTGGGATCATTACAAAGAAAACATGTATTTTACCCAAATTGATGACCAAGACTATGCTGTAAAACCTATGAATTGCCCAGGCGGCATGATTATGTATAAGACAAAACTTCGCAGTTACCGGGATCTTCCACTGCGGGTCGGGGAATTGGGATTAGTACACCGCCATGAGCTTTCTGGTGCTTTACACGGTTTATTAAGGGTCCGAAATTTTACTCAAGACGATGCACACATCTTCATGCTCCCATCTCAAATCAAGGAAGAACTAATTGGCGTTATCGAGCTAGTTGACTATTTCTATAAAGTGTTTGGTTTTGACTATAATGTTGAATTGTCGACTCGTCCTGAAGGGTCCATGGGATCAGATGAGGACTGGGAAACGGCGACCAACGCACTTCAAGAAGCATTAGAGGAAAAAGGTATAGTTTACAAGGTTAATCCAGGCGATGGTGCCTTCTATGGACCTAAGATTGACTTTCATGTGCAGGATTGCCTCGATCGGACTTGGCAGTGCGGAACGATCCAACTCGATTTCCAAATGCCTGAGAAATTTGACTTAAACTATATCGGAGAAGATGGTCAAAAACATCGGCCAGTAATGATTCATCGAGTTGTGTATGGAAGCATCGAACGCTTCATTGCACTTTTGACGGAACACTATGCAGGGGCTTTTCCTGTCTGGTTGGCACCGCTTCAAGTTCGTATCTTGCCGATTAGTGAGCGACATCATGACTATGCTAGAACCCTTGTCTCCCGTCTCAACGAACTCGATATACGAGTAGAGGCAGACGAACGCAAAGAAAAAATTAGCTATAAGATCAGAGAAGCTCAAACTGAAAAGATTCCGTTTACGTTAGTTGTGGGGGATCAAGAATCCGAGTCTGATATGGTAGCAGTCCGTCGTTATGGTCAAGGGGATGCTGGAGAAAAGATGACGGTAGAAGAGTTTGTTATACTCATCCAAGCCGAAATTAAGAGTAAGAAAATTCTGAAGGTTAATCTTAAAGAGGACTAAGAATGAACTAAGACAAGTGAATTAGGTATAAATTTACATTACTTTGAGAAAGGGTGTTGACAAAAGCCAGCTATTAATATAAGATATTTGTTGTCAAGCAGAAGCCATCCGCTTCTCACCTTACGGCGTACGTTGTTAAGGTATCTTCTGGTCCTGAGCTTAGTATGTGCTCACGATTGTTTTAGAAGACGGGTGGTACTCATCCGTCTTTTTTGTTTTGCGCTGATATATTTAATGGGGGTGGTTTCTTATTAGCAAGGACTTAAGACTAAATGACGAAATCCGGGTTCGAGATGTCCGTCTTGTCGGTGAAGAAGGAGAACAACTTGGGATCATGACAGCACGAGATGCCTTGACCCTAGCAGTCGAGAAGTCTTTAGATCTCGTAGAGATCGCACCGACGGCCAAGCCGCCGGTCTGCAAACTAATGGATTATGGCAAATATAAGTATGAGCAAGCTAAGCGGGATAAAGAAGCTCGCAAAAAGCAAAAGAACATGGAAATTAAAGAAGTTAAATTGCGCCCGAACATTGAGGATCATGATTTCGAAACCAAAGCCCGCAACGCCCAACGCTTTTTAGCGGACGGTGATAAGGTAAAGGTCACGATCATGTTCCGTGGGCGCGAAGTTACACACCCTGAGCTTGGGAAATCGTTATGTGTGAGGCTCGCCGAGTTTTGCAAAGCAGAGTGTACTGTAGAGCGTGAGCCTAAGCTTGAGGGACGAAACATGATTATGATTTTGGCCACAATTAAACACGACTAATTACCAAGAGGGGGATTGCTCAATGCCTAAGATGAAAACCCACCGTGGAGCGGCTAAGCGCTTTAAGAAAACAGGAACCGGTAAAATCGTTCGGATGCATGGCTACACTAGTCACATGTTGGAGAAAAAGTCGCCGAAAAGAAAACGAAATTTGCGCCAATCGACTATCATGCACAAAAGCGATGCCAAACGGATTGCAAATATGATTGCTTATCTATAAATACTTGACTTAAAAGGAGGTCTTCGGGATGGCCCGTGTCAAAAAAGGCGTAACGAAACATGCACGACATAAAAAGATATTAAAGCTCGCAAAAGGATACCGTGGAGCGAAGAGCAAACTTTATCGCCCAGCGAATGAACAAGTCTTAAAATCCTTAGCTTATTCCTATGCGCATAGAAAAGATAACAAAGGTAACTTCCGTAAGCTTTGGATCGCCAGAATCAACGCAGCTGCACGTCTGAACGGTTTATCCTACAGCCGCATGATGAACGGTTTAAAGAAAGCTGGAGTTTCTGTTAATCGCAAAATTCTAGCCGAACTCGCGATTAGCGATGCGGCAGCGTTTACTGAAATCGTTAATGTTGCTAAAGTACAAATCAACGGATAAGGCATATGAAAGGAAATAACAAGTCAAACATGCCGACGCAGTATGACACAAAATAGACTGGCAGACTGACTGGTTATTTCCTTGAATGTGTCTTTAGAAAACTTGGTTAGCGACCACGAAGACACTGTCTTCGCACGTATTAGTCATTCTGTCAGCCCTCAGGCGACGTCGCTAGCCTTAGTTGCACTTATACTTTCTGAACTAGTATAAGTAGAGAGGGTGCAAATGCATCCTCTTTTACTCTTACTGGCATGAATTTATGGTATGGGCAATTCATGAATTGTCCATACGGTGTACGGAGGTGGCATAGATGCTTGAGTCCTTACAGAATGAACAGGTAAAATATGTGGTCTCCTTACAGCGGCGTAAAGTCCGTGAGGAGGCCCAATTGTTTGTGGTCGAAGGATGGCGATTTGTTGAGGAGGCAGTGAGCAGAAAGGCTCCTATCAAAAAGGTGTATATTTGCCAAGAACGTGAGCCGTTAGAGTGGCAGTCTCTTCAGAAAAGGTTATGTGAACGAAACATCCCTTTTGAGGAAGTGGATGGACGCGTGCTTCGTAAAATGAGCTCCACAGAAGAACCACAGGGTATTTTAGCGGTTGTTCATCAAACGAACCATTCATGGTCAGATTTACAAATCAATCCGAAGACAGTCTTGCTTATTTTGGACGGTATTCAGGATCCTGGGAACCTAGGTACCATTCTACGCACAGCGCTGGCTTCAGGCGTTCGTTATGTTTGTTTGACCCCGGGGACCGTCGATCTCTATAATCCTAAAGTGTTGAGGAGCACAATGGGGGCTCTGTTTTCCCTAGTCCTTCTGATCGACAAGCAACCAAAAGATATTTTAAACTTTTGTCGGGAACGAAAGCTGAGTATCTTGATGGGAGATATTCAAGGCTGCTCGGTATACCATACGAAATTGCCGGAGGGCCCACTTGCTCTGGTTGTCGGAAATGAGGGCAAGGGTCCATCTCCTTTGTTTAGGAGTTTGGATGTCCAGCGTGTTACTATTCCAATGGCGCAAGATGTAGAGTCCCTTAATGTGGCAATAGCTACGGGCATATTGTTATATGAAATTGTCCGGCAAAGGGATTTCTTGTAAAACGTAGGAGCTATATGCTATAATTTTCTGCAGGGCATATGCCACAAAAGAGACTGGCATACTGACTGGTTATTTTGTGGCATATGCCTAACATGAAAATAGACTAAATATGCAACTATAATGCGATGATCAGGTTAAAAGGTGTGGTTTCTTTTCAGGGAGGTATGGTCTTAGACTGTGAGCCAGCCAAGAAGGTATCCACCTCTTAAGGCGTTTCTCGAGAATGTGCCTTAAATTAAAGAGGTTAAATTTCGCCTGAGAGTGGCCTGCTGATCTGTAGGTAGGCCCGGTCTCCGCCGTTAAAAGGAGCTTAAGTGTGGCTGAATTGGCTAAACTAGGGTGGTACCGCGAGAATAGGCTCTCGTCCCTTTCAGGGGACGGGTGTCTTTTTTTCTATATACAGTCAGATCTCCAAGCCACTGAGCGGCACCACTGATGAATAGGTTAGAGCACCGCCCAAGGAGGGCAAGGTATCGGATGACTAAATGATGTGAGTAGTAAGAAAGGGTGGTTTACTTGAAGAGTGAAATCCTCCGTATTGGAGAAGAGACCTTGCGAGAACTGAAGGAGCTGGACAGGCAGGAAGCGCTCCAAGAGTTAAAGGTGAAGGTCTTCGGGAAAAAAGGGTCTCTAACCGCATTGCTGCGTCAAATGGGAGGCTTAAGCGCTGAAGAGCGGCCGATTATGGGTCAAGTTGTCAATGAGATGCGGAGCCGTCTGGAACAAGCGTGGGAAGAACGCAGCATAGAGTTAGACACGATGGCCTTAGAGAAGCGCTTGGCTACGGAACGCATTGACATTACGTTACCGGGAATTCGAGTTCTAAGTGGACATCATCATCCCCTTACTCAGGTTGTGGAAGAGATTGAAGACATCTTTTTGGGTATGGGATTCCAAATAGCCGAAGGACCGGAAATTGAGACGGATTATTATAATTTTGAAGCTCTGAATCTGCCGAAAGAGCACCCGGCTCGCGAAATGCAAGATTCCTTCTACATAACAGAGGAAATTCTCCTTCGAACCCAAACTTCTCCCGTTCAGATTCGCACAATGGAAAAACTTCATCCTCACCTCCCTGTGAAAGTCATCGCGCCAGGGAAAGTGTATCGCAATGATGACGATGCGACCCATTCCCCGATGTTTCACCAGGTTGAGGGGCTTGTTGTGGATCACGGGATTCGCATGTCAGATCTTAAGGGCATTCTTCTGAATTTCTCTCGCCAGATGTTCGGCGACTCCAGAGAGATTCGTTTAAGGCCGAGCTTTTTTCCATTTACTGAGCCAAGCGCTGAAGTGGATGTTTCCTGTATGCTTTGTGGGGGAGCGGGCTGTCGTCTCTGTAAAGGGACTGGATGGATAGAAATATTAGGATCGGGAATGGTTCATCCAAGAGTCTTAGAAATGGGCGGTTACAATCCGAAGGACGTCACGGGATTTGCCTTTGGTATGGGGGTGGAACGCATTGCTATGCTGAAATTCGGAATTGAAGATATGCGACTTCTATTTGATAACGACTTGCGCTTTTTGCAGCAGTTTTAAGGAGGAAAGGTCATGAAAGTCAGTTTAGAATGGTTGCGCGAACTGGTTGATGTCGATCAGAAGGCAGAACAGTTAGCGGAAACGTTAACCCGAGGCGGGATTGAAGTCGAGAATGTCGAGAATCTGAATAAAGGCTTCGAAAAAGTAGTGATCGGCGAAATAGTCAGTTTGACAAAACATCCCGATGCAGATCGACTTTGGGTCTGTGTCGTGAATGTGGCTCAAGAAGCCGTGACGATTGTCACAGGGGCTCAGAATTTGCTGGTTGGAGACCGGATTCCGGTGGCCTTAGTAGGAGCAACCCTTCCCAATGAACTGTCTATCCGGAAGTCTAAGCTGAGAGGGGTTGTCTCGCAAGGCATGTTGTGTTCGCGTGAAGAGCTCCTGCTTGATGCGACGGTAGGCATCGAGCGCAGTGCAGAAGGGATCCTTGTTTTACTACCTGAGGCCCCAATCGGAGAGAATTTCGGTAAATTTTTAGGACGCGAAGACAGTGTTCTGGATTTGGAACTTTACCCGAACCGGCCGGATTGCTTGGCAATGGTGAATGTCGCTCGAGAAGTAGGGTCTCTCACCAAGACAAAGCCCCATCTGCCTAAATGGGCGGATCAAAATCTAGCGCTTCCCCTACCAACGGATCCGAATCTTAAGATTATTATTGAAGATGAAGAGTTATGCTGGCGTTATGCTGGCTTAGTGGTCGAAGATGTTCAGATTGCTCCTTCTCCGGAGTGGATGCAGCGACGGCTTAAAGCCGCAGGGGTCCGGCCTATTAATAATATTGTGGATATTACCAACTACTGTATGCTGGAAATGGGACAACCGTTGCATGCCTTTGACAGGGACAAGATCGTAGGGGATGTTCACGTCCGAGCCGCGCGTGCGGAAGAAAAAATCGTCACCCTAGATGGAGTTGAACGGACACTCCAACCCGATACCTTGCTCATTGCGGATGACTGTCAGCCTTTGGCAGTTGCTGGTGTAATGGGTGGGTTAGATAGTGAAATCACAAGGGATACCAAGCGGTTGATGATTGAATCCGCTCACTTTTCTGCGGTCAGTGTTCGTCGGACAAGCCGTCGCTTAGGGCTCAGGTCGGAGGCTTCCAATCGCTTTGAAAAGGGTATCAATGTCTATGGAATCGTGGCCACGCTAGGGCGGGTTTGCGATTTGCTCCTGGATTTGGGGGCGGGGCGCCCGGTTGCTCTCGTGGATGTCGTGAAGAACCTTCCTCCTCAGCGTCAGGTTAGTCTATCGGTTGAACATACATCGACCGTCCTTGGTGCAGAGCTCAAATCTGCGGAGATTCGCCAAGTTTTGGAGGATTTGAACTTTGAATATACGGAACAAGCTGGACTATTCAACGTCGTGATTCCAACCTATCGCACAGACATTGAAATTGAAGAAGACCTTATGGAGGAAGTTGCCCGTCTGATCGGCTATGACCGTATACCGACAACACTACCTCAAGGAGATCTGACGCAAGGGAGCAGAACCCCTGAACAAGAGTTTCGTCGTCGACTGCGCCAGGCCTTGGTACGATCCGGGATGGATGAGGTCATCACCTATACGTTTACTCGTGCGGAAGCAGATGCCCAGTGGGGCAGCGCCAAGCATTCCATTCCTTTGCTCAATCCGTTACGAGAAGAACTCGGGGTTATGCGAACCTCACTTGTGCCGGGACTACTTGATGTTGCGGCCCGGAACGTATCACGCCGCAACACGGAGGTGAGCATTTTTGAGATCGGGAATACTTATTGGGGAGAGGAGCAACCTTTGCAGAAACTTCCTCGAGAAGAATTACGAGTGGCCGGGGTGGCCGTGGGTAAGAGCGGAAGGCATTGGCTAAACCAACCTGCAAACTATGATTTCTATTATCTCAAGGGAATATTAGAAGAAGTGACTCGAGAATTTGGGCTTAAATTAGAATACCGAATAGCTAAGAATCACTCCTTACTCCACCCAGGGCGTTCAGCTGACGTCTATCTTCAGAATCAGTGTGTTGGCTTCCTTGGTGAAATGCATCCCTCTCTAGAAAAGGAGTGGGGACTAGAACGGGTGGTAATATTCGAATTAGAGTTTGACTCACTGTTGGCGCGGATGCGACCAACCGTTCGTGCTCACTCTATCCCGCGGTTCCCTGCGATCCAAAGGGATCTAGCTGTAGTTGTAGTCAATGAGACTCCCGCTGATGCGGTGATGTCTAAGATGCGAAAGCTTGGTGGGGAATTGTTGCAACAAGTAGACATATTTGATGTCTATAAGGGAAAACCTATTCCGGATGATCACAAAAGCCTTGCTTTTGCGTTGCGCTATCAATCTCTAGAACGAACGTTGACGGATGAGGAAGTAAATCTGTTGAATTCGCGTATTCTAGAGGGGATTCAGCAGGAGTTCGGTGCGGAATGGCGAAAATAGAGAGAAAGATTAAAATTTGGTAGCAAAGAGAGCGAGGGGAAATTGTGACGCAGGAGTCAGTCAAAATCACTGTTGAAATTTTTGGAGAAAAGCATGTGGTCCGTGGTGAAAGGACAGCGACTTATATCCAAGAGTTGGCGCATGAAGTCGATAAGAAAATGCGCCTGATTGCTCAACGGTTACCTCGCTTGGGTGTTCACCAAATTGCTGTTTTGACCGCTCTAAATTTCGCTGATGAGCTTGCCAAATTGCGGGAAGAACAAGAAACATTAATGCAGCTGCTCGGAGAAAAGACAGAGTAACATCTTAAACCAATAATCTGTAGGGACCTAATTAGTTGAGTAAATAATAGATATACAGATTATTGACTTAGTTGCACGAAGCTGCTGATCAATAAATAATAGCACCAGCATTCTTGTGGATAGAATGCTGGTGCTATTATGGCGTTTTCTCGGAAACTTCGTTACAATAGGAAAGGGAAGGGGGAGAAATAAAATGCACATGGTGATGATTTTCCTGGATGGTTTTGGCCTAGGAGGAAAAGATGATAATCCCATTGTTGCGGCGAAAACCCCTTCGCTCGATGAGTTGTTAGGTGGGCATTTCCTTTGGGGAAAACGCTACGTTACCCATAACAATACGGTACTTAGACCGCTCGATACTATGCTGGGAGTGGAGGGTACGCCTCAGAGTGCAACCGGTCAGACGACTCTCTGGACAGGCATAAATGCAGCTAAAGCGATTGGACATCATCTCCGTGCGTATCCTAATCAACTCTTGGCTGAGATTATTGCCGAGAAGAGTATCTTTAGGCAATTAGCTGAAGTCGGTAAGACGACTATGTTTGCCAATACATTTACCAAGGGATATGATCAAGCAGTTTCAAGCGGGAAAAGAACACATACAGCTTCAACTTTGTCCGCTCTAGCGGGAGGAGTGCGCTTGAGACGGGTGCCTGATTTAAGAGCGGGTTTAGCGGTGTATCAGGATATGACAAACGAAATACTTGTTCAGCAAGGAGAACAGGTTGCGGTTATTTCTTCATATGAAGCTGGAAGACGTTTGGCAAATTTGGCTTTGCGCTATGATTTTACGTTATATGAATTTTTCCAGACAGATATTAAAGGGCACAAGCAACTTTGGGATGAAGCAATTGGTTTAGTTGAAAGGATAGACAGTTTTATCGGAGGTTTTCTCTCAGTTGTTGAGGAAAAAGATGTAGCTTGGATTCTGACAAGTGACCATGGCAACATCGAAGATTTTTCGGTTAAAGGGCATACAGCAAATCCAGTGCCGGCACTCTGTTGGTCTAATCGGCCAGTGAAATGGCCGGCATGGGATACCCTTGAAGAGGTGACTCCTGGTATTTTAAAGTTGTTAACTCAAGGAGAAGCGTTCTAGAATAGGTCTAATTGGAATGATCGTACGGATATAGATAGCCCCTCTGTTTTTAAGACAAAGGGGCTATCAATTGCAACAATTGTACAAATTATAGGTAAACAATTATAATAAAGTTGTTGTCTAGGCCCAATACACTAGGTTGGTCTAATCAGCCGGCAGTATAGCCGGAATGGGAGCGTAACAATTAAATGGATGAAGTGAAAAATAAGAAATTCCGTCCGCTGGAGCTTTTGGCCCCGGCAGGGAGCTTCGAGGCATTTAAAGCGGCTGTGGAAAACGGGGCAGATGCAGTTTACCTCGGAGGAAAAAGCTTTAGTGCTCGGGCAAGTGCAGCAAATTTTGACTTAGAAGAGTTGCTTAAGGCAGTTCGTTATGCCCATGAACGACAGGTTAAAGTATATGTGACCGTAAATATTCTTATAGCCGACCAAGAGTTCCCGGAACTGTTGGACTATCTCTACGCCTTGCACGAAATAGGTGTCGATGCCGTGATCTTGCAAGATGTGGGGGTCGCGGAGTTAATTCATACTATTCTTCCGGAAATGGAAACTCATGCCAGCACTCAAATGACGGTCAATACAAGTTGGGGGGTCCAGCATCTGGAAGCGCTTGGCTTTTGTCGAGTTGTTTTGGCAAGAGAGACCTCAGCTGAAGAGATGAAAACGATTGCGGAAAAGACGCCGCTTGATCTTGAAGTGTTTGTGCACGGCGCACTTTGTGTTGGTTATTCTGGACAATGTCTGATGTCAAGTTTTATTGGGGGACGGAGTGGAAACCGTGGCACGTGTGCGCAACCTTGTCGAATGACGTATCAGCTCGTAAATGAGGAGCAGGAGAACCTTTTAGTACAAAAAAACACGGGGGAACACTTGTTAAGCCCTCGGGATTTAAACTTAGCTGAGGAACTAGCGGAGTTGCAACGAATCGGTATTCGTTCCCTTAAAGTAGAGGGGAGGATGAAGCGACCCGAATACGTGGCAACCGTGATCCGTCTCTACCGGCAAGCCATAAAGCGACTGGAAGATCAGTTGGAAGGCAGTGCAGTTAGCGCCTTGCTTACACCGGGCGAACATCAGGAATTGTTACAGGTGTTTAATCGGGATTTCACAAGCGGGTATTTATGGGGGAATCTCGGCGCAGAACTTATGAGCTATAGTCGCCCGAACAACCGGGGGACTCGTCTGGGGCGAGTGGCTCGCTTAGAACCAGGTCGATTATCCCTTAAACTGGAGTCGGCTTTACACCCTGGTGACGGGATTGAATTTTGGACAGGTCGCGGACGGGAAGGGATCACGGTCGGGGTAATTTGGAAGGACCAGACAGAGGTTGCAGAGGGATTGCACGGGGAAACCGTCCAGATTGAGTATTTTGGCATAGCCCAGCCTGGAGACCGGGTCTTTAAGACCAATGATGCGATGTTGATGGAAAAGGCCCGAGAAAGTTTCCAAGAGGGACGGGAGCAACGCAAAAAGCCTCTGATCATGCGCTTAGCGGGGCAAGTAGGAGATAAATTGTGTTTAGAGGTCATGGAGAGCGAGCGTACAGTTGCCGTATATTCGACGAGCGCGGCTCAAAAGGCTTTGAAAAGGCCTTTGACCTGGGACTATGCCTTCCAGCAGTTAGGGAGATTAGGGACAACACCCTTTTGGCTAGATAAGTTGGAGTTGGAGATTGAAGAAGGCATCATGTTGCCAGTCAGTGATCTCAATGAAATGCGCCGTTCGGCGGTTGAGGACTTACTAAAAGGAGCGCCTCGGCCAAAGGTCGACCGCCAAACGTATAGGCAGAGAATAGAGCGCTGGAAACAGCGTCAGGCCGAAGAGCGGGCAAGCATAAAGGGTGGTGTCGTCCCCCAGATTTCTGTGGCGGTAAGTGATAAAGAAACGCTTCTAGCCGCCCTAAAGGCGGGAGCTAATCGAGTGCTTATCGGTGGGGAACATTGGCGTTCCCGGCAGGGGTTTTCGTTAGAAGAGATTCGTAGTGGTTTTGAGATTTGCAGGAAGCAGGGAATCGATTGTGTTTGGCGTTTGCCACGCATCTTAAATCAAACCCAGAGTGCAAGTCTATTATTAAATCTCAAAAAAGCAGCTGAGTGGGAGAAAAAACCGAAACTGATGATTTCGAACCTCGGTGAGTTGGAGATGTTACGCGCCGTTGATGCCGATTGGCCGTTTGAAGTGGATTATTCCTTAAATGTCTTTAACGAAGCCAGTTTAGCCTATTTTCTGCGCTTGGGTGCCCAAAAGGTGACCCTGTCGCCCGAACTGCACCACGAACAACTCGCCCATTTAGCGAAATGGCCGAGAGTGGAGCTCCTAGCATTTGGGGATCTCGAAATGATGGTAAGTGAATACTGCCCAGTAGGGGCAACTCTGGGCGGAAAAACAGGGGAACACTGTGCAGGAACGTGTGTGAAAGAATCGCATTACTTGCGCGATCGTATGCGCTATGATTTTCCGGTCGAGACAGATCAGGAGTGTCGGATGCACCTCTTTAATGTTAAGATCCTCAACCTTTATGAAGAACTTGCCCAGATTCGGCGCATGGGGGTTTCAACTATTCGTTTGCAGTTGACCCGGCAAACTCCCGCGCAAGTTCGGCAGATTGTTCGTTTGTTTGTTGAGGCTTGGGATACATTGTCTGAAAGCAAGAAACCCTCAAGGACGTCGGATGAGGGGATGGCAGAGTTAACCTCACTTTTCCCGGAGGGATTTACGAAAGGGCATTTCTTCCGCGGTGTGTTGTAGATATAGAGGAGGAACTATGGGAATCGAAGCTAAAGTCCTAAATAAACTGGACTTTCCAACGGTATTGTCACGTTTAGCTGAATATTGTATCCTGCCCCGAGCAAAGGAACTGGCCGTTGGCTTAATACCTGATATCGATTACGAATCGGTACGTTTGGTGTTGCGAGAAACAGAAGAAGGAAAAAATCTGTTGCGAGGAAATCCTCTTTTTTCCGTCCGTGGGGCTAAAGAAATCCGTGTCTATATCGAACGTTGTCTACGAGGCGGGGTAATTCACGGGGAGGAACTTCTCGAGATTAGAGATACTCTTAGAGTAGGGCGGAAAATAAAACTGCTCCTTTGGGAATTTAAAGAGGAGTTTCCTGGATTATGGGAGATCGCTCTCCCCATCGAAGCGCAGAAGGATTTAGAAGACGAAATCTCCCGTTGTATTTCGGAGGACGGGAAGGTAGCAGACAACGCTTCCCCGGAACTCTCAGACTTAAGGCGCGCTCTAAACCGCCTGCAGCATCGTATTCGGGAAAGCTTGGAGGGGACTTTGCGGAATTCTGCGTATCAGAAGATGCTCCAAGACCCTATTATCACCCAACGTTCGGATCGTTATGTGCTACCTATAAAGCAGGAATACCGCACAAGTTTTCCCGGCATTGTACACGATCAATCAGCGAGTGGCGCAACCCTTTTTATTGAACCTATGCCCGTAGTTCATCTGGGTAACGAACTGCGAGAAGTGATTTTGAAGGAACAACGTGAAGTTCTGCGCATTCTCCAAATGCTCTCCTCCCAAATTGAGGCACGGGCGGATGGGGTGGCAGAGCTTCATGAAGCTCTGGCTAAATTAGATCTTGTGGTGGCCAAAGCTCATTTAAGTGTGGCAATGAATGCTGGTGCGCCAGAATTGGTCTTAGGTCAACATGTGAAGCTTGTACAGGCTAGGCATCCATTAATTTCAGGAAAGGTGGTCCCTCTTTCTGTAGAATTAGGGATTGATTTTGATACGTTAGTGATTACAGGGCCCAATACTGGTGGAAAAACGGTGGCTCTGAAAGTGGTTGGACTTATGGCTGCTATGACTCAGTCTGGTCTTCACATTCCTGCAGAAAGTGACTCTCGAATGGGGGTTTTTACTCAGATTTTTGCGGATATAGGGGACGAACAAAGTGTGGAGCAATCTTTAAGTACCTTCTCAGGACATATGAAAAACATTGTGGAAATTATTGACAGGTCTGACGGGCGGTCTTTAGTTTTGCTTGATGAGGTTGGGGCCGGGACAGATCCGACGGAAGGGGCAGCCCTAGCGATGGGCATTTTAGCAGAACTCCATGAACGCGGCTGCCGGACGGTATCCACGACCCACTATGGAGCACTGAAGACGTTCGCTTATGAGACTCCACGCGTTAAAAACGCTTCAGTGGAATTTGATACGGAGACCTTGCGTCCAACGTATCGGTTGTTAATAGGGATTCCGGGTAAAAGTAATGCTTTTACGATCGCTGGCCGGCTAGGTTTAAGTGAACAGGTCCTGGCAAGAGCTAATACCTTTGTAACGGAACGAGAAATGCAGGTGGCAGATCTCATCGAAAACTTAGGAGAAACCCACCGCGAGATTGAATTGGAAAAACAAAAAGCTAAAACAGGGCGTCAAGCAGTAGAGCGGCAAAGTAAGGCTTTGGAAGAAAAGACGATACTCTTAGATGAGGAATATGAAATACTCTTGGCCTTGGCAAAAGATGAGGCCAGCGAGCTTGTACGCCAAGCTAAACGGGAAGCCGATGCCATAATTGAGCAATTAAAAGAGGCCCTTAAAAAGGATAATAAACAACAACAAGATATCGAAAAAGCTCGTCAGGGATTTCATCGTATCTCCGCTAAGCTTGAAAAGGGCCGGAAAATACAACGTTCTGGCAGCGGTTTAACGGCAGATCAGCTTAAGCTTGGGCAGACGGTTCAGATGACGAAACTTCGTCAGAAAGGGCAAATTTTAAAGCTTCCAAATTCGAACGGAGAGGTCCTAGTTCAAGCGGGCATTATGAAAGTCATGGTTCCGCTGGAGGAATTAAGGTTAGCTAATGAAGAGAAAAAAGTTCCACCAAAATATTCACGGGAAGCGAACATTGGGTTTCGAAAAGCGGAGGAGATTCGCAGCGAGATTGATCTGAGAGGGATGCTCGTCGAGGAGGGAACGCAGGCTCTCGACAAATATTTAGATGACGCCGTGCTTGGTGGAATCGGTTTGATTTATGTTATTCACGGCAAAGGGACAGGGGCTATGCGTGCGGGTATTCAGGATTTTCTAAAAGGGCATCCGCATGTACGAAGCTTTAGAATAGGAGAATATGGAGAAGGGGATTCTGGAGTTACTGTTGTTGAGCTAAAGTAAGCAAAAACCATGAGCCGAAAAAGTAGAAAGATCTTGGCAAAAATTAAAACAAACAGCACTGTAAACCTTTGGTTTACAGTGCTGTTTGTTTCTGAAAAAGGATATTAGTCGGTAATTGTTAATTTGACACTTCCCGAGGAAGGCCCGACCCCTAAACCGTTGCGATTTTTAAAAGCGGCCCAGAAGACATACTCGCCAGGAACGGGAGGTTTGCCTCTGTCAGCAAGTGAAATGGTAATTGAGGTCGTTGTTGAGTTTGAAGCCTCAATGGGGAAGCTTTCTACAGCAGTTTGACCTGTACGCTGAAGGTAAAAAATGGTGGAATCCCCCTTGTTTTCGAGCGGGATAGTCATTGGAATAACCGCTTTAAAAGTTTTGGCATTATAGGCAACTTGGCCAAGTGTGGGAGAGGGAAGCGTGGGATCCACTTGTGAAGGAGTAGTTATTGGAGGAGTACTGACCGGAGGATTGCTTGCTGGTGGGGTAGTTGTTGGAGGAGTGCTTATCGGAGATTGATTCGTTAGATCTGGACCTGATATTGGATCAGAATCAGAATCAGAAACTGTGCCATTAGGTGGTCTGTAAGGAGCCTCATCGGAAGGCCAGGTTAAGGAGGGATCCCTGCTGGGCAAATTTAAAAAAGTTTTAGTTAAAGTACTTCTTGATCTTGAAGATGCTAATATGTTGGGCTGATCTGCGTCGACATTTTCTTGGATCCATACATCGCTGGTTCGGGTGGGAAGATCACCTTTGGCGGCGATTTCGGTCCCAATAAATTTGTCGGGAGTTAAACTACTGGGAAGTAACCCTGATTTCATATCGAAAGAACCCGTAACAATTCCAGAAGGTTCAACAAAGGTTGATTGTACAGGCAGATCCTGAAGAGCGACTGTCATGACCTTTCTCCAGACTTGGGCGGGAAAGCTTCCGCCATAGACATTATGCAAATAATGTTGTCCGTCTGGGTCAGAATCGTAGCCCATCCAGACGATCCCGGCGTAATTGGGGGTATAACCAGCAAACCAGGCATCCGGATTACCCGATTTATTACCATACTTACTAGGGTCTAGCGAAGTGGTACCGGTTTTTCCGGCAATAGCCCAATCCCCGATTTGGGCACTGACTGCTGTTCCGTCAGTCACTACGCTGCGTAGCAAGTTGTTAATAATATAGGCAGTAGTTTCCTTCATAACACGGTTTTTTTCAATTTTCGGGGTAATCACGGTGGTCCCCTTGGCGTCCAGGACTTTAACTATGGCGTGAGTGGAAACGCTAACGCCGTTGTTGGCATAAACTCCGTAGGCAGTGGCCATGTCCAATGTGGAGACAAGTGGAGTGCCCAAGGCTAGGCTCAAAACTCGATCTCTCTGTTCAAGAGGAAGTCCGAGATTATTTTTGCCAAACGTCCAACCGTAATCGACTCCGATGAGGTTAAGCAATTTAACGGCATAGACATTGACAGAGTCTTCAAGGGCATAACGCATGGTAATAAGGCCTTTCCACCCTCGATCTATAGTATCGAAATCAGTGGGTGTCCAGGCTTTTCCGGTTCCTTGGTTATAGCTCACCGGCATATCGTCAAGAACTGTACCGGGAAAATATCCACCTTTCTCGATGGCCGGTCCGTAGACGACCAACGGTTTGATCGTTGATCCGGGTTGCCGCTTAGATTGCCAAGCCCGGTTCAGCCCACGCGTCGTATAGTCCCGTCCGCCGACCATCGCCTGAATCGCACCAGTCGAAGGCTCGATGACAGTCATAGCTCCTTGGATCTTAATGTTATCAATTCCTTTGGGAAAATTGGCTGGGTCAGCAAATGCAGCTTCCGCAGCACTCTGAATTTTCGAATTAACAGTTGTATAAATTCGTAAACCACCGTTGTAGATTTGCTCAGGTTTTAAATTAAAGGTAGTTTCTAGTTCTTCGACAACGTAATCCACAAAATACGGGTATTTGTAGTTAGTATCGGTTGACGTTGGTTTTTGAGCCCCACCAAGAGTTTTCTTCATGGTATCAACATAGGTAAAGGCGGCGTCTTTGTCTTGGTCATACTCTTGTGAGGAGATAAGACCAGCATCTCGCATTACCCCGAGGACTATAGTACGTCTGTTTTTAGCAGCTTCGGGATGAAGATAAGGATTATACTGGCTTGGAGCTTGTGGTAAACCTGCTAATAAAGCAACCTCATCTGGTTTCAAATCCTTAAGATCTTTGCCGAAGTAAGTTGTGGCTGCGGCCTGGATCCCAAACGAAGATTCACCAAGGAAAATTTTATTTAAGTAAAAGGTAAGGATTTCATCCTTGGTGTATTCGTGCTCAAGTTGGATGGCAAGAATCGCTTCCTGAATCTTGCGAGTAAGCGTTTTGGCAGTTGGATCGTCAATAAAAGCATTCCGAGCAAGTTGAATACTTATGGTACTCGCCCCTTCTTTAGCACTTCCTGAGCGAATGTCATTCAGTGCTGAGCCGATAATCCGGATGGGATCGACTCCAAAGTGCTCGTAAAAGCGTTTGTCCTCAACCGCGACAAACGTTTTCTTAACAAGATCAGGGATGCCCGAAGCTTGAACAATTTGGCGGTTTTCTGCGCCATGCAATTGAGCAATTTGCACGTTATCTTTGTCATAAACGTAGGATGTTTGTTTTTGGTTATCAAGGTCACTAGGATTCCACTTAGGAGTACCTGCCGCAGCAATTCCGACAACAATTACTACACCAATCAGAGTAAGCACAATGAGACTCGCAATGGACAAGAGAACGACCCGACCTTTAGATAAGCGCTTTTGGCCTCGAGGTCCCGTTGGCTTCCGGGATACTGGCATAAACTGTACCTCCTATTAGACAAGGATGCGGCAATTGGAAACAACTAATTTACTCAGATCTTGGCTGGCGCTTCTCCGCTAAGGTAACACGTGCGAAGACAGTGTCTGCAAGAGGGCTAATACGTGCGAAGACAGTGTCTTCGTGGGCGCTAGCCGGGTTTTCTTTATCCCGAATTATATCATACTTCTACAATTGTAAGGAAATCTTATAAGAACGAGTCAAAGGAAAAAGATGAGATTAGTTGCGAGCTCAACATAGACACGATATAATAACACAAAGTAGCATATGTACACATTGCTAACAGTATGATTGAGAAGAGACTTAGCGGAAGGTTATAGATACATCATTTCGGCGTCAATGTGGGTGGTACCGCGGAAGTGTTTTCGTCCCTCAACCTTGAGTTGGGGGATTTCCTTGTTTTACGCAGATTTAAGGATTTTGGCGATCATTGCAGGAGTTAAGAGGGCGAAGGCACTGGCTTGTGAATAATACGAAGGAGGAGTAAAAGTATGGATATTTTTAGGGAGTTGCAAGATCGAGGACTAGTCTATCAACATACAGACGAGTTGGCGTTGCGTAAAAGATTAGAAGCGGGTCCAATCACATTGTATTGTGGATTCGACCCAACCGCGGACAGCTTACATATTGGAAGTTTGTTGCCTATCTTAGTTTTAAAGCGATTTCAACTAGCGGGACACAAACCTATCGCCTTAGTGGGCGGAGGAACGGGGTTAATCGGCGATCCTAGCGGCAAAGCATCTGAGCGGACGCTGAATCCCAAAGAAATTGTTGATCAGTGGGCACGTAAGATTAAAGACCAGCTTGAACATTTTTTGGATTTTGAAACCAAAGAAAATCCCGCCATTGTAGCCAACAACTATGAGTGGCTTGGTTCTCTTCAGGTGATTGAATTCTTACGTGACATAGGCAAGAACTTTCCGCTGGGTACCATGTTAGCAAAAGACTCAGTAGAAGCACGTATGAGCAAAGGGATATCTTATACTGAATTCAGTTATATGATTCTCCAATCTTATGATTACCTGAAACTCAACGAAGTGTACGGTTGTGAGATGCAGGTGGGTGGAAGTGACCAGTGGGGCAATATTACTGTGGGTATCGACTTAATTCGACGGATGTCGGTCGATCAAGTGAAAGAAATGCATGGTCTGACAATGCCCCTCGTCACGAAAAGTGATGGGATAAAATTCGGAAAGACAGAATCGGGAACGATTTGGTTAGATGCTGAAAAGACGTCACCATATAAATTCTACCAATTCTGGCTGAATACAGATGACAGAGACGTTATCAAATTTCTCAAATACTTTACCTTTATAACAATAGAAGAAATCAACGTATTGGCAGAAGAGTTAGAAAAGGAGCCCGAAAGGAGAAGCGCCCAACGAGCATTGGCTACCGAAGTGACAAAGTTAGTTCACGGACAATACGCCCTCGATCGAGCAGAAAAAATCTCAAGTGCACTTTTCGGAGGAGGTCTTAGAAACCTGTCTGCTGCAGAAATTGAAGAGGGATTTAGTGATGTACCTTCGGCTACTATCGAGAACCCTGAAACAGGGTTTGTTGAGTTGTTGGTCCAAGGTGGAGTAGTCACTTCGAAACGACTCGCCAGGGAGGCGATTGAAAATGGGGCAATCTATATTAACGATGTCCGTCATACAGAGATAGAAACTAAAGTTTCCCAACTAGAGCGCCTAGACGGAAAGTATCTAGTTATACGTCGAGGTAAGAAAAACTATTATCTCATAAAGTTTAACTAAATACGGAGAATACCAGACAGAACTACTGACATTTGACTGTAGTTCTGTCTGACGCAAAATATCCATGGCATCTTTGACTTGTTATTTTCTTTCATATGCCTAATTAGTCTTAATTAAGATGAAAACACCTCTAAAGTAATTATATATTTAGAAATTTGCTGACATATTGTTAATATATCTAAAAAAGTAGTTGACAAGTGAATAATCAAATGTTAATATATCGAAGTGCCGCAAATACACTGCTAAAGTGCAAAAAAAACAATCGAAAGTACATACGGCAAATCAAATTAGTCATTGACAACGTGAGTTGAAAATGTTAGAATGAATTTCTGTGTATAGGCATAACAAAATTGTTTGTTGACCTCCTGCCCTTCAAGGAGGGCTCTAATCTTGGACGGCATGTCCAAACCCTGATCTTTGGTCACCTCCCGCCATCCTTGGCTCCGGTGACACCCAGATCATCCTGATCTTTGAAAACTAAACAACAAGGACAGCCAATGAGAGAAACTCGCAAGAGTTTCAAAAAAACAATGAGCGAATCATCTTCTTCAATGAAGTTGAAATAACTTTTTATGGAGAGTTTGATCCTGGCTCAGGACGAACGCTGGCGGCGTGCCTAACACATGCAAGTCGAACGGAGAATTTCAANNAGNTTNCTTAGAGAAATTTTTAGTGGCGGACGGGTGAGTAACGCGTGGGTAACCTACCCATAAACCCGGGACAACCCTTGGAAACGAGGGCTAATACCGGATAATCT
>JGI12269J14319_10000708_pt1 | contig 32328 bp, 28 predicted proteins | sample PeaSoiSIISIP2007_FD_14319 | JGI IMG/M metagenome (IMG submission 14319)
CTTTGCGCGTCGCGGACCTCGCCAAGCTCGAGGGGCTGGGCGAGCTCTCGGCGACGTCGCTGGTGCGCGGGGCCGAAAGGGCCAAGTCCCAGCCGCTCAGCCGAGTCCTGGTCGGTCTCGGCATCCGCCACGTCGGCCCCGTCGCCGCGCGCGAGCTGGCCCGTCGCTTTCGCACCTACGACGAGCTCGCGGCGGCGCCCCTCGAGGTCCTCGAGGCNGTCGAGGGNATCGGGCCGGTNATCGCCCAGTCGGTGTACATGTACTGCCGCGAGGAGGAGAACGTCGAGCGCATTGTGCGCTTCAAGGCGGCCGGTCTCGCCCTCGCCGAGCCGGGCCCCACACGCACCAGAGAGGCGACCCTCGCTGGTAAGGCCGTTGTCGTAACGGGCTCGCTGCCTGGCTACACCCGCGAGGGGGCCGAGGCGGCGATCGTGGCGCGCGGCGGAACCTCGCCGGGCTCGGTCTCGAAGAAGACCTACTGCGTCGTGGTGGGCGAGTCGCCCGGGGCGGCGAAGGTCGTTCGAGCCGAGGAACTCGGGATTCCCCGCGTTGGGATCGACCAGTTCGAGGTGCTGCTCGAAACCGGGACGTGGAAGAACACCCTCGCCTAGGCCGACTCGCCGAGGCCGTCCTTACTAGGGTTTAGCCGATGGCGCCTACCTACGCTCCCGACCACCTGCTCGCGCGGCGCTATCGAATCGTCCAGCTGCTCGGCGTTGGCTCGACGGCCGAGGTCTACGTCGCCGAGGACCTCTCACTCCAGCGCCGAGTGGTGGTGAAGGTGCTCCTGGCCGACCTCACCGCCCACGAGGACGTCCGGCGGGCCTTTCGCGACCACATCATCCGCGCCTCCGCGCTGAGCCACCCTCACCTGGCGCGGGTCTTCGACGGCGGCCAGGAGTCCGGGTCGATCTTCATGATCAGCGAGTACTTGAGCGGCGGCTCGCTCGAGGATGTGCTGCGCACGGGACGCCGCCTTGACGTCGACGACGGGGCCCGCCTCGGGCGCGACGTGGCGAGCGCGCTCGCCTACGTCCACGAGCACGACTTCGTGATGGGCTCGCTCTCGCCCTCGAAGCTGCTCTTCGATCAGGACGGTCGAGTGCACGTGAGCGACGTGGCCCTGGCCGGGCTGAGCGCCGGCTACCGGGAACGTATGTCCCTCGACCAGGCTCGCTACCTCTCCCCGGAGCAAGCCATCGGCGAGACTGCAACCGCCAAGAGCGATATCTACGCGCTTGCTCTCATCCTCTTCGAGGCGATCACCGGCAGCGCCGCGTTCGAGGGCGCGACCCCGGAGGCCATTCTCCGCGCTCGCCTGAACGCCCCGCTGCCCGTGCGCCTCGAGCTGGGCACGTTGGACATGGTTCTCGCCCAGGCCGCCCTGCCCGATCCGCGCCTGCGACTGGACGCTGAGCAGTTTTCCTCACGTCTGGGCGGGGTCGTGGGCGACAGCGCACCGCTGCGGATCCGTCCCGCTTCCCATGAGGTGCCACTGCTCGCTCAGTTCGAGCCTCACGAAGTGCGCAACTCCATCGGCTTTCGCCCGCCCTCGGCCGATCAGGTCGTGGGCGCTCCGGGCGGCTTCGCCCGCTCGCTCAGGTCGCGGGTCGGCGCGCACGAAGCTTCGCCCGCGCGCGCGGCGGTCAGCCGCTCGCCGCGCTTCGATCGCGACCAGTTCGACCTGCCGCGGGCCCGACGACCGAAGTGGGGCTACCTTGTCGCGGCCCTCGTCCTCATCGTGCTAGCGCTCGGGGCGGGCGTGGCCTGGAAGCTAGGGGTCTTCGCGACGTCCCACGACGTGCCGACCCTCACCGGACTGAGCTTGACCCAAGCCTCCCAGGACGTCGCCGCCGACGGCTTCACGTTGAGCGTGACCGACGTCAACTCCCAAAGTGTGCCCGCCCACGACGTCGTTGCTCAATCGCCCAAGGCCGGGACCAGCGAAAGGTCGGGCCAGGTCATCGACGTGAGCGTCTCCAAAGGCCCGGCGCTCGAGACGATGCCGACCAACTTGGTGGGTCGCTCGTGCGCCGGGGCGACGGCCGAGCTGAAGTCCCACCACGTCACGGCGACCTGCCCGACCGCGGGCGAGATCTTCTCGTCGACCGTGACCGTGGGCGACGTCGCGCGTGTCGTCTACCACGGGACGGTGAACCCCCTTGACGTGCCCCGCGGAGCGAGCGTCGTGCTCTCGCTCTCCAAAGGCCCCGCGGTGTCGACGACGACCACCTCGACCTCGACGACGACGACCACCCTCGCCGGTGAAGGACTGCGCGCCGTGCCGAACGTGGTGGGCGACGACCCCGCGGAGGTGAACACCGCGATGAAAAAGGCCGTGCTGTACTACACGACTGTCGGCCCCGGGGCCGGGACGACCACTTGGACGACCGTCGTCTCGGAGAGCCCGGCGGCCGGTACCGAGGTCGCTTGGAAGTCGACGGTCACCCTGACCGTGAAGTGACCTGCGACCTCTGCGAGGCGGTCGTTCTCACGACGCGCTACTTCGAGGACGAGACCTGCTGGATCGGCGACTGCGAGATCTGCCTCGTGCCGATGGTGGTCTGGCGGGTGCACGATCCCGCGCCGCCCGAAGAGGTGCGCCGCCACCTGCACGACGCGCTCGCTGCCGTGGCCGAGGCGCAGTTCGCCACAACCCCCTTCACCATCGACGAGCACATGCGCAACATCCCCGACCACTACCACGCGCACGCCCGGCCCCCGTACTTCTCCCGGCGCGGCCAGCGGTAGCCGCTTCGCCCCTCGGTACAATCGACGAAACATCAAGCACTAGGAGGCCCTCATGGGCGCACTCGATGGGCGAATCGCGATCATCACCGGGGCCGGCCGGGGCATCGGGCGCGAGCACGCGCTGCTCTTCGCCGCCGAGGGCGCCAAGGTCGTCGTGAACGACCTCGGCGGGGGGCTGGACGGTACGCCGGGCGAGGCGACGCCGGCCGAGGAGGTGGTCGCCGAGATCCGATCCTTCGGCGGCCGGGCCGTCGCCAACCACGACAATGTCGCGACCTGGGACGGCGCCGAGCGGCTGGTGCAGTCGGCCCTCGAGAGCTTCGGTGACCTGCACGTGCTCGTGAACAACGCCGGCATCGTGCGCGACCGCATGCTCGTCAACATGAGCGAGGAGGACTGGGACAGCGTGATCACCGTCCACCTGAAGGGCCACTTCGGACCGCTGCGCCACGCGGCCGCGCACTGGCGCGAGCAGGTGAAGGGCGGCAAGATCGTGAAGGCCTCGGTTATCAACACCTCGTCGACCTCGGGGCTGCTCGGCAACGTGGGCCAGGCGAACTACGGCGCCGCTAAGGCGGGCATCGCGGCCCTGAGCGTGATCACCTCCGAAGAGCTCGGACGATACGGGGTGCGGGTGAACGCCATCGCGCCGGCCGCCCGTACGCGCATGACCGAGTCGACGCCGGGGCTGGCCGATTACGTCGTGAAGCCGAGCGACGCGTCGGTCTTCGACATCTGGGACCCGGCGAACATCTCGCCGCTCGTGGCAGTCCTCGGGATGGAGGACTGCCAAGTGACCGGGCACGTCTTTTTCGTCCAGGGCGGCACGGTACGCAAGTTCCAAAACTGGACGATGACCGACACGCTCGAGAAGGATGACCGCTGGAAGGTGAGCGAACTCGCGGCCCAGTTGCCCACACTGCTCTAGGCGCTCATGACCTCGACGCCGTGCCCGCGAGGCACCGAGGTGAATCGAGCGGGCCGGTAGTCTTAGGTGCCATGACCGCCCCCGTGAAGCCCGGTTGCGAACCCTTCTCCCACGAGGGCGGCGCATTCGGGGCCCTCGTGCTCCACGGTTTCACCAGCTGTCCCGGCTCTTTACGCGGAGTCGCCGAAGCCATCGCCGCCGCTGGTTACGCGGTCGAACTACCCCGGCTGCCGGGGCACGGCACGTCCATAGACGACCTCATTGTGTCGACCTGGGCTGAGTGGGCGGAGACGGCCGAGGTGGCCTTCGATGCCCTTGCCGCGCGCTGCGAGCGCGTGGGCGTCGTTGGGCTCTCGCTCGGGGGAGGGCTTGCGGCCCACGTCGCCGAGGTGCGGCCCGCGGTCGCCGCTTGCGTGCTGATCAACCCGATCGTGAAGCCGCCGCCAGACGATTTGCGCGAGGGGGCACAGCAGCTCGTCGAGGCTGGAATCGATCGGATCGACGGCGTGGGCTCGGACACCAAGGCGCAGGGAGGAGATGTCTGGGCCTACGACACGACACCGCTGGCACCTCTCTTTTCGCTCGCCGAGGGCATCGAGGGCGTCTACGAGCGGTTGCCCCTCATCAGTGCGCCGATCCTGCTGCTCACGAGCCGCGAGGACCACGTCATCACGTGGGACAACGGCACCGATCTGGTCGCCCGCGTCGCTGGGCCAGTCGAGCGGGTTTGGCTCGAGAACTCCTACCACGTGGCCACGCTGGACAATGACCGCGAGCTCGTGGAGTCAATGACAGTCGACTTCCTCGGACGAGTCCTCGCCACGTGAGCGAGGTGCTGCGTCGAGAGGACGTCGCGAAGGTCGCACGCCTCGCGCGCCTGATCTTGAGCGAGGCCGAGCTCGACCTCTTCACGGAGCAGCTCGGCCAGGTGCTGGAGCACGCGAAGGATATAGCGGCCCTCGAGCTCGAAGGCGTCGTGGCGACCGCGCACCCTTTTGGTCTGATCAACGTAGTTCGCGAGGACGCGCTCGAGCCGTCGCTCGCGCGCGACGCGGTGCTCGACGCCGCGCCCGACGCCGAGGACGGACGTTTCGCCGTTCCGCGCATCATGGGTGAGGCGCCGTGAGAACGGCCTTCGAGATCGCGCGCGACGTCAGAGCCGGCGCCTCGAGCGCCGAGGTCGAGATGGAACGATCGCTCTCGGCCATCAAGGCGCGCAACGACGAGCTCAACGTCTTTCTCTACATCGACGAGGAGGGCGCCCTCGCTTTGGCCCGGCGCGTCGATGAGCGCGTGGCAAGGGGCGAAGATGTTGGAGCGCTCGCCGGCGTGCCGATCGCGCTGAAGGACAACCTTTGCCAGACCGGCGTGCCCACGACGGCCGGGTCGAGGATCCTCGAAGGCTGGCGCCCGCCCTACAACGCGACGGTGGTTGAACTCATCGAACAGTCCGGGGCCATCGTGATGGGCAAGACCAACATGGACGAGTTCGCCATGGGCTCGTCGACCGAGAACTCGGCCTTCGGCCCGACGAAGAACCCCCTCGATCCTTCTCGCGTGCCGGGAGGCTCGTCGGGCGGATCGGCTGCAGCCGTCGCGGCCGAGATGACCCCGATCTCGATCGGCTCGGACACTGGTGGCTCCATCCGCCAGCCGGCGGCCCTCTGTGGGATCGTCGGCGTGAAGCCAACCTACGGCCTGGTTTCTCGCTATGGGCTGATCGCCTTTGCGAGCTCGCTCGACCAGATCGGACCCTTCGCGAAGAACGTCACCGACGCGGCCCTGCTGCTCGAAGTGATCGCCGGCCACGACCCGCGCGACTCGACTTCGCTTCCTGAACCCGCGCCCTCGCTCGTCGCCCACGTCGAGGACGGCGTCAAGGGCCAGCGGATCGGCCTCGTGCGAGAGCTCTACGACGGCGCCGATCCCCATGTCGTGGCGTCGGTCCAGGCCGCCGCCGAGGCGTTGCGCGAGGCGGGCGCCGTAATCCAGGAGCTCTCGGTGCCCGAGTTTCGACTGGGCTTGAGCGCCTACTACCTCATCGGACCGGCCGAGGCGTCGAGCAACCTCGCGCGCTACGACGGCGTGCGCTACGGGCTGCGCGTCGGGGCTGACGACGTGACGGCAATGAACGAGGCGACGCGCACGGCGGGCTTTGGCGCCGAGGTGAAACGGCGCATCATGCTCGGCACCTATGCGCTCTCGGCCGGCTACTACGACGCCTACTACGGCCAGGCTCTGAAGGTCCGCACCCTGATGATCGACGCCTTCGCCAACGCCTACCAAAAGGTCGACCTGCTGCTCGGCGCCACGACGCCGTCGGTGGCCTTTAACTTCGGCTCGAAGACGAGCGACCCGATCGCCATGTACCTCTCGGACGTTTACACCATTCCGACCAACCTGGCCGGCGACGCCGCGATCTCCGTGCCCTTCGGCACGGGCGAGGCGGGACTGCCCGTCGGGGTGCAGCTGCTCGGTCCCGGGCGCAGCGAGGCCCGGCTCTTCGCCGCGGCGCGCGTCCTGGAAGTGGCGGGCGGCTCGTCATGACGATGCCCGAGGGCTGGGAGATGGTCGTCGGGCTCGAAGTCCACACCGAGTTAAAGACCACGACCAAGATGTTCTGCGGCTGCGCGAACGCCTTCGGGGCCGAGCCCAACACCAACGTCTGCCCGGTCTGCCTCGGTCTGCCCGGCTCGCTGCCCGTGCTCAATCGCCGGGCGGTCGACCTCGCGATGGCGATCGGCTTCGCGCTGCACAGCAAGGTGGGCTTCTCCACGTTTCACCGCAAGAACTACTTCTACCCGGACATGCCCAAGAACTTCCAGATCAGCCAGTACGACCTGCCGATCAACTCGGGGGGCTACCTCGACTTGCCCGACGGCACCCGCGTCTCGATCGAGCGCGCGCACCTAGAAGAGGACACCGGCAAGACGACCCACCTCGGCGGGAGCGGACGCATCCACGGCGCCGACCGCTCGTTGGTGGACTACAACCGCTCGGGCGTGCCGCTCGTGGAGATCGTCTCGGGGCCGGACATCCGAAGCTCGGCCCAGGCCCGGGCCTACGTCAGCGAGCTGCGGGGCATCTTGATCGCGTCCGGCGCCTCCGACGGACGCATGGAGGAGGGCTCGGTGCGCGTTGACGCCAACGTCTCGGTGCGCAGAGCGGGCGAGCCCTACGGGACGCGCTGTGAGATCAAGAACCTCAACTCGCTGCGCAGCCTCCAGCGAGCGATTGACTACGAGGCACTGCGCCAAGTCGAGCTGCTCGAATCGGGCCGCGCGGTACGCCAGGAGACGCGCCACTGGGATGAGGATTCGGGCGAGACCTCGACGATGCGCGTCAAGGAGGAGGCCGAGGACTACCGCTACTTCCGCGAACCCGACCTCGTGGACCTCGTCCCCGACGAGGCGTGGAAGGAAGGGGTGGCCGGCTCACTCGGCGCCCTGCCCGCGGAGCGTCGGGCCCGTCTAAGGTCGCGCCTAGCCGATCCGAGCTCGGCGCAGCTCGACGCGCTCGATGTGGTGATCGATCTCGGCTTCGATGACCTCGTGATCACCGCGATCAACGACAACATCGACGGAGCGCTGGCGCTCGCTCGCGCCGTGAACGAACTCGCCGCGGCCGAGAGCGTTGAGCTACTCACCCCGGAGGCGTTCGTCGAGACGCTTGCCATGGAACAGCGAGGTGAGCTCTCGGCGACCCAAGCGAAGACCGTCCTCGGTGAGCTCTTGGCGCACGGGGGCGACCCGCGAGCAATCGCAGCGGCGAAGGGCTTCGAGCAGTTGACCGCCGGCTCGCTTGCGGCGACCGTCGACTCGCTTATCGCCGAGCATCCCGACGAGTGGGCGCGCTACCGCGAGGGCGACGACAAGCTCGCGCAGTTCTTCATCGGACTCGTGATGAAGTCGACGAGCGGCCAGGCCGACGGCAAGGCGGTCGTCGCCGAGTTGCGGGCCCGCCGCTAGAGCGCGGTGCGGACCGGGAAGATTTAAGTTAAGCGGCACCATCGGAGGGCAGTGATGTCAGGACATTCGCGGTCGATAAATCAGGTCGCAAAGGAGTTGCGGCTCGCTTATGAGACGGCCGACATATCGATTCTTGGTGAATTGCTCGATGAGAAGGTCACGTGGGGAGCTCCGGGAGACCAGTCGCCTCCCTGCAAGAACCGGCAACAAGTCCTCACCTGGTACCAGCGGGGTATGGCATCAGGAGCGAGTGCAAACGTCACGGATGTGGACGTAATCGGCAATCAAATATTGGTCGGACTTGTCGTGCGGGGCACCCCAGGCGCGCGCGAGCAAGGCGGCCACGCCGCGCGCTGGCAGGTATTTGAAGTAGGCGACGGCCACGTGGTTGACATCGTCGGGTTCGACGAGAAGAGCGAAGCCGTCGCTTGGTTGAGCCAAGCTTGACCAACGGCCAGCGCTCACTTGCGACCTGGACATGTGATTACGCAGGATTTGGCATCACCAAGATCGAGCGAAGAAGTCGTCAGGTTGATCCTTCGTCCTAGTGCGATCGGTTTGGGGTGAACCCTCGACCTAGCAAACGTCTCACTCGCGCTTCCTAGACTTCGCCTATGGTGAACCACCCAACTCCGCGAAGTTCCGATGTCACCCTCGGCAAGGGGCGCGCCCCGGCTCGCGCCATGCTGCGCGCGATGGGTCTCGGCGACGAGGACATGGTCAAGCCCCAGATCGGCGTCGCGTCGAGCTGGAACGAGGTCACGCCGTGCAACCTGCCGCTCGACCGGCTGGCCAAGCGCACGAAGGCGGCCGTGCGCGACGCCGGCGGCGTGCCCTTCGAATTCGTGACGATCGCCGTCTCGGACGGCATCTCCATGGGTCACGAGGGCATGCACGCCTCGCTGGTCTCACGCGAGATCATCGCCGACTCGGTCGAGGTCGTCATGCACGCCGAGCGCTTTGATGCGATGGTCACCCTCGCCGGCTGCGACAAGTCCCTGCCGGGCATGCTTATGGCGGCGGCCCGGCTCAACGTGCCCAGTGTCTTTCTCTATGGCGGCACGATCCTGCCCGGGCACCTGAACGGCGAGGCGCTCGACATCGTCTCAGTTTTTGAGGCTGTTGGTGCGAACGCCGTCGGTGCGATCAGCGACGAGCAGCTCAGTGCCATCGAGTGCGCGGCCTGCCCCGGCGAGGGCAGCTGCGCGGGGATGTTCACCGCGAACACGATGGCGAGCGTCGGCGAGGCCCTCGGGATGTCGCTGCTCGGCAGCGCCTCAGTTCCTTCGATCGACCCGCGGCGCGACCAGTTCGCCTACGACTCGGGCCTGGCGGTGCTGAACCTGCTGGACCGAGGGATCAACGCCCGCCAGATCATGACCAAGCCCGCCTTCGAGAACGCCATCGCGGTCGTGATGGCCCTCGGCGGCTCGACGAACGCGGTGTTGCACCTGCTCGCGATCGCCCACGAGGCGCGCGTCGAGCTGGAGCTCGACGACTTCAACCGCATCGCCAAGCGCGTACCGCACATCGCCGACACGAAACCCCATGGCAAGTACCACATGAGCGATCTCGACCGCATTGGCGGGTTGCCCGTCGTGCTGGCGCACCTGCTCGAGAACGACCGGCTGCACGGTGACGTGATGACGGTGAGCGGAGCAACGATGGCCGAGAACCTCGAGGCGCACCATGCTGGCTCTCCCGACGGCGACGTCGTGCACGACCTCGCCCACCCCATCCACGTGCAAGGCGGCATTGCCGTGCTGCGCGGGACGCTCGCGCCGAGGGGCGCGGTCGTCAAGGTCGCCGGAATGGACAGCCTGCATTTTCGAGGCCGCGCACGGGTCTTCGACGGCGAAGACCAGGCCATGGTCGCCATCATGGCCGACGAGATCGAGCCCGGCACCGTCGTTGTCATCCGCTACGAGGGGCCGCGTGGCGGTCCGGGGATGCGCGAGATGCTGGCCGTCACGGGCGCGATGAAGGGCGTCGGTCGCGGGGCCGACTGCGCGCTCGTCACTGACGGGCGCTTCAGCGGCGGCACGCACGGGTTCTGTGTCGCCCACGTCGCGCCCGAAGCTCTCGACGGGGGACCGATTGCGCTCGTTCGTGACGGCGATGAGATCGCCATCGACGTGGAAACACTCGCGATCGATCTGCTCGTCGACCCGACGGAGCTCGCGCGGCGCGAGAGCACACTCGGGCCTTTTACTCCCCGGTACGCCACGGGGGCGCTGGAGAAATTCGCCCGATTGGCGAAGGGGGCGGACCAGGGCGCCGTGACGACCGCCTAGGCGCTTGTGTAGAGCGCGCCGCGACGCGTAGACTGACGGCGTGGCGACGCGGAGCGAGATTCTGGTGGTGGTAGGCGCTAGGCGCCGGTAGCTACGCGTACACGTAAACCGGAGGCCTCCCAAAAAAGGGAGGCCTTTTTTGTTACTCGAACGACAAAGGAGCGGCGTGCAACTCACCGGAGCGCAGGCCCTGATTAAGAGCCTCGAGCGGGAGGGGGTCGACACGATCTTCGGCCTGCCCGGCGGAGCGATCCTGCCGGTCTACGACCCGATCCTCGACTCCTCGATCCGCCACATACTCGTGCGCCACGAGCAGGGCGCGGGTCACATGGCCGAGGGCTACGCGCTCGCGACGGGCCGGGCCGGCGTCGCCATGGTGACGAGCGGACCGGGCGCGACCAACATTGTGACGCCAATCGCCAATGCCCACATGGACTCGACGCCGCTCGTGGTCATCACCGGCCAGGTCGCGACCAAGTCGATCGGCTCGGACGCCTTCCAGGAGTGCGACATCACCGGCATCACGATGGGCATCACCAAGCACAACTTCCTCGTCCAGTCCGGCCGCGAGATCCCGCGCGCCGTGGCGGCCGCCTTCTACCTCGCCACGACCGGCCGGCCCGGCCCGGTGCTGATCGACCTGCCAAAGGACGTCGCCCAGGCGAAGATGGAGTGGTGGTACCCCGAGTCCATTGACGAGCTGGACTTGCCGGGCTACCGCCCCGAGGTCGAGATCGACGAGCGCGCCGTCGCCCGGGCGGTCCAGCTAATCGGTCTCTCGGAGCGCCCCGTTCTCTACGTCGGTGGCGGGACCTTGAAGTCGCGCGCGCACGCCGAGCTGCTCGCCTTCGCCGAGCGCACGAAGATCCCGGTCGTCACGACGCTGATGGCCCGGGGGGCCTTTCCCGACTCCCACGACCAGCACCTCGGCATGCCCGGCATGCACGGGATGTACAGCGCGGTCACGGCCCTGCAGAAGTCTGACCTCTTGATCGCTCTCGGGGCGCGCTTCGACGACCGTGTGACCGGGCAGATCTCAAGCTTCGCCGCGGGCGCCAAGATCATCCACGTCGACATCGACCGCGCCGAGTTCAATAAGGTGCGCCACGCCGACGTCACGCTGCAGACCAACGTCGCGGTGGCGCTTCGGGCCCTCGACGACGCGGGCGCGACGCCAGTGAACCTCGACGTGTGGTGGAAGGAGATCCGTACCTGGCAAGAGCGCTACCCGCTCATCTACGACGAACCGGCGAAGGAGGGCCCGCTGCGCCCCCAGCACGTGATCGAGGCCATCGCGAGATCGGCGGCCCCGGGCACTATCGTCTCGGCCGGGGTCGGCCAGCATCAGATGTGGGCTTCGCAGTACTGGGACTTTGAAGAGCCCGGCACCTGGGTCAACTCGGGCGGGGCGGGCACCATGGGCTTTGGCCTACCGGCCGCCATCGGGGCCAAGGCCGGCCGACCGGATCGCACGGTCTGGTGCATCGACGGCGACGGCTGCTTCCAGATGACCGCCCAGGAACTCGTCACCGCGAGCTCCGAGCGGATCCCGATCAAGGTTGCGATTCTGAACAACGCCTACCTCGGCATGGTGCGCCAGTGGCAAGAGATGTTCTACGAGGAGCGCTACAGCGAGGTCTACCTCTCGGCGGACCTGCCCGACTACGTGAAGTGGGCCGAGGCGATGGGCTGTGTGGGGTTACGCGCTCACAACGTGGCGGAGATGCACGACGTCATCGAGCGCGCGAACGAGATCAACGACGTGCCGGTGGTGATCGACTTTCGCACCGACTCCGAGGAGAAGGTCTTCCCAATGGTGGCGGCCGGGGCCAGCAACGACGACATCATTGTCCACCCACTGCTGCGCCCGGACGCGCCGTGAGCCCCGAGCCGTTCCTGGGCGACGCCGAGCACACGGCGGTGCGTCACCACATCTTGTCGGTGCTGGTGGAAAACAAGGCCGGCGTGCTCGCGCGCATCGCCGGACTCTTCGCGAGGCGGGGCTTTAACATCTACTCGCTGGCCGTCGCACCGGCCGAGGGCAACGCCAGGTTCTCTCGAGTCACCATCGTCGTCGACATGGAGTCCGCGCCTCTAGAGCAGATCGTCGGCCAGCTCGACAAGCTGGTGAACGTGGTGGCGATCAAGGACCTGGCGCCGAGCGACGCCCTGGAGCGCGAACTGCTCCTCGCGACGCTGAGCGTGACCGGGAAAAATCGCCGCGAGGTGCTCGAGGTCGTCGCCAACACGGGAGCCTCGATCGTCGACGTGAGCGCCGCCTCGGTCACCGTGATGCTCGCGGGCACGCCGAGCTCGTGCGACCGGCTCGAGAAGTCTCTCGAAAGTTTCGCCGACGTCGAACTCCAGCGGACCGGCCGCGTGGCGCTCCCTAGACTCGGACAGTCACAACCCGCCTGACGAGTTAGGAACCGCCATGGTCACGATGTACTACGAGAAGGACGCCAAGCCCGAGCTCTTGAAGCCGAAGAAGATAGCGATACTGGGCTACGGGTCGCAGGGGCACGCCCACGCGCTCAACCTGCGCGACAGCGGCTACGACGTGCGCGTCGGGCTGCGCCCGGAGTCCTCCTCGGTGCACAAGGCCGAGGAACAGGGCCTGCGGGTGCTCTCGATCGCCGACGCCTGCAGAGAGGCCGACGTGATCATGGTCCTCGTGCCCGACACCGAGCAGAAGCGCACCTACGAGGAGAGCATCGCGCCGCACCTGACGACGGGCAAGTGCCTGCTCTTCGCGCACGGCTTCAACATCCGCTTCAACCTCATTAATCCGCCCGAGGACGTCGACGTGGCAATGGTCGCGCCGAAAGGCCCTGGCCACCTGGTGCGCCGTACGTTCCTCGAGGGCGCCGGCGTGCCTTCGCTGATCGCCGTCTACCGCGACGCGACCGGCCACGCTCACGACCTGGCGCTCGCCTACGCCGACGGCATCGGCGCCACGCGCGCGGGCGTTCTCGAAACGACCTTCGCCGAGGAGACCGAGACTGACCTCTTCGGCGAGCAGGTGGTGCTCTGCGGAGGCCTGACCGCGCTCGTGCGCGCGGGCTACGAGACCCTGGTCGACGCCGGCTACCAGCCCGAGAGCGCGTACTTCGAGTGCCTGCACGAACTGAAGCTCATCGTGGACTTGATGTACGAAGAGGGAATCACCGGCATGCGCTTCAGCGTCTCGGACACCGCCGAGTACGGCGACCTGACTCGGGGCTCGCGCGTCATCAACGTCGCGGTGAGGGCCGAGATGAAGCAGATCCTCGCCGAGATCCAGGACGGCTCCTTCGCCGCCGAGTGGATCCTCGAGAACGAGATCGGCCGTCCGCGCTTCCGCGAGCTGCGCGACGCCGGCAAGCGCCACCCGATCGAGCAGATCGGGGTGAAGCTGCGCGCGATGATGCCCTTTGTCTCGTCGGGCAAGGCAAAGGTGTCCGAGGTCTCCGGCGGCGACACCGACTAGAGGTTTCCCACCACGTAGTTGATGCAGGCGAGCAACGAGGCCACGTCCTCGGGATCGATGCTCGGGAACATCGCGATGCGCAGTTGATTGCGCCCGAGCTTGCGGTACGGATCAGTGTCGACGATCCCGTTGGCCCGGAGGATCCTCGCGACCTCGTTGGCGTCGACGTCGGCGCGGAAGTCGATCGTGCCCACGACGAGGCTGCGCTGGGCCGGGTTCTGCACGAAGGGCGTGGCGAAGTCGGACGCCTCGGCCCAGGAGTAGAGGATCTCGGCGGACTGGCGCGAGCGTCCGGCACTGAAGGCGAGGCCGCCACGATCGTTCATCCACTGGATCTGCGTCGCGAGCAGGTGGATCGTGGCGAGCGCCGGTGTGTTGTAGGTCTGGTTGAGCCGCGAGTTGTCGAGCGCGATCTTGAGGTCCAAGAACGCGGGCGTCCAACGTCCCGATGCGGCGAGCGCCTCGATACGTTCGATCGCGGCGGGCGAACAGAGCGCGAGCCAGAGGCCGCCGTCGGAGGCGAAGGACTTCTGCGGGGCGAAGTAGTAGCAGTCGAACTCGCGCGCGTCGACCATCAACCCGCCCGCGCCCGACGTCGCGTCCACCGCCACGAGGCCCGTCGCGCCAGCGGGTCGGCGAATCGCCATCATGACCCCGGTCGACGTCTCGTTGTGGGTGAGGGCGTAGAGGTCGACCGAATCGTCCGCCACCGGCAGCGGGTGGGTGCCGACCTCGCTCGCGATGATCGAGGGATCGCTGAGATGCGGCGCCGCCGTGGCCGCGGCGGCGAATTTCGAGGAGAACTCGCCAAAGCTGAGGTGCTGGGAGCGGCTCTCGATCAGTTGGAACGTGGCGGCGTCCCAGAAGCACGTAGTGCCGCCGTTGCCGAGCAGTACCTCGTAACCGTCGGGCAGGCTGAAGAGCGCGCGCAGTCCGTCGCGAACCTCGCCGACTTTGTCGCGGACCGTCGACTGACGGTGCGACGTGCCGAGGTACGTCGTGCCCGACGCGACGAGCGCGTCGAGTTGGGCTAGACGCACCTTTGACGGTCCGGATCCGAAGCGTCCGTCACGGGGCAAGAGGTCAGCGGGAATCGTGAAGGTCTGGAGGGAACTCATAGAATCATTCTTACGGGATTCGATAGGAGCCACGCAGTGACGAACCGAGTGAGTGACCTCCTAGCCGGTTTGTCGCCAAGTGCCACACTGGCCGTGGACGCCATGGCCAAGGCCCTGAAGGCGGCCGGCGAGCCAGTAATCGGATTCGGCGCGGGCGAGCCGGACTTTCCCACGCCGATCCACATCGTCGAGGCGGCCGCGAAGGCGTGCTACGACCCGGTGAACTTCAAGTACACGCCCACGGCGGGCCTCGTCGAGCTGCGCGAGGCGATCGTTGAGAAGACGCGTCGCGACAGTGGCCTCGAGTTTGGCTCCAACCAGGTGCTCGTCACCAATGGCGGCAAGAACGCCATCGCGACGGCCTTCAAGAGTGTGCTTAACCCCGGTGATGAGGTGCTGATCCCTGCGCCCTATTGGACGACGTACCCGGAGTCGGTCTATCTCACGGGGGCTAAGGCGGTGCCCGTGATGACGAGTCGCGAGCGCGGCTATCGCGTCACGGTCGACGAGCTCGAGCGAGCGCGGACCGAGAGGACGCGGCTCTTGGTCTTCGTCTCGCCGTCGAACCCGACCGGCGCGGTCGTTAGCCCCGAGGACGTCGCGGCCATTGGGCGCTGGGCCGCGGAGCACGACATCTGGGTCGTTTGCGATGAGATCTACGAGCATCTCGTCTACGGCGATGCGCGTTTCGTCTCGCTGCCCGTCGTGGCGCCAGAGCTACGCGATCGTTGGATCGTCGTCAGCGGCGTCGCCAAGACCTACGCCATGACCGGCTGGCGCGTGGGCTGGCTGATCGCGGCACCCGACGTCACCGAGGCCGCCGTCAACTACCAGAGCCAGACAATGTCGAACATCTCCAACATTTCCCAACGCGCCGCGGTCGCGGCGCTGACCGGCGACCTCGTCGCCGTCGGTGAGATGCGCAAGGCCTTCGACCGTCGCCGCAAAATCATGACGACGATGCTGAACGAGATCGATGGAGTGAACTGTCCGATGCCTGAAGGCGCCTTCTACTGCTTTCCCGACGTCAGCGGGCTCGTCGGTCGCACGCTCGGTGGGCGCGTTGCAAACAGTTCGAGTGAACTCGCTGACGTCCTGCTCGAGACGATCCAGATCGCGGTGGTCCCCGGCGAGGCGTTCGGCGCGCCGGGACATTTCCGGCTTAGTTACGCACTAGGCGACGACGATTTAGTCGAGGGCCTCGAGCGCTTCGCCGCCCTCGTCGCAAAGGGCTGAGACCACACACTGTTCCCTTAATCTGGAACCTACCGTCGAAAGGTTGTAAGTGGCCCGAGTACTCGTCACGGAGGAGATCGCCGAGTCCGGTCTCCAGAAGCTTCGCAGCGCCGGCCACGACGTCGACGTGCGCCTTGGGCTCTCGCCCGCCGATCTGATCCAGGCGGTGGCGGGTGCGCACGCCCTCATCATCCGCTCGGCAACCAAGGTCGACGCGACCACACTCGAAGCCGCGAGAGACCTCGTCGTCGTGGGCCGAGCCGGTATTGGCCTCGACAACGTCGACGTCGCTCGGGCAACTGAGCTCGGGGTGATGGTGGTCAACGCACCGGTCTCGAACATTCTCTCGGCCGCCGAGCAGACGATGGCCCTACTGCTCGCACAGGCGCGAAACATCCCTCAGGCTCACGCCGCGCTGAAGGACGGCAAGTGGGAGCGCAGCAAATGGGAGGGCGTCGAGCTGCACGGCAAGACGCTCGGCATCGTCGGGCTCGGCAAGATCGGGGCCCTCGTCGCCCAGCGCGCGCTCGCGTTCGGGATGCGCCTCATCGCCTATGACCCGTACATCTCCGACGAACGAGCGCGCCACATGGGCGTTGAGCTGGTGGACCTTGACCGGCTGCTGAAGGAGAGCGACTTCATCACGATTCACCTGCCCAAGAACAAGGACACCCTGAACCTGCTGAACGCCGAGGCGTTCAAGAAGACCAAGCCGAGCGTTCGGGTGATCAACGTCGCACGTGGAGGGCTCGTCAACGAAGCCGATCTCGCCGAGGCGATCCGCGAAGGCCACGTGCAAGGCGCGGCGCTCGACGTTTTCGAAACCGAGCCGACGACGGAGTCGCCGCTCTTCGACCTCGCTTCGGTCGTCGTCGTGCCGCATCTCGGTGCCTCGACCTTCGAGGCGCAGGACAAGGCTGGGGTCACCATCGCCGAGCAAGTGGAGCTCGCCCTCGACGGGGACTTCGTGCCCTACGCCGTGAACGTGGCGGCGGGAGAGGTCTCGAACTCGGTGAGCCCGTTCATGGGACTGGCCGAAGTGCTCGGCCGCTTCATCGGCGGATTGCTCGACGGCAAGCCGGCCGACCTCGAAGTGCTCTACCAGGGCGAGCTGGCCGGCGCGGGCACGAGGATCCTTACGCTGTGTGCGCTGAAGGGACTGCTCAGCGCGACGGGCCACGACGGCGTCTCCTTCGTCAACGCTCCCCAGCTCGCCGAGGAGCACGAGCTCACCTTCTCCGAGACGTCCTCGGTCGAGTCGGCCGAGTACGTGAACCTCATCACCGTGCGCTCGAACGGACACGAGGTCGCGGGCACGCTCATGACAATCGGCACGCGGGTCGAGACGCGCATCGTCAGCGTCGACGGCCACGCGGTCGAGATCCCGCCCACGGCGTCAATGCTCGTCGTGCACAACGACGACCGTCCGGGCATGATCGGCCGGGTCGGTACCGCCCTCGGCGAGGCCGACATCTCGATCGTGTCGATGGCGGTGGGGCCCGACCCCGACTCTCAGACCGCCCTGATGGTCCTATCGACCGCGGCGCCCACGCCGAACTCGGTGGTCGAGCTGCTGCGTGATACCGACGGCATCCAGGACATCCACTTGATCAGTCTGCGATCGGACCGCTAGGCATCAGGCTCACGAGGTCGACCCGTTCCATCACCTCGTCGGTCAGCAGCGGCACGACGTCGAGGGCTTCCATGTTCTCCTTGACTTGAGCGACATTGGAGGCGCCGGTAATGACCGTGGAGACGTTGGGGTTCTTCGTGCACCAGGCGAGCGAGAATTTGGCCAGTGAGACGCCGAGCTCGTCGGCGATCTTCTTAACCTCGGCGACCTTCTTGTTGGTCTGCTCATTGGTGAGGATGCCGCGCAACCACTCGTAGCCGGGCAGCGTCGCCCGCGAGCCATCGGGCACCCCGTTGAGGTACTTGCCCGTAAGGAGCCCCGAAGCCAGCGGTGACCAGATCGTGGTGCCGAGGCCGATGTCCTCGTAGAGGCGCTTGTACTCCTTCTCGACCTTGTCGCGCGTGAGGATGTTGTACTGGGGCTGCTCCATGACGGGCTTGTGCAGGTGGTGGCGCGCGGCGATGTCCCAGGCGGCGCGGATCTCGTCGGCGCTCCACTCCGAGGTGCCCCAGTACAGGGCCTGGCCGCGGCTGACCATCTCGCTCATCGCCCAGACCGTCTCTTCGATCGGGGTGTTCGGGTCGGCCCGGTGGCAGAAGACCAGATCCACGAAGTCGAGGCCCAGGCGCTCGAGCGAGCCCTCGATGGCCTGAGTGAGGTACTTGCGATTAAGGGTGTTGCGCATGTTGGGACCCGGGTGGATGCCCCAGAAGAGCTTGGTCGAGACGACGTAGTCGTAGCGCTTCCAGCCGAGCTCGCGAAAGGCGCCACCCATCACGCTCTCGGACGCGCCACCGGAGTAGGCCTCGGCGTTGTCATAGAAGTTCACGCCGGCGTCGTGCGCAGCCGCCAGGCACTCGGCAGCTTGATGGGCCGTCTCGATCTGATTAGCGTTGCCGAAGGTCACCCAACTGCCAAATGACAGGACGCTCACCTTCAGACCTGAACGGCCGAGTCGGCGGTATTCCATGGTTGCCATTGGTGCTCCTTGTTTGGATTACGAAACGACTGATTGGACTACGTCGAGGGGTTGCGCGGCACGCTCGGCCACTCCTCGAAGGAGATCGGCGAGTCGTTTGAGCGCATGATCGCCGTCACGATGCCGGCGACGATTGCGCCCACCATGAGCAGCACCGTAAGCTTGACGACCGTCTTCACTAGTCCCACGAGGGTTCACGTTAGTGCCCGCCGCCAAAGCGGCGTCGAGGGCCGGTGACAGCCACGCGGTAGGTTGAGCGCTGGTGTCGCGGTCGTCGCGCCCCAGAGGAGGCTTTTGTGGCCGAGCCGGATCTGGACTTCTCCATGAGGCGACTGGACGACGCGGACCTCTCCGGGTCCCGCTTTCACGCCGCCAATTTGCAGGGCACGCGCTTCACCGACGCCTGGATCTGCGACACCGAAATCTCCGGGGACTTGAAGAGTCTCACTGTAAACGGCGTTGACGTGGTGCCCCTGGTAGCGGCCGAGCTCGACCGGCGCTACCCCGAGCGGCAGCTGCTGGGCTCGGAGGATCCGGCCGGACTGTCTGAGGCCTGGGCTTGGGTCGAGACCCAGTGGGTGGCCACCCTTACCCGAGCGCGGAAGCTGCCCGAGCCCGCCTGGTACGAGAGCGTGGACGGCGAGTGGAGCTTCACCGAGACGTTGCGCCACCTCATCCATGCGACCGACTGCTGGCTCGGGCGCATGATTCGCGGCGAAGCGAACCCGTTCCACCGTTGGGGCATCGCGGGCTACCTGCGCGACCCTTCGAGCATCGGGCTCGACCCCTCGGCGGTCCCGTCGCTCGACGAGGTGCTCGTCGTGCGGGCCGCGCACCAGGCCATGGTGCGCGAGACGATCGCCGCAGTGACCCCTGAAGAGCTCCAGCGGATCTGTGACCCCCCGAAGGACGGGAACCACCCGCAGGGTCCCCACAGCGTGCGCCGGTGTCTGCACGTGATCTTGAACGAGGAGTGGGAGCACGGCCGCTACGCCAACCGCGACCTCGCAGTCCTCGAAAGCGCCGCGGGCTAGGGCCGCTCGTCACAGTGCGCTGATAGGGTCACGCGCGTCGGCGAGATCCGCCGTCAAGGAGGTGCGACATGGCCGAGGTAGTGCTGTTCCATCACGCGCAGGGCCTCACGCCGGGCGTCGAGCACTTCGCCCAGCGGCTGCGCGACGCGGGCCACGGCGTCGTCACGCCCGACCTTTTCGAGGGCCGCACGTTTGACACCGTCGAGGATGGCGTCGCGTACGCGCGGGAGATCGGCTTCGACACGGTGCTCGCCCGCGGTCTCGCGGCTGGCGAGGCCCGTCCCTCGGATTCGGTCTACGCCGGGTTCTCGCTCGGGGTCATGGTGGCCCAGCAACTGGCCCAGACCCGCCCGGGCGCTCGCGGTGCCCTGCTCTACCACGCCTGCCTGCCGCTGTCCGAGTTCGGACCGTGGCCCGAAGGCGTGCCGGTCGAGGTCCACGGGATGGACGCCGACCCCTTCTTCGCGGAGGAGGGCGACCTCGACGCGGCGCGCGAACTGGTCGAGAGCACCGAAGGGGCCGAGCTCTTCCTCTATCCAGGGAGCGAGCACCTCTTCGCCGACGACAGCCTCGCCTCGTACGACGAGGCTGCCGCAAGCCTGTTGCTCGAGCGAACGCTGGCCTTCCTCGCGCGCCTCGACTGACCTCGCTCGATAACGTCTCGCGGCGGCGATACAATCACCCGATGAGGTTTCGTTCGATCGACCTGCTGCTGTAACGGGGCGAGCCCGCGCTCGCCCTCGCCCCCGCGTTCGCGGGGGTTTTTTTGTACCCCTTTGAAACCAAGGAGAGGATGACATGGCCGAGCACCAGCAGCCGAGCCCTATGGCGTGGACCAAGTACCGCCCGACGGTGCCCGTCGACCTGCCGGACCGCACCTGGCCCAACCGGCGACTCACCAAAGCCCCACGCTGGTGCAGCGTCGACCTGCGCGACGGCAACCAGGCGCTGGTTGACCCAATGGACCTAGAGCGCAAGGGGGTCATGTTCAATCAACTGGTGGAGATGGGTTTTAAGGAGATCGAGGTGGGATTTCCCTCGGCCTCCCAGCCCGACTTCGACTTCGTGCGCCAGATCATCGAGGGGAACGAGATCCCCGAGGACGTGACGATCCAGGTCATCACCCAGTGCCGCGAGGACCTGATCCGGCGCACCTACGAATCGCTGAGGGGCGCCCGTCGGGCCATCGTCCACTTTTACAACTCGACCTCGACGCTGCAGCGCCGGGTGGTCTTTGGCCTGGACCGCACAGGGATCAAGCGCATCGCCACCGACGCCGCCGCGATGTGCCGCTCGCTTGAGCACACGTCGCCCGAGACGACGTTCCTCTATGAATACTCGCCCGAGAGCTTCACCGGGACCGAGCTCGACTACGCCCTCGAGATCTGCAACGACCTCATTGGGGTCATCGACCCGACGCCCGAGCGGCCGATGATCTTGAACCTCCCCTCGACGGTGGAGATGTACACGCCGAACCTCTACGCGGACGCGATCGAGTGGTTCCTGCGCCACGTGGAGCGGCGCGACTCGGTCGTCATCTCGCTGCACCCCCACAACGACCGCGGTACCGCGGTCGCGGCGGCCGAGCTCGGGCTGCTCGCCGGGGCCGACCGCGTCGAGGGCACGCTCTTTGGCGGCGGTGAGCGCACGGGCAACGTGGACGTCATCAACATCGCGCTCAACCTCTTCTCCCAGGGTGTCGACCCCGAGCTCGACGTCCGCGACGTCGACAAGGCCCGCCACGTCGCCGAGTACGCGAACCGTCTGCCGATCCACGTGCGCCACCCCTACGTCGGCGAACTCGTCTACACCGCGTTCTCCGGTTCGCACCAGGACGCCATCAAAAAGGGCATGGCGGCCATCGGCGACGTCTACGACGTCTGGGAGGTGCCGTACCTGCCGATCGACCCCAAGCACACCGGGCGCACCTACGAGGCCATCATCCGGGTGAACTCCCAGTCCGGCAAGGGAGGCGTGGCGTACCTCATGAACGTCGAACACGGACTCGACCTGCCGCGCGCGCTGCAGGTGGAGTTCTCCAAGCAGGTCCAAGAGTTGAGCGAAGCCAAAGGCACCGAGATCACCCCGGCCGAGATCTGGGACGTCTTTACGACGACGTACCAACCCGAGAATCCGCCGATCCAACTGCTCTCATCGGAGGTGACGGCCGACCAGCACTTGACGCGCATCGTCGCCCAGCTCATCGTCAACGGCCAGCACCTCACGGTTTCGGGCGATGGCAACGGCCCTATCGACGCGCTGATGACGGGCCTGGCTCGAGAGATTGGCGTCACCTTCAACGTGCGCGATTACCACGAACACGCGCTCACCGCGGGCGCCGAGGCTTCGGCTGTCGCCTACGTCGAGGCCGAGGACAACGACTCGACGTGGTGGGGCGTGGGGATCAGCTCGTCAATCCTCGACGCGTCACTCGAGGCCGTGATCTCGGCCGCCAATCGCCGACGATAGGAACAACCGCAGGGCTCCCGATCGATTCGTCGCGGGGCCTTCGCTCTGGGCTAACGGGCGTGGCCCTGGTTGTCGAAGACCTCGACAAGGCTGTTCGCCGTGCTCGTGGCTTCGTAGCGGGTGATGTCGTCCTCGTGGCGCAGGCTCAGCCCGATGTCGTCCCAGCCCTCGAGCAGGCGATCTCGAGTGAGGGGATCAAGCACGAACTCACGACGCCAGCCGGCGTCGGGCACCTCAATCACGAGCCGCTCCACATCGACGACGACGAGCCGCGACGGCTCGTCTTTCACGAGTCGCACAAGATCGTCAGTGTCGCTCGCCGAGAGCTGCACGGTCACGAGGCCCTGCTTGCTCGAGTTGTTGCGAAAGATGTCGCCGAAGGACGGGGCGACGATCGCCTGGAAGCCGTAGTCCATGAGGGCCCACACCGCGTGCTCGCGCGAGGAGCCTGTGCCAAAGCGCGGGCCGGAGAGGAGGATCGTCGCTCCCGCGTACACCGGTTGGTTCAGCACGAAGGCGGTGTCATCGCGCCATTCGCTGAAAAGTCCGCGTCCAAATCCCGTGCGCTCGACGCGCTTCAGCCAGTCCGAGGGAATGATCTGGTCGGTGTCGACGTCGGAGCGCTCGAGGGGGACGGCCCGGCCCTCGACGACGTGAACCGGCTTCACGCCTTCACCTCGTCAGGCGAGGCGAAGCGACCCATGATCGCGGTCGCTGCGGCGACAACGGGCGACACGAGGTGGGTCCGGCCGCCGCGACCCTGACGGCCCTCGAAGTTCCTATTGGACGTCGACGCGCAGCGCTGGCCGGGCGAGAGGATGTCGGGATTCATCCCGAGGCACATCGAGCATCCCGGCTCGCGCCATTCGAAGCCGGCCGCGAGGAACACCTGGTCGAGCCCTTCACTCTCGGCCTGGGTCTTTACGCGGCGCGACCCTGGCACCACGAGCGCTCGCACGCCTGGTCGCACGTGCGCGCCGCGCGCGACGGCCGCCGCCGCGCGAAGGTCCTCGATACGCGAGTTGGTGCACGAGCCGATGAACACAACGTCCACCGGTATCGAGCGCAGCGGCGTACCCGGGGTGAGGTCCATGTAGGCGAGGGCGCGCCGAAGCGTCTCTTCCTGGTCGGCGTTGCCGGCCTCGTCTGGCGAGGGCACGACACCGTCGAGGGCCACGACCTGGGCGGGGTTCGTGCCCCAGGTGATGAAGGGGACGAACTCGTCGGCCCGCAGGGTGATCTCGCTGTCGAAGACCGCGTCATCGTCAGAGACGAGGGTGCGCCAGCGCCGCTCGGCCTCGTCGAACGCGGCGCCCTGCGGCACGCCCGGACGCCCGCGCAGGTAGTCAATCGTCGTGTCGTCGACCGCGATCAGGCCCGCCCGCGCGCCGGCTTCGATGCTCATGTTGCAGACGGTCATGCGGCCTTCCATCGAGAGGTTCCGGATCGCCTCACCGCGGTACTCGATCACGTAACCGGCGCCTCCTCCCGTGCCGAGCCGACCGATGATCGCGAGCACGATGTCCTTCGCCGTGACGCCAGCGGGGGGCGTGCCCTCGACGAGGACCGACATGGTCTTCGCCTGCTGCTGGGGCAGGGTCTGGGTGGCGAGCACATGCTCGACCTCGCTGGTGCCGATGCCAAAGGCCAGCGCGCCAAAGGCGCCGTGGGTCGAGGTGTGCGAATCGCCGCAGACGATCGTCATGCCCGGCTGGGTGACGCCGAGCTCGGGTCCGATGACGTGGACGATGCCCTGATTCTCGTGACCACGGGGAAAGACCGTGATGCCGAACTCGGCGCAGTTCTCGTTCAGCACCTCGAGTTGGCGGCGCGAGATGGGGTCGGCTACGGGGGTGGCGAGCGGATCGGTTGGCACGTTGTGGTCGGCCGTGGCGAGTGTGAGGTCAGGCCGGCGAACTCGCCGATCGTTGAGTCGAAGTCCCTCGAACGCCTGAGGGCTCGTTACCTCGTGGACGAGGTGAAGATCCACGTAGAGCAGCGTGGGCTCGCCCNTGGNCGAGACGACGACGTGACTCGCCCAGATCTTTTCGTAGAGTGTCTGTNCCGCCACGACCTAGCGCTGCCCGATGATCTTTACTCGCAGCACACCCGACGGCGCCGCGTACTCGACGGTGTCGCCGACGGCCTTTCCGAGCAGCGCCTCGCCGAGCGGCGAGGTCGGCGAGGCCACCGGGACGCCTTCGGGCCGTTCTTCGATGGAGCCGATGAAGAACTCCTGGAAATCGTCCTCGTCGTCGCCCTCGTAGACGATCTGCGCGATGGAGGCGTGCTGGATCGTTCCCGCGTTCTCGTCGCGCTGAACGATCTCGTGGTTGCGGATCACTTGGTCGATCTGGCGGATGCGCGACTCCATCTTGCCCTGCTCGTCCTTGGCGGCGTGGTAGTCGCCGTTCTCCGAGAGGTCGCCGAGCAAGCGGGCCGACTCGATGGTGCGGGCGATCTCGGTGCGCCCGATCGTGGTGAGGTAGAGGTACTCGGCCTCGAGCTTCTCGAGGGTCTCTTGGGTGATCCGGTGGATCTCATCGGCCATGGGCAACCTAAACAGTTAGAGAGAATTGATTCTACCGTCGGGGTCTTTGAGTCCTTCACCGGCTTGCCTCATCGACCCGCGAGCGAGCAAACTGGAGAAAAGAAGGAGAGCCGATGATGAGCGATCGACGCAGCCACCGCGTGGCCGTCATCGGCGGAGACGGAATCGGACCCGAGGTCGTCGCCGCGGCCCTCGAAGTCGTGGCGGCAACGGGCGTCGAGCTCGCAGCGACGTCCTTTGACCTCGGGGCGGCGCGCTACCTGCGCGACGGCTTCGTGCTGGACGACGCCACGCTCGAGGAGCTGCGTGGCTTCGAGGCGATACTGCTCGGCGCGGTAGGGCCGGCGATCGGCGACACGCGCATCGCTGGGGGAGTCCTCGAGCGCGGCCTGCTGCTGAAGCTCCGCTTCGGGCTCGACCTCTACATCAACTATCGGCCGTTCCACGGGGTCAGTGGCTCGCTCGCCGAGGGGCTCGACTTCGCGATCGTGCGCGAAAACACCGAGGGGCCGTACGCGGGCGAGGGCGGAATACTGCGCTACGGCACGGCTCAGGAGGTCGCGACCCAGGGCTCGGTGAACACCCGCTTCGGCGTCGAGCGCTGCGTGCGCTACGCCTACGAGCGAGCGAGCGAGCTCGCGGACCAGCGCCTGACCCTCGTTCATAAGACGAACGTGCTGACTTTTGCGGGCGATCTCTGGCGGCGCGTCGCCATTGAGGTCGGTGTGTCGTTTCCCGAGGTCGCCCTGGACTACCAGCACGTCGACGCCGCCTGCATCCATCTTGTCGAGCACCCCGAGCGCTACGGGGTCATCGTCACCGACAACCTCTTCGGCGACATCCTCTCGGATCTCGCCGGCGCCGTAACGGGTGGCATCGGCTACGCGGCGAGCGCCAACCTGAACCCCGCGCGCACCGGGGCGTCGCTCTTCGAGCCGGTGCACGGGGCGGCCCACGACATCGCCGGGACCGGCCGGGCCAATCCGCTAGCCGCCGTCTCCTCGGCCGTCATGATGCTCGAGCACCTGGGCGAGATCGACGCCGCACATCGGGTCGCGGCCGCGGTGGCAGACTTTGATGGTGACGTCGCGGTGCTCGGCACCGCCGGGGTCACCGCGCAGCTGATAGAGAGGTTGTAGATGCCCATCACCCCCACCAAGCAGATCTGGATGGATGGGAAGTTCGTCGACTGGCAAGACGCCAAAGTGCACGTGCTCAGCCACACCCTGCACTACGGCACTGGCGCCTTCGAGGGCATCCGCGCCTACAAGACGAGCAACGGCGTGGCCATCTTCCGACTGAAGGAGCACATGGATCGGCTGCTGCGCAGCTGTCGGATCCTGATGATCGAAGTGCCCTACAGCCTTAGTGAGCTCTGCGACGCGGCGAAGGAGGTCGTGCGCGTGAACGAGCTCTACGAGGGCTGCTATCTGCGGCCCCTCGTGTACCTCGGATATGGCGAGCTCGGGGTGAACCCGATTGGCGCGCCGGTCAACACGGCGATCGCCGCCTGGCCGTGGGGTCCGTACCTCGGCGACGACGCGGCGGAGAACGGCGCGCGCATGAAGATCTCCTCGTGGGCGCGACACCACCCGAACTCCATGCCCACGGGCGCGAAGTCCATCGGCGGCTACGTGAACGCGGCCCTCGCCAAAGTGGAGGCCGTGATGGCCGGCTACGACGAGGCGATCATGCTCGGCCCGGACGGCCGGGTGAGCGAGGGCACGGGGGAGAACCTCTTTCTCGTACGCGAGGGACGACTCGTCACGCCGCCGCCCTCGGAAGCTGGAGCGTTGCGCGGCATCACCCAGGCGAGCGTCGTAAAGATTGCCCGCGACCTCGGCTACGAGGTCGACTTCGAAGCGCTGCGCCGCGACGACATCTACCTGGCCGACGAGGCCTTCCTCACGGGCACCGCCGTTGAGGTCGTACCTCTCGCCTCGGTGGACGACCGGCCGGTCGGTGACGGTAAGCCTGGGCCGATCACGGGCGCGATAAAGACGACATATCACCAGACCGTGCGCGGCGAGCGTCCCCAGTACGAAGAGTGGCTAGCGAGGGTTGACCGCCCGAGCGAGAGGTAGCCTTGATCCGTGGCTCAGCCGACTTTTTCGCCGGTGCCCCTAACGGGCGAGGTTCGTCCCATGATGCCGACACCCACTGCGGAGATTGGCCGGCCGAAGAAGGCCGGCCTCGAGCGCTCGCCGAAACGCCTTAGCGGCCTCGGGCGCGGGACGAACGCGCCGGGGGAGGGCTACGCCCTCACGATCGCCGAGCGCGAGTGCCAGAAGCTCGAATTTGCCCGGTCCGAGGACCGTCACGACGTCACCGCCGGAGTGGCGGCCGTTGCGGCCAAGCGCGCGAGTCTTATCGGGCGCGGTCCAACGCTCGGTGACGTGCGCGCGGCGATGGACCTGTTCGGGCTTCGCGCGACCTCGCCCGTGACCCGTGAAGCGACGAAACCCTTCAGCGGTCTCGCTCACAGCTACGCGGCGCGGCGTCGATTCGTCGACGCAGTCACCGCCGAGCAGCTGACAACTGGGCCCAACGCTGACGCGAAGCGCTGAGCTGACGAAGGATCTGCATGAGCTTTGACCTCACGGCGGAGCAGCGAAACTTCCGCGACGTGATGCACGACTTCGTGGACGCGCGCATCGCGCCCAACGCGGCGCGCTACGACCGCGACCAGAGTTATCCGAAGGAGAGCTTCGAGGCCTGCGTGGAGATGGAACTGCCCTCGCTCGGCGTCCCCGAGGCCTACGGCGGCGCCGGCGCGGACATGGTCACCCAGGCCATCATGATCGAAGAGTTATCCCGGGCCTGCGCCTCGACGGCGGTCACGATCCTGATCTCCAAGCTGGGCATGCTGCCCGTGATGAACTTCGCCACCGAAGAGGTCAAGCGGGCCGTCTTGCCGCGCATCGCGACGGGCGAGATCCAGGCGAGCTACTGCCTCTCAGAGACCGACGCCGGATCGGACGTCGCGGCGATGCGCTGTCGGGCCGAGCGCGACGGCGACGACTACATAATCAACGGCTCGAAGTACTGGATCACCAACGCCGGCGTGTCCGAGACCTACACGGTCTTCGCCAAGACCGACCCCGACGCGCGCGGCCGGGGCATCAGCTGCTTCCTGGTCGAAAAGGGCCCGGGCGTCGAGTTTCCCAAGCACGAGGACAAGATGGGACTGCGCGGCTCGCCGACCGGTGAGGTTATCTTTCGCGACGTGCGCGTGCCCGCTTCGCGGCGCATCGGCGAGGAGGGAGAGGGATTCAAGATCGCCATGCACACGCTTGACCGCTCGCGCCCGACGATCGGCGCGCAGGCCGTCGGCATCGCCCAGGGTGCCATCGACTACGCCGCTGAGTACATGAAGGGCCGCAAGGCCTTTGGCGCACCGATCGCCGATCTCCAGGGACTCCGCTTCATGCTGGCCGACATGGCCATGCGCACCGAGGCGGCGCGCGCCCTCGTGTACCGGGCCTGCGCGACAATCGACGACGGTGACCCCGATGGCGCGCTCAGCTACCTCGGCGCCGCGGCCAAGGCCTTCGCCTCGGATGCCGCGATGAGCGTGACGACCGACGCCGTGCAGCTGCTCGGCGGCTACGGCTACACCAAGGAGTTCCCGGTCGAGCGCTTCATGCGCGACGCCAAGATCACCCAGATCTATGAGGGCACGAACCAGGTGCAGCGCATCGTGGTCGCAAGACACCTACTCCAGTAGGTCTTCTCTGCGAAAACTCGGCACATGAACGTCCGAGATTTCGATTTCGTCGCTAGCGGGTTCCTACAGAGCGACCGTGGGTACGTGGCCACAGTCCGCGACGCCGGCGACTGGAGCGCCGAGCGATCAATCTACGGCAATAGCCCCGAGGATGTTTAGCCGAGCGGCGCGACGCGCCGGCCACGAGGCCGCCACGAGGCCAAGGAGTGCCGCTATGAAGAGGAAGACGACCATGCTCGAGATGGGAACCACGATGTTGGTCAACCCCTGTTCCTTGAGTGAGTCCACCAGCGCGACTCCAAGTCCGGTGCCGACGATGATTCCGATTATGGCGCCAAAGATCGAGAGAATCACCGCCTCGGCGCGGATCATCGACTTGACTTGCCGGCGCCGCATACCGACGGCTCTCAGGAGTCCGATCTCGTGCGTGCGCTCGAACACGGACAGCATCAACGTGTTGACGATTCCGATGAGGGCGATGAGGATGGCGAGGGCGAGCAGCGCGTACACCAGACCCAACAGCTGGTTGACCGACGCCTGGTCCGACTTGATGAACTGCGCGCGGGTCTGAATCTTTACATTGGGGAAGTTCTGCAGGCCGGTCTTGAGAGCCGCCGTCATGGCGGGGCTCGCGCCCCCGACTGTGCGGAGCAACAGGACGACGGGCAGGGTGCTGGCGGCGAAGTGAGAGTGGAAGAACCCGTCGCCCACGACGTACGACCCGGCCAGCGCGTTGGGTTGGTAGATGGCGCCGATCGTCATCACGGTTCGGCCGGTCTCGGCAAATGTCACGCGGATCCGCGACCCGACCTTCAAATGGTTGTTGTTGGCCGTCGTGGTGTCAATGAGCAACTCACCCTTGGCGAGGGCCGTGGCCGCCGATCCGGCGACGGTGCGAAGACGAACGTTGTTCGAAAGGTCCTGTGGCGAGATTGCGATCACCGACGAGACGGAGGTCTGGAATACGAACTGTCCGCCGTAGATGCTCGAAGCGGCAGAGACCCCAGGGATCGCGGCGGCGGCCGCCCGAGTGGCGTTGCTGAAACCCAGCTGTGCGGCCGACGATGGCGAGATGATGTAGTCAGAGCGAACGGCGTTGTTGACGCTGCTCGAAGCGGATTTGGAAAAGGAGGCGCCGAAGACGGCCATCGTCGACACGAGCGCCAGGCCGACCATCAGCGCCGACGCGGTCTGGGCCGTCCGGCGCGGGCTCCGCATTGAATTTTCGCGCCCGAGGCGCCCGGAGACGCCTAGAGCCATCGCCAGGGGACGTCCGATCACCTGCGACATGGGCCGGGCAACGAGCGGCGCAATCATCCCCAGGCCGATGAAGATGGCGACCGCCCCGACGCCGACCACCGAGATGGCGTGTCGGGCCAGGCCCACGCCGAGCGTGACGACCCCGAGGACGCCCAGCGTGCCGCCCCCCACGATGCGCCGTCGCATCGAGTGACCGCCGCTGCCCTCGTAGCTCGCAAGGACCGCGACGGGTGGAATGCGAATCGCCCGTCTCGCGGGACCGATCGAGGATAGGACGGTGACACCGACGCCGACCAACAGCGCGACGACGACCGTGCGAATGGAGAAGACCAGGGACCCGCTGGGCAGCGAGATGCCAAACGCCTTCAGCAGGGCGGTCAGTCCCAGCGCGGTCAGTACGCCAAGTGCCAAGCCGACTACCGACGCGACGAGCCCCAGCAGGAACGCCTCCAGCAGGACCGATCGGAAGATCTGGCGCCGACTCGCGCCGACGATTCTCAATAGGGCTAGCTCGCGGGTTCTCTGACCGACGAGGATCGACAATGTATTGAAGATCGTGAACGCCCCGACGAACAGTGCGATGAACGCGAAGATGAGCAGGGCCGTCGAGAAGAATTGCAATCCTTGGTCGATCGAGCTGGCGGTTTCGTTGGCGACCGTTTGGCCCGTCACTACCTCGACTCCCTTGGGCAGGACTGCAGCCACCGCGCGCTGGACGGTGGCGACGTTCGCACCGGGCGCGACGATGACGTCGATCGTGTCGAGGCGTCCGACCTCGTCGAAGAGCTTCTGCGCCGTCGAGAGGTCGAAGCCGGCGATGGTCGCGCCGGCCAGGTTGTTCGCGGTGCCGAAGCGGATGATGCCCGAGATCGTGAACGTCTGTGGGGGACCGGCGAACAAGATCCGCACCCGATCGCCGACGTGGAAGCCGTACTTCGTGGCGGTCCCTTCGTCCATCGCGACCTGGGACGAAGTCCGGGGCGCCGTTCCGGCGATCAGCTGCATCGCTGAGAGTCGCAGGTCGCTCGGGAACGTCGCACCAATCGTGGGAGCCCCGGTCGTCGTGATGGCCTTGCCGTCCTTCGCGACGTACTGGGCGTCGCCACTCGCGCCGCCATCGGCGACCTGGACGCCGGGCACCTGACGGACCGCCGAGAGCACAGATACGGGGAAGGGGTTGCGCACGGTTTGGTCGTAGGCGCCGGTGAACGCCGCCGTTCCCCGCACCTCGAGGTCAACGTGCTCGTACACCTGGCTGAACAGGGTCGAGAACGTATTGTGCAGCGTGTCTGTCAACACCAATGTTCCCGACACGAACGTGACGCCCAAGACAATGGCCAGCCCGGTCAGCGCGAGACGGAGCTTGTGCGCCAATAGTCCTTGGATCGTGACCCGCCACATTTCAGTGATCCAGACTCTTCATTCGCTCGAGCACGGCGTCCGAGGTGGGTGAGAGCATCTCGCCGTCCACCTGGCCGTCCGCGAGAAACACCACCCGATCAGCGAAGGCCGCCCCGCGAGGATCGTGAGTGACCATGACAATCGTCTGATGGAACTCCGTGACTGACCTTCGCAGGAAGGCGAGCATCTCTGCCGAGGAGTTGGAGTCGAGGTTGCCAGTCGGCTCGTCGGCGAAGAGCAGCTCGGGGTGAGTTATGAGCGCACGGGCAAACGCGGTGCGCTGCTGTTGCCCGCCCGAGAGCTCCGAGGGCCGATGCGAGAGCCGGTCCGCAATCTTGAGCTCGTCCACCAGCAAGGTGAACCAGTCTTGGTCGACCTTGCCGCCCGCTAGGTCGACGGGGAGCTTGATGTTCTCCCCGGCGGTCAACGTGGGAACGAGGTTGAAGGACTGAAAGATGAAGCCGACGTGGTCACGACGAAGTTCCGTCAGCTGATTGTCGTTCATGGCCCCGACGTCCTGCTCCCCGATAAAGGTCTTTCCGGAGGTCGGAACGTCCAGACCTGCCATACAGTGCATCAAGGTCGACTTGCCTGATCCCGACGGGCCCATCACCGCGGTGAAGTGGCCGCGACCGAACTCGAGGTTGATGCTGTTCAGTGCGTGGACCTCGGCTTCGCCGGTGCCGTAGTTCTTGCAGAGATCAACGGCGCGCGCGGCGACGCCGTTGGAAGGGTCGTGAGCGACGACCGCGCTATCACTTGTCATTGTCGCACCTTGCTTTCAGATTGGAGGGGGAGTGAAGGGCCGCAAGAAGGGGAATGGAGCTACCAATCATGTCGGTCGGTGCAGGCAGGTCCGCCAGAACGTTTTCGCTGAAGGCGTGGCCCACAGCGGGCTCACTGAAGAAATTAACCGACTGTCTGCCTTCGGGCGCGCCAGTGCCTGCAGCGTAACTCGACTTGATTGCATAGTTACCGCGGGGAAGTCCTTCAAACGGAATGAGACTTGCAGTCACGTCTCGGACGCGAGGGCGAAGTTGCCAATCGCTCTCATATCGGCGGACGCGGCAAACGGTCTCGTTGGAATGTTGTAAGCCAATCCGGGGCCTGACGAGCTGCATTCAGTCGGTAGTTCAGAGGACCGTGCAGTCAGCACCATTTGCATGAAGGATTTGCGTCGCGACACCACCGTTTCATAATGGACCAGGTTTCGCGCGCTACGCCAGGACCAAAGTCCTTTCTCACGCCCCAGCGAAGAAATCCGTTCTTGAACTATTCCGTCGCAGATTGTGGACGATGGCTCTCAAACGTGAACCACCACTTCGAACTATTCATCCCAAATTCATCCCTGCAACTCTGGCGAAACCCCCTCAACCTGGTGGATCCAATGGACAATCGTCCGGACGACTACTCGCTGAGTGGACGAGTTGTGTCGGCAACGCTCGAAAACTGAACACTTTCGACGGTGAAAAGTGAACACCTGAAAATGGAGGGTGATCACTTTGGAAGA
>JGI12269J14319_10000713_pt1 | contig 32208 bp, 25 predicted proteins | sample PeaSoiSIISIP2007_FD_14319 | JGI IMG/M metagenome (IMG submission 14319)
ACCGATGGCCGCCTTCCAGACGCTTCTCGGACTGGGTAGCCAGCAGCAACCCACCACATACAAGCAGTTGTACCGAGTGGAGCTAAACGGATAGGCACGAGGCTGCAAATTACCAGGAAATCGAAACAAACGGATCGTGCAAGGCAGGACTCTCAGCTTTCCTCTGGCTCAGTTTCGCGGGGCATGCCGGTTTCGCAGGTAACCATTTTTCGGGCGAAACTATCAAGTTGAGGCGGCTGGTGGCAGGGAGGGAATTTGGCTCGGTTCCTGACCTAGGATATGGAAACACACTCAGATGTAGCGACGGCAACCGTGACTTGCAGTAGAAGGCACAAGGCGAGCCGTGCTTGGACAGACATTCAACCCACATGCCGAGCCCTCAAATGATTCCGGAAAGCCTGCCAAGCGCGGAGCGTTATCGCACGCTTCTTGAGATCAACAACGCCATCATAACGAATCTCACCCAAGAAAGCCTGCTCCACGCGATCTGCGAGGCCCTCCAGCACGTCTTGCCCGTTTATCGGGCCGCGATCAACCTCTACGATCCCGGCACGGACACGATCCGCATCCTCGCGCTTTCAACCCATTGGAATACCGATTATTTTCGCGTCGGTGTGGAGATGAATCGCAAAGACAGCCATTCCGGCTGGGTGTTGGATCATCAGCGGCCTCTGATCTGCCCGGACATTGAAGCGGACCAGAAATACCCGGTCGAGCGGCGGCTCTTGGACGAAGGCATCCAATCGTATTGTGTGGTCCCATTGATCCTCGGAGGAAACTGCATCGGCACTCTCAACATAGGGAGCGACGGCAAAGGCCGGTATTCCGAAGCGGAAGGAGAGTTCCTGCAGGAAGTAGCAAACCAAGTCGCGCTCGCTATCGGAAATATGAAATCCTACGAGGAAATCGCGGCGCTCAATACCAAGGTGGAGCACACGGCTGAACGCTACCGCACGCTTCTTGAGATCAACAACGCTATTATCACCAACTTGAATCAAAAGGCCCTGCTTCACGCTATTTCCAAAGCGCTGCGCCGCGTCATCCCGTTCGACCGGGCCGCTTTCACGCTCTACATCCCGAAGAAAGAGAGGTTCCGTTTCCTTGCGATTGAAGGCATTGTTGCTTCCTCGCACTTTCGAGCCGGGCTGGAGTTCGGCCGTGACGAAAGCATCTCAGCCTGGGTTTTCGATAACCAGCGTCCCGCGCTGTGCCACGATGTTCAGAAGGAACAACGATACCCGAACGATCGTTATCTTGTCGCCGAGGGTCTCAACTCCTTTTGCGTGGCTCCCCTGATTATTGGCGGTAAGAGCATTGGCACGCTCAACCTCGCAAGCGAGAAGACGAACCAGTATTCCGAAGCGGATGCGGAGTTTCTGTGCGAACTGGGAAGCCAGGTGGCGCTGGCCGTCTCCAACATGACTTCATTCGAGGAGATCGCTGATCTTAACAATCAGGTGGAATACACGGCGCAACGCTATCGCACGCTTCTTGAGATCAACAACGCCATTATCACCCACCTGAACCCTGAGGATCTGCTGCGCTCCCTCTCGGAAATTCTCCGCCACGTCGTCCCCTTTAACGGTGCGGCCCTCACCCTTTACAATCCAAACAACAAGACCTTCCGCTACTACGCCATGGAGAAAGCCTTCCAATCGGATCACTTCCAAGTCGGAATCGAGTTCGATCGCCGACAAACCATCTCGGCCTGGGTATTCGATCACCAGAAGGCCGTCGTGCGCTGCGACATCGAGAAGGAACAGCAATATCCGAATGACGGCCGTCTGGTTGCCGCAGGCATTTTCTCCGATTGCATCGTCCCACTCGTTGTCGGGGGGAAGAGCATCGGCACTCTAAATGTCGGGAGCCGGGAGAGGAACCAATATTCCGAGGCAGACCTTGAGACCTTGCAGGAAACGGTGAATCAAGTCGCGCTTGCGGTCGCGAACATGCTGTCATACGAAGAAATTGTTGAGTTGAAAGGCAGGCTGGAGAAAGAGAACGTCTATCTCCAGGAAGAGATACGCACAGAGCATAACTTCGAAGAGATCATAGGCAACAGTCCTGCCCTGCTGGCGGTATTTCGCAAAGTCGAACAGGTCGCTCCAACAGACTCCACCGTACTGATCAACGGCGAAACCGGTACCGGGAAGGAACTGATCGCCCGCGCGATTCATGACCGCAGCGCACGCAAGAACCATCCCTTGCTGAAAGTCAACTGCAGCGCGATTTCGGCTGGCCTGGTGGAGAGCGAATTGTTTGGACACGTCAAGGGCGCCTTCACCGGCGCTTTTGACCGGCACATCGGGCGTTTTGAACTCGCCGACGGCGGCACGATCTTCCTCGATGAAATCGGCGAGTTGCCCCTGGAAACGCAGGTCAAGCTCTTGCGGGTTCTTCAGGAACGCGAGTTTGAACCCGTGGGCAGCAACCGCCCCGTCCGTGTTGACGTTCGGGTAATTGCCGCCACGAATCGAAACCTCCAGGAGTCTATCCGAACGGGTGGTTTCCGGTCCGACCTTTTCTACCGCCTGAACGTCTTCCCGATCGATGTGCCTCCCTTGCGAGAGCGCGGTTCCGACATTCCTCAGCTCGCCATGTTCTTTCTGGCGCGCTATTCCAAGAAGTTCGGAAAGAATATAGAAGGCATGCAGCGAGAGACGCTCGACCGCCTCACCAACTATGCATGGCCCGGGAATATCAGGGAACTGCAAAACGTCATTGAGCGAGCCGTGATTCTCTCACAAAGTTCGGTCCTCGAACTGGAACCCGATCTTATTCCCGCTCTGGCGCCTGCAGACTCCTCCACAATTGCCGATCAATCTTCGCCTGTGGTTCAACCTTCCGCTTCAACGTTGCCCGCGTCTTCCACTCTGGAAGAGGTCGAGCGCGGTCATATTGTTGCTGTACTGAACCAAACCCGCGGCGTCGTCGAGGGGCCGCGCGGGGCGGCAAAAATTTTAGGGCTGCATCCGAATACGCTTCGCCACCGAATGCAGAAGTTGGGACTCAAGCGCAGCGCCTACCACGAATCGTAGTTCCCACAAGACTGTTCCGTGCAAACCACCAAATGTTGTGGCTCGCCCGCACCGGCCTGAAATCCATCAATTGCAAATAACTTGCGCTCAACAGTTTAGAGAAATGAAGGTTTCATCTTCCGTTTGGCACGCTGTTTGCTATTCACTGACCCGGGTAGCCCAATGCTCAGGATCTCAGCGATCGAGGCGGCTGGTGGAACAGTTACATTGCGCCTTGACGGCCAGGTCACAGGGCGGTGGGTGATGTTACTGCAAAGGACGTGTGAGGCTGAGTTGAAGAAAGGCGCGCGAGTCACGATAGACCTGAGGAATGTTTCCTTCGCCGATCGTGACGGCATCGCCCTATTACGGAGCCTGACAGATTGCCGGGTCGAACTTCTGAATTCCCTGCCGTTCATTGCCGAGCAGATCAGGAAAGTGACACTGGATTGAAAATAAATCTTTCAGAGGTGTGATCGCTGGGGGCGCCTTGTTTGCAATAGGGCCGGAGCGGTCACCCGAACGTCACAACTGGATTCTCTGATTCCAATTTCTTCGATGAGTTGATTTGGCCAATCGAGTTCAATGGCCATTCGAATGGCCACGTGTGTGATTTCTTTCTGGTTGAGAGAGGGGATAATGAAACGCAATATTGCACTACAAATTTTTTCGTTCTTTCTTGGCGGGCTTCTGCTAGCCGCAAGCAATGCCTCGGCCCAGACCATCGCCTACAGGCAGACAAATCTCGCCTCCGATTTGAACGCACCGGGATTCGCAAACCAAGTGAACATTTCTATGCGAAATTCCTGGGGAATTGCGTTCCTGCCTGGCCAGTCATTTTTCATTGCCAACACCAATAACGGGCGTGTGACCGTGCACGACGCCACTGGTTCCAGCACTTCGCCCACAAGTTTCACAGTCCCGAATCCCGCCGGCAGTGGACCCGACACTCCCGTCGGAATCGTTGCCGATCCGAACTCGTTCTTTGGCGGAAGAACTCTCGTTCAACCATTCGTCATGGCGACCCAGGGAGGAAACATCTTCTTCTGGGGACCTGATGCCAACGGGAACTTTTTTCAGGAAGCGACCTTGGCGGTTGACCACGCGCAGTCGGGCGCGGTCTACACGGGTGTTGCGATTCTGACGCCGGATTGCTGCGCACCATTCTTGGCCGTCGCCAATTTTCACAGCGGTCAAGTCGAATCTTTCACTACCCGTTTTAATTTATTGGCACTGGCAGGATCGTTCACGGATCCAAATTTGCCTGCCGGGTATGCGCCCTATGGAATGCAAGTCGTTGGAAACCAACTCTTCATCACCTACGCGGTGCAAGACGCGGCGAAGCAAAACCCAGTCTTCGGAACCGGGAATGGCATAGTCAGCATTTTTGATCTTGCAGGAAACTTCGAGCGCCGATTTGCTACCGGCGGGCCATTGAATGCCCCTTGGGGAATTACCCAGGCTGGACCTAATTTCGGCCCGTTCAGGAATGACATTCTCATCGGCAATTTCGGCGATGGAATTATCAATGCGTTTGACCCGGGCACTGGAGACTTCATAGGTCAGATCCAAGATGGTGACGGGAATGTAATAGTTAATGAAGGCCTCCATGGATTGACATTCCGACCTGATGGGTTCGACGATCGGAACACTCTTTATTTCACGGCGGGAATCAACAACGGCCAGGACGGATTGTTCGGCAAGATCACACCAGGTTTGGTGAGCACAACCAGGGTTTCCGCTCCCCCTACGCCCACCAACACACCTGCCCCGATTACAGTCACAGTTTCCGCCGGGCCAGGCAACCCAGGCACGCCGACAGGGCTGATGGCCGTAGATGATGGCGGCGTTCCGATTGCAGACGTTGGAATTACGAACGGAGTGATCGTCTTCCCGGCAGCCCTTACTGGTGTAGGCACACACACAATTGAAGCTAATTACAGCGGGGACGCCACGTTCCTCCCGAGCAGTTCCCAGACTGAAGTGCAGGTCACGGGCCCCGACACACAGTTGAATCTGGTGGCGCCCGCAACAGCTACACCAGGCTCGCCGGTGACATTGACCGCGAACATTCGCTCGGAGGGAGGAACACCTACAGGGCAAGTTGTGTTTCACGACGGAAACGTGGGTTTAGGATCTGCTCCGCTGAACGTCGCTGGCGTGGCCACTCTGACTATCAACACTCTGGCAGCCGGTAGCCATACTCTTACGGCGTCCTACGCCGGAGACCGGAATTTTGGCGGCAGCACATCTGAAGCGGTAATCATCACGGTCGCTGGCAGGGACTTTTCGCTGGGAGCGGCTCCGTCGAGCGCAACTGTAACGGCAGGCCAGTCGGCTTTGTTCAATCTTACGATCACGCCCGACGGGGGATTCACGGATCCTGTCACATTTTCCTGTCCAGTCCTGACAGGGATCTCATGCAGTTTTAATCCGCCCATGCTCACGCCAAACGCGGGAGCTGCCACGACCATGCTGACCGTGACTACCTCCGCTGGCGTAACTCGTTATGGGCGGACGCCCGGTATGACGGGGCCCGGTTTCTCCCTGGCAAGTCTGGGACTCATCGGTACCCTGGTCTTTCTCATTAGAAAAACACGTGGAATTCACCTTGCGTTTCTAAGGGTGGCCGCAAGCGCGGTCTCGGTAGTCACGTTGGCGACCATCCTTGTTTCCTGCGGCGGGTACACGACGAGCGGACAAACTAACCGCGGCACCGCCACGATCGCGGTAACGGCGCAATCAAGGAACATTTCCCATACGACCAACGTCAGCGTCACGGTGCAGTAGGTGTATCACGGACAGGTAAGAACGCTAAATTCGATTTACAGGATGGAGAGGAGAATCCGCATGCCGCAGACAGCCATGACCGAGGGAACTTCGCATCTTCACCGATGTGCGCCGCCCGACATGACTGAGAAGGAAGCGATCGGACAAGCCCAAATGGGGGACGCAGCGGCTTTTGAATATCTGTACCGCTCCCATAACCGGCGCGTCTATTCGCTTTGCTTGCGCATGATCGGGAACACGGCCGAAGCTGAAGAATTGACTCAAGAGGCGTTCTTGCAGGTGTTTCGCAAGATCAACACATTCCGTGGCGACTCGGCATTCTCCACCTGGCTGCACCGGTTGTCGGTCAACACAGTGCTGATGCGCTTGCGCAAAAAGACCGTAGCGGTATTGCCTCTGGAGGACACTTCCATCGGCGATGAATTCGACGAACAAAAAAGGAATACGGCGCTCCCGATCTGGCCTTGACGGGCTCCATCGATCGGATCCAACTCGAGCTCGCCATCGCTCAATTGCCGCCCGGCTATAAGCGGGCTTTCGTGCTCCACGACGTCCAGGGGTACGAACACCATGAAATTGCCGAGATGTTGGGCTCGTCGATCGGAAATTCAAAATCGCAATTGCATAAGGCTCGCGTCCGGCTGCGCAAGTTGCTGCGAGATACAGACCGTGAAAGCAGGCGCCGGAACGAACTCCATGCCGAACTCGTTTAGCACGTCCGCTACGTGGTTTGCATTCCTCGAGCGTTCGGGGCACTGGATTCAATTTTTTTAGATCCTCTAATTCTTCGCCGTCCGAGCGGTTCTGAAATCGGCCGAGAGGGTCGGACTGCGGAGATAGAGGTCAAGAGACTGGAAAGGGGCCCAAGCCTTTCAAGTGAAAGACGTTGTAAAGAAATTGGGCGGTTGTAGCACGGGATCTGCTGTTCATTCTTTGCACTCTCGTGGGAATGCAGAAAAGGCTTGGCACTTCAAAACACATCACAAAAAGGAGAAATGTAAAATGAAACGTCTTATGGAAAGTGGGCTCTTCAGGACCGGAATGCCGGTGGTTGCGCTGATGCTGTTCGGCATCTTTACGCAGGGCGCCGTAAATCTCGGATATGCGAAGTCACCTGCATCTCCAAGTCTTGCGGAAACCGAGGTCGAATGGAAGCAAATCGTCGGCATCATTTCGGCTGGCAACACGGTCGGATCCGGCACGGGTAAGGTTACAGGCGGAGGCGCGCCGTGGCACACGTCACGCGGCAATGCGGAAGTGAATCTGTCGACTGGGGACCTGCGCTTTACCGTCGAGGGCTTAGTGCTCGCGGGCGGAAACTCCATCGGGACGCCGGACGGCGTCACGAGCGTCAAAGGCACACTGGTATGTGACACGACCGGCGTGAGCTCGCCGAATTCCGTCCTGGTGGAGACTGCGCTCGTGACACTGGACGCGCAGGGCGACGCCAAGTTCAAGGGCAACGTGGGGATTCTTCCCGCTGCTTGCACGAGCCAGCCTAATATCGCCTTTCTGATCCGAACTGCCTCCGGCGCCTGGATTGCCAGCGGAATGGTTCGTGTGACTGAAACCGACGACGATCACGATCGCCGTTAACCCAACGAAGAGACCTACCGTAGCAGTAGTGGATTCCAATCGCTGGACGAGGCGGATTACTATCCCGCCTCGTCCGGCGACACACTACGCGGTGTGGCCAAGTCCTTCCTTGAGAAGGGGAGTCTGAGTCAAGCAGGTTTTGTGGTTTCCGTCGAGTGGTCTTGTTTGGAGCCCATCCGCCTCTGCCGCCATCCTTCCATCCGCACTCTTTGTGGAGCGATTTTTCGCTCGGTGCAAGTTGGGCGTCCTCAGTTCAGCAGTGCTGCTACCTGATAATCGACCTCGCCTCGCATGGTCGCGTCCACGATGTGCTCTTTGCACGCCGACTAGATGGTGCCGGGCTGGCCGCCGGCGCCTGAACCGCGCGTACGTTCCTCTTTTCTAAAATCAGCGTGGTTGGACCTTTTTATTTAGAAGTGTATTTCTTCCTTAAGTATTCTTGTCCACGTGTCTGGCCCTTGACGAACATCCACGAGTCTACAGGAAAAATCGTCCCACGGACCGGGACCGTTATGAACGTTAATTAACTAAACTAATAACATTGATTCACATTAAATTTATAGGAAATAGGGCGCAATTTGGTGTATCATCCCTCCCGTTTTGGCGACAAAAAGTGCAAGCGCTTTAATTTCCTGGGAAATCCAGGGATGCGTCGGTCGAGAACGCGCAGGGTTTTTCATGTACGTGTGGTTTGCGGGAATCGCACACTGCGAGCGTGAAAATGAAACAAAATAGCTCTTGGCAAGGCCTGCTAGGGCAAATCCTACTCCTCACTTCGCTCGCGTTGGCACTTGCCATCGTTCACTGGGTGCATGCCGCGGACGAGCCGTTCCACTTGGCCGCCGATTCGAGGGAAATACAGTTTGGGGGACACGGATGAAATTTCGCGATCCGATTGGCATCAGGAGGCCACGAGCTTTTCCCGGGACGATGAAAGCTGCTTTTCTCGGAATCGTGTTTGTGCTGACGGGACATATGCTCGCGAGTAAGCCCGCGCCGCACGTTCCAAAAGGAATCGTTTCGGACTGGACGCAGCGTCATGTCCTTTACCCGGATTCTCAGGACGAATCGGTCATGGCCCGCTTCCGAGGAGATCCTCGCTGGGAACAGAACTGGTATCTTCGGCATTGGGAGACGTGGTGGCCGGAATATCATCCCGAGGCCGGTTCGCGGGATGAAGACAGCGAAAGAGACTGGGCGCGCGAGCATCGTCGCAGGCCCCGCGTGCCGGGCGAAGAGAGCCATAGAGATTGGAGCGTCGCCCTTGGGGCGGCCGCGTTTCAGCCAACCATCGACTTCAGCTTCACCATTTCTACCCAGACGGCATTCGGTTCTCTGAACGCGACGGATCAGGGCGGCGGTAAGTGGCTGGCCACCGCCGGCAGTCTTACCGTGACCGGCGGGAGCGACGTGGGGACGTACACCCTCATCCCAGGCGGGCCGGGTGTAACCACCAGCCCGTTCGGAAGCTTTATTTACGACAATGTGATTACCCCGTCCGCGAATCCGGCGCTCGATGTCGATGGACTTCTGTTTGGAGTCGCCGGAAAAGAACTCAATGTTTGGGGGAACAGCGCAAACAATTATTCCTTCTACGATAGCACCGCCCCCGGTGTCTACGGTACGCAATTGACCGCAATAGGGGCCTTCAGCTTCCAGACCGCTCCCGGCGGCGGGCAGAGCTTTCCGTCGAAATTTGTTTTTGATGTGACGGCGGCTCCCAGCTGCGCGAACGATTACGTGGCGATTGGAATCGCGGCGACGCCGGCATCGGGCGGCCAGGCCAACATCGTTGGTTTAAACAATCTGTACAGCACCAGTCCCGCGTCCGCAGCGCCCAATTGCACCACAAACGGACCGACTTTCATGTTCGCGTATGCGTCCGGCACGGGTCAAGTCCCGGCTCCCGTGGCAATTTCGCTAAAAGGAACGCAGCTCGGCTACATCGAGAATCTCGCGACCGGAAAATCTTTTTTTCACGTCCTGACGATTGGAACAACCGGCGCGAACGGAACCAGCGCGACCACCGCAGCTGTGCCTGGAACCGGCAACAACGCTGTGGACAAAACTGTACTGCTTTCGCCCGACGGCGGCGTTACCAATCAAAGCTCCACGAGCGCCCCATTCATCCTGTACACCACCAACGACACCAACGATACCGCCTACGTTACAACCTATAGCTCAGCGGGAGCGGGCTCCGGCTATCTGTACAAAATCAGCAACGTATTCAACGGCGGCACTACGCCGACCATCGTTTGGAGCGTCTCCATCAACGCGATTCCTTCCAGCCCGGTTTACCAAACAGCTTCCAACAGCATCTTTTTTACGGATAGCAAAGGGCGCATCGACTACGTCACGGATAGTGGACCAACGCCCTCGGTTACGTATGGCCCGATCGTTGCCGGCGGTACTACATCCCTGAATCCGGTAATCATCGATAACGGCAGTCAGAATATCTACGCCACCTTCAACACCAACGGCACAAATGCCATTGTTGTGCAAGCCCCCACCAGCCTGGCCAGTTTCGTGTCGGTCGCTGTCGGCACCGGCAATACGACATATACGGGGCCGTATGGGGTGGACTTTAACAATGCCTGGTATACGGGAGGGGCGGGCCCTCTTTTGTACGTCGTGGGAACCGGCAGTGGAACGACTCCCACTCTTTACAGCGTTGGCTTCAATGGAAGCGGGGTGATGAACGGCACCGTCACTGGGACCACGGCTCTCACCAGTGCTGCCGGTGCTGACGCATCGGACCTTACCGAGAATTTCAACACCGCGCTAGCGAAAGACTACCTTTTTGTTGGAGTCACGAACCATTGCAGAGCGACGACGGGCGGTGGAAATGCCGGATGCGTGATGAGGCTGGACATTACCGGAGGCTTTCCAACGGTCAATGCCGCAACGACGGCACTTGCCGCCGCGGGCGGGACGTCCGGCATCATCATCGATAACGACATCACTACTCTGACCCAAGCTTCGAGCATTTACTATGCGACGAAGACGGGGGACACTCTGGTAAAAGCCACGCAGTCCGCACTACAGTGATGCGAGTTCGCGGGCGAGGCTGCCCGTGACAAGGCGATAGATTTACGATTGATTTTCTTTTGGCCCGATGAGATTTTGCGAATTCATTCAGCCCTGGAACCAGAGGTAGCGCGATTCAGCCCACCCAGTGGACGCTAAACTAACTGGCAGGAGACGGAACACTTGAAGAACAACAAGTCTTCGGGACAAATAGAACGGGAACCGAAGACGGCTGCGAAAAGGCCGTATGTCGTGCCTGCCTTCCGCTTTGACAAGGTCTTCGAAGTCACGGCCCTTGCGTGCGGCAAGGTCCATTCGACGGAACACAACTGCAGGGTCAGTAGGAGAGCCTCGTAGTGGCCGGGGCGAGCAGTCGTCAATGAATGCCAGAGAGAATGCGTCGAAGGCTTTGGTGGAAGAAGTTGTCCGGTCAATCGGCGAGGTTCGTCTACGCGTCTTCGGCACGAGCATGGCACCAGCCATGCTTCCGGGAGATTTGGTTTCCATCCGCCGGGCCAGCCTGGATGAAATTTCCCTGGGAGAAGTAGTGCTCTTCATGCAAAACGGACGATTGTTTGTCCATCGAGTTGTGGGCAGAAACGAAGTGTCTGCCGCGGGCAATCCCGAGAAGCCCTGCTTGATTACCCGGGGCGATCGCCTGCGTGACGATGACCCTCCTGTTTCCTCGCGAGGGTTACTGGGGCGCGTGGTTTCCATCGAGCGCGACAACCGCAATATTGAACTCGCGCCGCATGGATCGAACGGCCAGTTCGCCCGCCTGCTGCGTGCTTCCGACCGCGCGACGTATCTCTTTCTTCGTCTCGGTGCGTGCTGGCGGACATTCCTATTCTGGGGGCCCAAATGCCGGGCGTGATGCCTGCAACGCAGAGTTGCGCCGTGGTGGTCGAGATCGGCGGGCTTCCCATACGATTGCGCTGCGCCGACCATGACTTCGTTCGCCAGATTGAAGAGCGCTATGCCGGCTTCCTGAGTTCCTCGAACGACGCCAGCTTCGATTTTGAGATTGAGCTGGCCTCGAAAAGCACCGAATCCGGAGACGATGATTTGCGCCTCGTTTGGGATTCCGGGCGCTGGCTGATGGAGCGCGGGGATTTTTGCGCCGAGTGGAACCCTTCGACAGCGCGCGGGCGTATCCGGCAGACCATCAGTCCCTATTCGCTTGATTCCGTCCTGCGCATCGTTCACACGCTCCTTTTGGCCCGTGAAGGTGGATTCCTCCTGCACGCTTCGAGCGCCATCCGGAATGGCCGAGCGTTTCTATTTTCCGGAGTCTCCGGCGCGGGCAAGACCACCATGGCAAGGCTTGCTCCTCCGGATGCCGCCTTGCTCACCGACGAGATTTCCTACGTGACCCGGAAGGGCAGTTCCTACCTTGCTGTGGGGACGCCTTTTTTCGGCGAGCTGGCCAAGGCCGGGGAAAACCTGCGGGCACCCATCGAGGCGTTGTATTTGCTGGCCAAGGGTCCAAAAAACAAGATCGAGCCAATCGAAGACGCCGCGGCCGTCCGCGCCCTGCTGGAGAATATTCTTTTTTTCGCGCGCGATCCCGAATTCGTGAAATTGATTTTCGATACGGCGTGTGAGTTTGCCAATCATGTGCCCGTGCGGCGGTTGACGTTCGCGCCTGATGCCTCGGTATGGGAGCTGATCGTATGAAAAACAGCAGGTATGTGGCCCGAAGCACGGCCATCGCCGCGCGTGCGTTGGGCAACGAAACGATGGTCATGTCCGCCACCAATTCCACCTTATTCACACTGAATGAAATTGCTTCAGTCATTTGGGCGGCGGCGGACGGCGTTACCCCGCTCGACCAGATCGTCGCGAACAAAATTTGCGCGCAATATGACATCACGCCCGAGGCGGCGCTGAAGGATGCGGAGACGCTAGTCGAGGGCTTGGCCGCACACGGTATTCTTCTGGTTTCCGACCAGCCCCTTGCCGGGCCGGCCAATTCGCGCGGGGTGGCGCTATGAGCGGCTTAATCGTAGAAATGGCCGCCAAGGCCCTCAAGCTGAACATTCCGCTCAGCGTGCAACTGGACTTGACTTACCGCTGCAACGAGCGATGCGTCCATTGCTATCTCGACCACGAAGATCACGGAGAGATGACCACCGCGGAAATCAAGGACCTTCTCGACCAGATGGCGGACGCGGGAGTCTTCTACCTGACCGTCAGTGGCGGCGAGATCATGATGCGGAGGGATTTCTTCGAGATCCTGGAGCACGCCCGCCTGCGGACTTTCTGCATCAAGCTCAAGACCAATGGCGTGCTCATTCGGAAGAAGGAAGCGCATCGGCTTCGCGAACTGGGCGTGGTGTCCGTACAGATCAGCATTTATTCGCATCGCCCCGAAGTGCACGACGCGATTACCAAGATGCCCGGCTCGTTCCGCCAGTCGATCGAAGCGGTGCGCCTGTTACGGAAACACAGAATCCATGTGGACATGGCAAATGTGCTGATGATCCACAATCTGCACGACTATGACGGCGTGAAGGCTTTGGCCGCCGAACTTGGGGCGCAGTTCATCATCGATCCTACAATTACACCCATGATGGACGGCGACAGATCGATTCTCAGTTTGAATGTCGACGAAGATATACTGAGGGAAGTCTTCCACAATGAAGCTCTCGCCGGAAACGTCGAGGAATTTTGCGCTGTTCCACAGGGACCCGGCCAGGAGGAACTGAACTCTTTGCCATGCAGCGCCGGCCACACAGCCTGCTATGTCTCACCCTATGGAGACGTCTATCCTTGCGTCCAGTTCCCCTTGCCCTGCGGCAACGTGCGGCGCACAAAATTCGTCGACATCTGGCGTCATTCTCCCCAGTTGAAGGAAGTTCGGTCGATCCGGCTGCGCGACATGCCCGCCTGTTCCCAGTGCATCCACGGAGGAACCTGCACGCGCTGCCCGGGGCTGGCATTCCTGGAAGGGAACATGCGCGGACCTTCTTCCCAGGATTGCGAAAAGTCTTATGCGCGAACTGGAATTCCGTCGGAGAATCTGAAGAGGCGGAAGTCCCCATCGCAGCACTTGCAATTGGTCCAAATTCAGGCATTGGCGAGTGGCGCGGACAACAATCGGTTCCTGGAAATCAGCATTGCAAAGTAGATGCGCCGGTGAAGCCTTTCGAGCCAAGGCGAGCGAAGTGTCGCAACGACCCATTGAGACCACCGGGATTACCGGAACGTGGCTTTCCGACGTTCGCACGTCCCGATGAGAGAACCTGGAACAAAACGGGGAGGCGATGATTCGCCTCCCCGTTTCTTATTTCCTTCCAGCTAAGTGCCTAGCCGGGACTCGGGATTCACGGGTCACCAGATACTAATCACTAACCACTAGTCGCTTCCCCCCGCTGTTTCCTTCTGTTGCTTTTCGCGCTGCTCGCGCAGGACGGCTTTGCGCGATAGGCGGATCTTATTGCCCTCGATGGCGAGGACCTTGACGAGGACCTGGTCGCCCAGTTTCAGCGCGTCGCGCACGTCGCGGAGGCGCTGCTCGGCGATTTCGCTGATGTGCAGGAGCCCGTCGGTGCCCGGGAAAATTTCTACGAACGCGCCGAATTCCGCGAGGCGCACCACTTTGCCGAGGTACGTTTTGTTGATTTCGGCGGAGGCCGTAATGTCCCGGATCATCTGGAGCGCCGCCTCGGCGGACGGGCCGCTGTTGGCGAACACGTGCACCTTGCCGTCGTCCATGACGTCGATTTTCACGCCGGTAGCCTCGATGATCGAACGGATTTTCTTTCCGCCCGGGCCGATCAGGTCGCGAATCTTGTCCGTCGGGATTTGCAATTGATGCAGGCGGGGAGCGTAAGTGGACATCTTCGGCCGCGCCGATGAAATCGTCTGGTCCATGATGTCAAGGATGTGCAGCCGCGCGCGCCTGGCTTGCTCGAGCGCCTGCCGCATCAATTTCACGCTGATGCCGCCGACCTTGATGTCCATCTGCAGCGCGGTGATGCCGGTGCGCGTTCCGGCGACCTTGAAATCCATGTCGCCGTAATGGTCTTCCGCGCCGGCGATGTCGGTGAGGATCGCGTGTTTGTCGCCTTCGACGACGAGCCCCATGGCGATGCCCGCGCACGCCGCGGTGATCGGCACGCCCGCATCCATGAGCGAGAGCGAGCCGCCGCAAACCGTGGCCATCGAGGACGACCCGTTCGATTCCATGATGTCGGAAACGAGCCGCATGGCGTACGGGAAATCGGTTTCCGGCGGGAGGAGGTTCAACAACGCGCGTTCGGCAAGCGCGCCGTGGCCGATTTCGCGGCGTCCCGGCCCGCGCAGGAATTTCACTTCGCCGACGGAAAAGGGCGGGAAGTTGTAGTGCAGCATGAAACGCTTGAACGACTCTTCCTCGAAGAGCAGGTCGAGCCGCTGCTTGTCTTCCTTCGTGCCGAGCGTGGTGGTGGCCAGGGCCTGCGTCTCGCCGCGCGTGAAAAGCGCCGAGCCGTGCGCGCGGGGGAGCACTCCCACTTCGCAGGTGATGTCGCGGATTTCATCGAACGCGCGGGCATCCGGGCGCCGGTTGCGGTGCAGGATGTCGTCGCGGAAATAATTTTCGCGCAAGCGTTCAAACGCGCGCATGGCCAGCGTGCGCTTCTCTTCGTCCTCTTCCGGAATCGACTCTTTCACCGCGTTCTTGACCTCGTCGATCAGGTGATAGCTTTCCTTCTTCGGATATTTCTTGGTGTCCAGAGCGTCGTGGAGTTTCGAGCCGAATTTCTGTTCGATTTCCTTGGCCAGCGCCTCGTCAAAAGGCAGCGGTGGGACGGTGACTTTGTTCGGCTTGATCTTGTCATGCAATTGGCGGATCGCCGCGATGATGTGCTTGATCTGTTCGTGCCCGAATTCGAGCGCGTCCGCGACCGTGTCCTCGCTCACTTCAATCGCGCCTGCTTCGATCATGACGATGGCCTGCTCCGTCGCGACCACGACGATATTCAACAGGCTGGTTTTTTGCTCTGCAGTCGTGGGGTTGGCGACAAGCTTGCCATCGACCAGGCCAACGCGGACCGCAGCCACAGGCGTTGTGAACGGCAGGTCGGAAATAAATGCAGCCGCCGACGCCGCCGTGATGCCGATCATGTCCGGATCGTTTTCGCTGTCCGCCGAAAGAACCATGGCGACGATTTGCGTTTCGTTGCGCCACGCTTCGGGAAACAGCGGGCGCAGCGGGCGGTCGATCATTCGGGAAGTCAGAATTTCGCGCTCCGAGGGGCGCCCTTCGCGCTTGAAAAAGCCGCCGGGAATTTTTCCGGCCGAATACGTGTATTCGCGGTAGTCCACGGTGAGGGGAAGAAAATCCCGGTCATTCGCCTTGGAATCCATGCACGCCGTGACCAGCACGACGGTATCGCCATAGCGCGCCAGTACGGCGCCGTTGGCCTGCTTGGCAATTTTTCCGGTTTCCAGAGTCAGCGTGCGTCCGCCGACTTCGACGGTAACCTGATGGGGAGCGGGTGCTGCTTGCGACATATACAGTGGTCCTTTCGACTCTCCGCCGCGTCCCGAACCATCGGGCCATACGCGCTCGGAAAGTCATTCGAGTGCGGGAGAAACTTTTCCCGTTTTGTTTGGAAGAGAAAACGATGAACGACTGCGAGCGGTGCGGCGGAGTCTGCTTACAAAAAAAGCGGCCGGGCGCTTTCGCCTCGGGCCGCCAGAATCCTACAGAACTCCGCGAACGTCGGGAGATGTTGTTGGCGCGATCTTGCTCCGTCTAAGGAGCGATTACTTGCGCAAACTAAGGCGTTCGACAATCTCGCGATACCGATCCGGGTCACGACGGTTGAGATAATCCAAAAGACGGCGGCGCTTGTTGACCATCATGATCAACCCGCGTCGCGATGCATGGTCCTTGAGGTGCGCCTTCAGATGCGTCGTCAAATAGTTGATTCGCTCGCTCAATAAAGCAATTTGCACTTCCGGTGAGCCCGTATCCTTCACATGCTTTTGATACTGCTCGATCAACATTGACTTGGCTTCCATCAAGTCGCCCTCTCCGCCCAACCCACTTTTTGCTCTGATTTCGTCTTCTCTTCGACCTTAGGAGACTACCATAGCCTCACAGCCACATGCAAAAATTTTCTTCTGTAGAAACACTTTCGAACGGATTTTAGTAGCACAGGCACTCTTGCCTGTGCGGGTTTTGCAATTGTCAAAGCGTCGGATGGTGACCGAGTACAAACCACAAACCGCACAGGCAAGAGTGCCTGTGCTACTTTCCGTGGATTAAGGACAGAAATTCCTCGCGCGTCTTCGGATTGTCCTTGAACGAACCGAGCATCGCGCTGGTCACCGTCTGCGAGCTTTCCTTCTCGACGCCTCGCATCACCATGCAGAGATGCCGCCCTTCGACGACCACGCCAACGCCGAGCGGAGCAATTTTCTGCTGGATGGCGTTGGCGATTTGATTCGTCAGGCGCTCCTGGATCTGCAGGCGCCGCGCAAACATGTTCACAAGCCGCGGAATTTTCGACAGGCCGACCACTTTCTTGTCCGGAATGTACGCGACATGGCATTTCCCGAAAAACGGGAGCAGGTGATGCTCGCACAAACTGTAAAACTCGATGTCTTTCACCAGCACCATCTGGTCGTAACACACGGTGAACATGGCGCCGTTCAGGAGCTTTTCCGGGTCCTGCTGGTAGCCGCTCGTCAGGAAACGAAAGGCCTTCTCAAACCGTTCGGGCGTGCGCCGCAGGCCGTCGCGGTTCGGATCCTCTCCGATCGATTGCAGGATCTTGCGCATATGATCGGCGATGGATACGGACGATTCCACGCCGCCCGGCTCGGTCAGCGTCAACTCTTCAAAACGTTTTCTGTCATCACTCATGGGTCGCTCCGGCAGGCTCACCTGCGTATTCAAAACTGTTCAGTCCTGTTTCTTCGACGCGCACGCGCTCCAGCCTGGCCCGGGGGAACCGGCTGAGGCGATTGAAAATTTCGATGCAAATATTTTCCGTGGTTGGAACGTTCTCGCGAAATTCATTAATTTCTTCGTTCAGGTACTTGTGGTCGAACGGTTCGATGACTTCGCTTTCGACAAAAGCGTCAAGATCACCCAGGTTCGCGATCATTCCGGTCTCCTGATCCACCGGGCCGGAAACGGCCACTTCCACGACGTAGTTGTGCCCGTGACCATACGGATTGTTGCATTTCCCATACACGCGGCGGTTCTCTTCCTCTCCGAGTTGCGCGCTGTGCAGGCGGTGCGACGCCGAAAACCGGTATCGCCGAGACAGGTGAAGTTTCATCGCCCGCCTCCGGCGGGCGCGCGCGCGCCATTGCCATCGCCGTAACAATCGACGAACAGGTCCGGCGTCTCGTAAAGGCGCACGCGATTCAGATGCCCGCGCGTGATCTTCGGTTCGAGCAGCTGCCAGATGACCGCCGCGATGTTCTCGCACGTCGGAATCTGTCCCGCCAGTTCGGGAACCTCGTAATTCAAAAATCGATGATCCATCCGGTCGGTGATTTCGCGCTGCAAAATCTCTTTCAGCTCCTTCAAGTCGAGCACCATGCCCGTTGCCGGGTCCGGCTCGCCCGCCACGGTCACCTCGAGCACATAATTGTGCCCGTGCCCGTGCGGGTTGTTGCATTTTCCGAAGACGCGCCGGTTCTCCTCGGCCGAAAACGCCGGGTTGTGGTAGAGATGCGACGCCGAAAACTCAATCTTGCGTGTCAGATAAACCATAAAGTGAAGGAAGTAGTCAGCGATTCCTGCCAGCGGATCGCAAGCAGTTTTTCACGAATCACGACTTACTGGAATCTCCCGCCCCTTCCACGCCACGCTGCCCCGCGCATAGCGCCATTCCGAATTCAGCAGCGCCGCCGCGTAGAGCGCAACCCCTGGCAAGTAGTATAAGGCAAGCCCTGCTGGAAAACGATTTCGCCGCAGGTCCGCAACATAGGCAGCATGCCTGCCCGCCAGCAGGGCAACACCCAGCACACCCCAAATTAGATGCAAGAGCGCCAGTGGAAGTACCAGCAAAGGAATCCACGGCACCACCCTGAAAAGCTCGCGCCCCACGGCGCGAGAAGTGCCACCCATTAGGGGATAAAGGTTTTTCGTCCAGCCCTGCCACATCGCCCCAAACGTCCTGTACATTCGCACGCGCATGATCCCGTTTCCCGGCGCAAAGTGCAGGCGCACTCCCGCCTGCTTGGCGAGACGCGCCAGGGCCACGTCTTCAAGGACTTCTCCCGCCACTGCGGCGTGCCCTCCGATCCGCGCGTAATCCTCGCGACGGATGAGCAAGTATTGCCCGCTGGCCGCCGCAGCCGGCGAATCGGGATGATTCGCCGCGGCGTAGGAATATTTATGCCCAAGGCGTGTGTACACGAAGGGGATCAGCGCCTTTTCCCACCAGGTGTGTGTTTCCTGTTCGGGCGAATACGACACAAGGCCCGCGCCGTTCTCCTCAGCATCGGCCAGGGCATGCGCCGTGGAACCGGGCAGGTGCACGCCATCCGCGTCGGTGAAAAGCAGCCAGTCCCCCGTCGCCTGTGCCGCTCCGAGCGATACGGCGTAGTTCTTCCCCACCCATCCGGCGGGCAATTCCTTCGTTTCGAGAACGCGCAATTGCGCGTAGCGCGAAGAAAGCTGTCGGAGTGCCGCAGCCGTTCCGTCCGTTGACTGATCGTTGATCACAACTATTTCTTTAATTTCCGGCTGCGCAGCCAGCGATTCGACAGCGGCCGCAATCGTCGCTTCCTCGTTGCGCGCGGGCATGATCGCGGAAACTGTGGGGTGGAGATTCATGGGTTGAATGGATGGCAAATCGGCTCGCGCGAAGCCGGGTTAAGAATGTATTATAGAGGGGCCGGAGAATAAACATTGAAGCATAAGATTCTAGGCCCAATCGCGTTGGTCTTTGTGGCAGCGGTGCTCTACGTGTTTGCGGCCCCATCCTATCGCCAGGGCGAACCGAGCCTGGCGGGGCGCAAGGCCAAGGATTTTGACATGCAGATTACGGGCGCCTCGCATTTGTCCGACCTGCACGGCAAAGTGGTCGTCCTGAATTTTTGGGCATCCTGGTGTCCGCCTTGCCTGGAGGAGACTCAGTCTCTCAACACCTTGCAGCAGGCCATCGCTTCCAAAGGCGGAGTGGTTCTTGGCATCAGCGTGGATGAAGACAAGGACGCATACGAAAAGTTTCTAGGGGACAATCATGTGGTCTTCCCCACCTATCGCGACGCCTCCAAGAAAACCGCCGCGGATTACGGCACGTCGATGTACCCCGAAACGTATCTGATCGATCGCCAGGGCCGCCTCGCACGCAAGATCGTGGGGCCGCAGGATTGGCAATCGCCTGAAAACATGCGCTCCATTGATGTCCTGTTGAACCAAAATTAGGATTTCGCTGAAAAGCCCGCGGCGCTGAAAGCGCGGCTGCATGCTAGCCCATGGCAACGCCCTGGGTTTCGGACACAACGGATTTATGTGCGCCCTGAAAGGGCGCAGGAATCCCCTCCGCCCTTTCAGGGCGGGCAATCACAATGAGGCTCGATACCCGGGGCGCTGCCCCGGGCTGATAATCTCCGCGCCTTTGGCGCGAAAACGCGAGCGTGTTATCAAGCGTAGGAAACTGCCGAAGGGCGGCTTGTGATGACCTTCAGCGGTAAATGAGGGGGAGGGCTTCAGCGATGTGCAGGCAGGAACTTGACCAGCGTGGTCCGGGCCACGCCGCCCTCGGCGTTATAGAGCACGCGGTCCACGCGCGAAAGCAATTCCTGGCCGTTGATCCCGCCCGCCCCTCCGGTTTGTGCATTGGAAAAAGCAAACTTCTCCAGCCCGAGGGCAGGCAGCGCCTGGCCGCGGCAATGGATGGCAATTTCGATGCGATCGGAAAACGTGTCGAGCGTAACGTCAACGACTTGGCCATCGCCACCGAGTTTCGAAATGGTTTCGCGGCAGACGTCCCCCGCGGCCCTTGCCAGCTCCGCGCCCGCTTCCGTCTCAAATCCCGCCTGGATCGCCTGGTGTTCCACGGCGCAGCAGAATACCCCGACCAGATTCCAATCCTGGTCCAGGTGAAACACGACGCGTACAGGCTCGTCAGCCATTGGATTGGGCATTGGATTGGGCCACGCTGATTTCGCAAGCCTCCCGGCAATCCGGGCAGTAGTATTTGCCATCCATACAGAGTCGGACGCCCTGCTGGCCCTGGCAGTAGCAGCAGTAGCGATCACACGCGCACTTGCCCTCCGGCAGGTCGCATTGCGAACAGAGAATTGTGCTTTGCATATTCTTCTCTCGCCTTTGTGCGGAGCATTGAAACACGCCCCAGACGCAAACCACACTATCAAACACTATAGGCCAGCCCGACAGGCCAGAACAAGCCGCAAGTGCCGTGCTGGGCAACTCCTGTGCACCTTGCCAGGTTCTCCCCCGCCTTTCTTGACACGTTTCAAAGCCGCGTGTTAGTTTCGATTTTGCTCTTCGTTTCCTGAGAATTTCGAGTGACATCTCCGACTACCACACAACTTCGCAAGACCGCGTTGAACGGCGTTCACCGGGGCCTCAAAGCCAAAATGGTCAATTTTGGGGGCTGGGACATGCCTGTCGAGTATTCGGGCATTGTGGCCGAGCATATGGCGACGCGCACGGCGGCGGGACTGTTCGACGTCAGCCATATGGGCGAGGTTGAGGTACGCGGGGTGCGCGCGCTTGAGCTCGTCCAGCACGTCACTTGCAACGACGCGTCAAAGCTGGTGGTCGGACAGGCGCAGTACTCGGGGCTGATGACCGAGAAGGGCACGTTTGTCGATGACCTGCTCGTACACAAGATTTCCGATACGCATTATTTCTTGTGCGTCAACGCGAGCAATCAGGATCAGGACTTCGAGCACATTCGCGCGCACAATCGCGCCGGCGCGCAGATCGAAAATGCGGGCGAGCGCTATTCGCAGCTCGCGATCCAGGGACCGAAAGCGCTGGGCATCCTGCAACGTTTCACGGACGTGCCGCTCGAATCGATCCGCTACTATTATTTTGCGTTCGGGAAAGTCGATGGCGTGGACTGCCTGATTGCGCGCACCGGGTACACGGGAGAAGACGGCTTCGAAATTTATTTCGCGCCGGAGCATTCCGAGAAGCTGTGGTCCAAGCTTCTCGATGCGGGCTCCGGGCAAGGGATGCTGCCGTGCGGTCTGGGCGCGCGAAACACGCTGCGGCTTGAAGCGTCCATGTGCCTGTACGGCCACGAAATTGACGATACAACGACGCCGTGGGAGGCGGGCCTGGGCTGGATCTGCAAGCCGGCCAAGGGAGAATTCCTCGGGCGCGATGTTCTCGTCCGGCAGAAAGAAAAAGGAATCGACCGCGCTCTCGTGGGATTCGAGATGCAGGATCGCCTTATCGCGCGCGACGCCTGCGTGGTTTCGATCGGCGGCAAGCCGGCCGGCCGCGTGACGAGCGGCTCGCCCGCACCTTTTTTGAAAAAGAACATTGGCATGGCTTTTGTTCCAACGGTATCTAAATCACCGGGAACGGAAATCACGATCGGGATCCGCGCGAATCAGGCACCCGCGCGAATCGTTCCGATGCCGTTTTACAAGCGAACGAAGTAGAATTTAGTAGGACGGGCTTCAGCCTGTCGTTTTTCTTTTGGAGCAACGCAAACGTAAAACCGATAGGCTGAAGCCTGTCCTACCAGATTCAAGGAGCCGGAATGTACCCAAGCGACTACCGCTACACCAAGGAACACGAGTGGATCAAAGTGTCCGGCAGCACGGGCACGATCGGGATCACCGATTACGCGCAGCATGAACTGGGCGACGTCGTTTTCGTGGAAATGCCCGCGGTCGGCGCGAAGATCACGGCCGGGCAAGTGTTCGGCACCGTGGAATCGGTCAAGGCGGTCAGCGAAATTTTTGCGCCCGTGTCCGGCGAAGTGACCGAAGGCAATGCCGCGCTCTCCGGCGCTCCCGAAACGCTCAACTCCGATCCGCACGGCGCCGGGTGGCTCATCAAGATCAAGCTCGCCAATCCCGCCGAAGTTTCCGGGCTGATGGACGCGGCCGCGTACCAGGCGTTCATCTCCGAAAAGGAAGCCTCGGCCTGATGCGCTATCTTCCCAAGAGCACAGTCGAGCGCCGGGAAATGCTGGATGCCATCGGCGCGCGGTCCATCGAAAACCTGTTCGCGTCGATCCCGGAACCATTCCGGCTGAAAGAGCCGCTGAAGCTTCCTGCCCCGATGTCCGAACAGGAGATCATCGAATATTTTCGCGCGCGCGCGGCGGAAAATTCCTGTGGGTATACGAGTTTTCTCGGCGCGGGCGTTTACAACCATTTGCGCTCGGTGGTCACGGATTCGCTGATCCAGCGCGGCGAATTCCTCACTTCCTACACGCCGTATCAGGCGGAAATCAGCCAGGGCACGCTGCAGGCGATCTTCGAGTTTCAGACGCTGATGTGCCAGCTCACCGGGATGGAAGTCGCGAACGCGTCCATGTGGGACGGCTCGACGGCGACCACCGAGGCCGTGCTCATGGCCGAGCGGCTGACCGGGCGGCATCGCGTCGTCGTGGCGCGCTCGCTGCATCCGGAATATCGCCAGGTGCTGGAGACGTACACGCGCAATCTCGGCCTGCGCATCGACGAGATCGGATTTACCAGCGCGGGCCAGGTGGATGCGAATCGCCTGGAAGGCGCGATCACCAGCGAAACCGCGGCGGTAGTTGTGCAGTCGCCCAATTTTTTTGGCGTCCTCGAACAGGTGCCGCGTCTCGCGTCACTCGCACACACCAAAGGCGCGCTGCTCGTCGTCGCCATCACCGAAGGCGTGTCGCTCGGCGCCGTGCGGCCTCCCGTCGAGGCAGACATTGTCGCGATGGAGGGGCAGAGCTTTGGCCTGCCGCAGAGCTATGGCGGACCGTACGCCGGAGTGATCGCCACGCGCGAGAAATTCGTGCGGCAGATGCCGGGACGGCTCGCGGGCGAAACGGTGGACAGCCATGGGAAGCGCGGCTACGTGCTCACTCTCGCCACGCGCGAGCAGCACATTCGCCGCGAGAAGGCCACCTCGAATATTTGCACGAATCAAGCGCTTTGCGCCCTGGCCGTGAACATTCACTTGTGCCTCCTCGGCAAAGAGGGCTTGAAGGAACTCGCGGCCCAGAATCTTGCCAAGGCGCGGTTCGCGCTCGAAGAGCTGGAAAAAATTCGCGGCGTGCGCCGGGCGTTTTCCGGGCCGTTTTTCAACGAATTCGTGGTCGAGTTTCCCCGCTCCGTAAAGCTGGTGAACGCGGAATTGCTGCGGCACAAAATTATCGGGCCGCTGCCGATCGGAAGTTACTTCGCGGATCTGACCAAGCGCGGCCTGTTCTGCGTCACGGAAACGGTTTCGCGCGCGGAAATCGAGCGCATGGCCGAAGCGATCCGGGATATTTTGTCGAAGCCGATTTGAGGCCACGTGGCGCCGGCGTCCCGCCGGCAGTTTTGCAGGGTTTGTGGGTCGGAGCTTTAGCTCCGACATCCGACAGCTATACGAAGGGCTTTAGCCCCTGAGCGGTCAGGGGCTAAAGCCCGGTGTTTGGCGATGTTCATGTCGCGGCTGAAGCCGCGACCCACAAATCGGGATTGCATGGCCAATTTCTTTGGAGCCTTGCTAAGGGAGCGTTCGATTGAACAATCGCATCAAAATCGCGGGACGCCAAGTCAACCGGAATGAAGGGCTCATCTTCGAGGAGTCCGCGCCGGGCAAGCGCGGCTTCGAGCTGCCTCCGCTCGACGTGCCCGCCGTGGACGCGCGAACAGAGCTGGGCGCGGATTACGTTCGCGAGGCCGTCGAAGGTTTCCCCGAAGTCAGCGAAATCGAAGTGATCCGCCACTTCACTCGGCTCTCAACCTGGAACTACGCGATCGATCTCGGCATGTACCCGCTCGGTTCCTGCACGATGAAATACAATCCGCGCGTGAACGAATTCGTCGCGCGCCTGGACGGCATCGCTACCGAACATCCCTATCAGCCGCAGGAACTCTCGCAAGGCTGCTTGAAAATTCTGCAACTGCTTCAGAACTGCCTGGTCGAAATTACCGGCATGGATACCGGGACACTGGAGCCGGCGGCCGGCGCGCAGGGCGAACTCACCGGCCTGCTGCTCATTCGCGCTTACCTCGAAGACACGCAGGGACACCCGCGCAAAAAAGTTTTGATTCCCGACTCCGCGCACGGCACCAATCCCGCGACCGCGGTGATCGCCGGATACGACGTCGAAAATGTGCGCTCGGATGAGCGCGGGCAAATCGATGTCGCACGCCTGAAGGAAATTGTGAATGGCGACGTGGCCGCCATGATGGTCACGAATCCTTCGACGCTCGGCGTATTCGAGCAAAATATCGCCGAGGCCGCCAAAATCCTGCACGAACACGGCGCTCTCCTCTACATGGACGGCGCGAATATGAACGCGCTGGCCGGCGTCGCGCGCCCCGGCGACTTTGGCGTGGACGTGATGCACCTCAATCTGCACAAGACGTTTTCCACGCCGCATGGCGGCGGCGGTCCGGGCGCGGGCCCGGTGATGGTCAAGAAAATTCTCGAACCGTACTTGCCGATTCCCGTTTTGGTGGAAAAACACGGGAATTTAGCTCTCGATAGCCACAAACTGAAATCCATTGGCAGAGTGCGCGCGTTCGGCGGAAATTTTGGCGTGCTGGTCCGCGCTCTCGCCTACACACTGGCCTACGGACCGGGTATCCGCCAGGCCACGGAAGATGCGGTCCTCAACGCCAATTACATTCGCAAGAAGCTCGAAGACGTGTACGACCTGCCTTTCAATTTGCCCTCGATGCACGAAGTGGTTTTCAGCGACGCGCGGCAGAAAAAGAATGGCGTGAACACGATGGACATCGCCAAGCGCCTGATCGATTACGGCTTCCATCCGTACACGACGGCGTTTCCGCTGATCGTGCCGGGCGCGATGATGATTGAGCCCACCGAATCGGAGTCGAAGCAGGAGTGCGATCTGTTCGTGGACGCGATGCGCTCGATTGCAGAGGAAGCCGCTACCACGCCCGAGATCGTCAAGACCGCGCCGCATTCCACCAAGGTTGGCCGGCTCGACGAAGTCGGCGCCGCGCGCAAGCCTGTGCTGCGTTGGAAGCCGAAAGCGCATTCCTCGCAGGCTTAAGTAGGACAGGCTTCAGCCTGTCTGTTTTTGGTATCTGTAATGCCGGCAGAGAACCGACAGGCTGAAGCCTGTCCTACTCAGCCTACCTGCTCAGGATCGGCTCTAATTCCGGCTCAGCTACCCTGGTCTTATCCGCTCCCGAGGGGCTGGCGGCGGTCCTCACGGCGGCTGTGCGGGCGCGACGCCGCGGTGGCGCAGGAATAACGGCGCCCCGGCCTTCGCGGTGAAATGAGATGCACTCCTTGTCTTCGTCCCAATCGATTACCAGTATGTCTCCGAACCAAATCTGCTCGGTGGCCAGCAGGCTCGCCAGCGGATAGACCACATACTTCTCAATGGCCCGCTTCAAGTGCCGCGCGCCGTACTTCATGTCCGTGCCTTCCTGCAGCAGAAATCTCCTCGCCGCACTCGTCACCCGGAACAAAAACTGCCCGCGCCCCGTGTCCAATACCCTCTGCTGCACCATCCCCAGCTCTATCTCCAGAATCTGCTCCAACTGCTCCTGCCGCAGCGGATGAAACACCACCACCTTATCCAAACGATTCATGAACTCCGGCGAGAACTTCTTCTTCGCCGCTTCCTGCGCTGTCCGCTCCACCTTGTGGTCCAGCCGGTCTTCCGTCTTGTCCTTCGGCTGCACGAAGCCCATGCCGCCCGTCATCAACTCCGTGATCTCTCCGCCGCCCAGGTTCGACGTCAGAAAAATCATCGTCTGCGACAGGTCCACGCGCCGGTTGTCTCCCAGCGTCAGCGTCGCCTTATCCAGTATGCCCAGCAATAATTGCCACAGGGAGTCCGAAGCCTTTTCGATCTCATCGAAAAGCAAAAAGCTCAGTTGAAGTTTCTCGGTGTGATGCTTCGCCAATTCTTCCTGGGTGATCAACGGATGCGTCTCGCGGTGTCCCAGGTATCCCGGAGGCGAGCCGATCAGCTTGGCGATTTCGTGCGAGTGCTGGAACTCCGCGCAATCCACTTTGATCAGCGCGCGCGGGTCCCCGAACAGAATCACCGCCGCCGCTTCCACGATCCGCGTTTTCCCCGAGCCGGTCGGCCCCAGGAACAGCAAGTTGCCAACCGGGCGTCCCGCCGAGCTCATCCCAGCGCGAAACACCTGATACAAGTCGGCAACAGCGCGAATGCCGTCTTCCTGCCCGACAATTCGCCGCCGCATCGCCGATTCAAATTCCTGCGACTCAAAACTGTGGCGATTCGGATCAAGTCTTGCTCTCTCAGGCCTCATGGGTCCCCCAATGCTTGCCGAGCGCCAACTCATCTTGCGCTCTACACAAGGAGGAATCTCGCAACCCGGGGACCAAATCCCCCGCGAGTCAACGCGATCTGTAATCTACTGAGTATGGAAAGGTTACGATCTTTCGGCGAGTCATTTGGGCTGGATGGCATGTCCGGTGCCTAGTCCGCGTGTTTCACCGTGGGGCACCAGCGATCGTTTTGAAACGAAAAGGCATTCAAGGGGTGAGCGCCCCCGGCCAAAATTCCTGTGGACGATGCGCTTGGCTATTGCACCGTGAGAGTCAAAGTGATCGTGCGCGTTGCGCCAGACGACGTCGCAGTGACCAGCAGTTGATACGTTCCTGCTGGCGTTCCCGTCGAACCGCTTCCGCCAGGCGAGTTGTTGGAAGCGTTGCATCCTGCAGCCAGCGTCACGAGCAGGATCACCGTCGCGAGAGCCAATGGAATTCGACGCGCTTTAATTGCAACCGCATACATCGCCAACGCCAAGAGCAAGAAGAAAAGCCGATGCCCGGCCAAGAATTGCAATACGCCAAGATCAAGAATTTTGCGCTTGTCGGGCCGGAACGCGGCCCCACTGTGGGCCGCCGTTGAGACGGATACGGTGACCACCGTCGCCGCCGTTCCGCTCAGCATGGCGGGATTCGGTGACACCGAGCAAGTCGCTTTCGGTATGGGGGTCACGGGAGCGCAGGTCAATGTCACCGATCCGGAAAATGCTACCGGCGCAAGGCTCAATCGATATGCCGCCGTCTGTCCGGCGGGCACCGTGGCGCTGGCAGTAAAGCCTGCAGCGGGCGAGAGCGCAAAGCCTGTGCCGGTGCCACTGAGCTGAATCGTATGCGGCGAGCCGCCATCGCTGGCCGTGACGGTGACGGTTCCTGAAATACTTCCCAGATTGGACGGCGCGAAGGTAATCCCGAGAGAGCAATTGGTGTTGGGCGCAAGGTTTAAGGGGCAGTTGCTCGCCATCTGAAAGTCCGCCGTGTCGCTCAAAACTATGCTGGCAATCGCCAGGATCGCAGTGCCGGTACTCGCGATGATCACCGGTTGAGCGGAGCTCGCGGTACCTATCGTTTGGCTGCCAAAAGTCAAACTGAGCGGAGCGATGGCTACGGCCGGCACTCCGAATCCTGTGCCCGCCAGCCCAACTACATGGGACTGGCCGTCATTAGTGGTTACGCTGACGGTTCCTCCGTTAGCCCCAGCAAGGGTAGGCGCAAACGTGACGTTGACGGAACACGTGGCGCCGAGCGCCAGGCTGGTGGGGCAATTGTTGGTCTCGCTGAATCCAGAAGTAACTTGTATGTCGGAGATTGCCAAGGCGCCGGTGCCGGTATTTGTGATGGTGAAGGACTGCGGCGCGCTCGATGTCCCGATGGCTTGATTGCCAAACGTTAAGCTGAGGGGGGCGATTGTAGCAGCCGGCACGCCGACACCCGTTCCCGAAAGTGTGATGACCCAGGGGCTGCTGGGAGTCTCGTAGTTGACCGTCAGAGTTGCAGTAAAGGTTCCCGCAGAGGGCGGGTTAAATATGATGGCCTCCAAGCATGTTCCTGCCTGGGCAAGAGTCACTCCCTTCAACGGGCAAGACCCGCCCCCAACCGGGATTGTGAAATCGGCGCTATCGGGCCCCGAGAGAATCACAGAGTCGATTTTCAACGGCGCGTTTCCTTGGTTGGTATAAGTTACGTTGAAGCTTGGGGAAGACGACCCGACGTTTACGCTCGGAAATTCAAGTATGCCGCCGTTGCCGACGGAACTTGTCAGTGAAGGATTGACAACCAGCAGGTTGAACAATGCGATCCTCGGGTCTTCGATGTTCGATACTTCCATTGTATGGGTCCCGGCAAGGAGCAGGCTTGCCAACGGAAAAACTGCGGTTAGCTGCGTACCCGAAACAAATGTCGTTTGCAACGCTACGAAATCATCCATGACCACGGAGGACGAAGTGAAATTCGCTCCCTGCACCGTAATTGGAACGGCGCTAAATCCAGTCACAGGGTTTGGCGCGACGCCTGTCACAACGGGCGCAGAAACCGCTAACGGCGGTTGATACAACTCTGCCTGGCGTACGGCCGCCCCGCCGGCGACCAAGACTTGCCCCGTCGAGAGGAGATTTGCCGCGGGGCTTTGCCGGTTGATTGGCAAGGGGACTGAGAGCGAGTAATGCTGGCTGACAGGGTCAAATACCATGAACGAGCCGTCCGTGGCCAAAACCTGTCCATCGGGCAGCGATGAGAATGTATAGAAATCGGAGATTCCGGTATTCGGCAACAACGAGAAGGTATTCAACGTTGGGTCGTATATGTATGCCAATCCGACAAGGACCTGGCCGCTTGGCAACAGAATCGAATCAAACGAGGAAATTTGACACTGACAATTTGGTGCAAAAAAAGGCGGTCCATCGATCTGCGCCGTTCCGATCGGTGTGAAGGACCCCGTACTCGGATCGTAAAGTTCTGCGGCGGCTTCAACGATGGGATTCGCGTTTTGCGTACTCGGCACTCCGCCCGCGATCAAGACATGTCCACTTTTCAGCAGTGTTGCCGTATGCCCATACCGTTGGACGGACATATTTCCCGTGGGACTGAATGCGCCCGAGGATGGATCGTAAAGCTCGGCGGTCGCAGTGGCAGGATTATCGGGCGTGAAGATCCCGCCGCCGGCAATCAAAACCTTGCCGTTGGGAAGTAGCGTTGCCGTGTGGCCGCCGCGTGGCACGGCCGGACTGCCTGTCAAACTGAAGGTCCCCTTCACGGGATCGTACAACTCCGCAGTAGGGATGATGGAGGAAAGATCCAAGCCCAGGCCGCCAACAATCAGGACCTGCCCATTGGGCAATAGAGTGGAGGTATGAAACTGGCGTCCCGTGCTCATGGAACCCGTGAGTGTAAATTGGCCGGTCGCCGGATCGAAAATTTCCGCGGTTGGCGTAAGGGCTTCATTGCCAACCTGACCCACTCCACCTGTGATGAGAATTCTTCCATCCACCAACTGCGTTGCAGCTTGGTTGGTCCGGTCGATATTCATGAAAATGTTATGCGAACTGAAGAGCCCCGTCGCGGGATCGTAAAATTCAGTGCTCGTCAGAGACTGCGATACTCCCCCACCAGCAATCACGACCGTGCCATTCGATAGCAGCGTCGCCGTGGTGTAAATCCTTGGCTCGTGCAAGGAACCAGTCAACGCGAATGTCCCGGCCGTCGGGTCATAAATCTCGGCAGCGGTCGGGAAGCTAACTGTGGAGACTCCCCCTGCGATTAAAACCGTGCCGTTGGTCAGCAGCGTGGCGGTGACTATGGTGCGCGCTATGTTCAAGCTGCCCGTCTGTGAAAAAGTTCCCAGAGAAGAATCATAGATTTCCGCCGTCGTGGAGGGCTCACCACCTATGTAGCCACCAACAAAAAGGACTTTTCCGTTGGGCAGGAGGACAGCGGTCTGTGCCGGTCCCGAAACGAGCATCGTGCCCGTTGTTGGTGTGAATGTGCCCGTATTGGGGTTATAGACCTCCGCTGTATTGTAATTCACACAGCTGGACACGCAGTCAGCCCCCCCAGCCACGAGTACGTTTCCATTTGAGAGTAGCGTCGCCGTTTGTCCGCTGCGAGCAACGGACATACTGCCGGTAGCGGTAAAGGTTCCCGAGCCGGGATCATAGAGTTCCGCTGTGTTGTAGACGCTGCAGGTGGTGGGACAATCTATTCCCCCTGTAATGAGAACCTTTCCGCTTGGAAGTAGCGTCGCCGTTTGTCCTCCGCGGCGGGAGGTCATACTGCCCGTGGCAGTGAAAGTACTCGACACAGGGTCGAACAATTCCGCGGTGGCCGTCTCTCCGCCATTTGTTTGGCCGCCGGCTAGCAAAACTTTGCCGTTCTGGAGAAGCGTTGCCGAATGCGTGCAGCGAGCGACGAGCATACCTGTCGTATTCGTGGACCTGTCGATTGACGGATCATAGACCTCGGCGCTGTTCGACGCGCAGCTTCCGACACCCCCAGTGAAAAGTATCTTTCCGTCTGGTAGAAGCGTTGCGTCAGCAAGTTCACGTGGAGTGTTGAGGCCCCAGGTAACAAATCCGGGTAGTGCAATCGTAGCCGTCGCGCTCTGCGTGTTATCCGCGTGGCTCCTGGCGACGATATGGTAAAGGCCCACGGCTGACGGAGCGGTATATAGCCCTGAGCCTGTGACGGCCCCGCCTGATGGGCCCTCCTGAATCGTCCAGATCACGGACGTGTCGACCGATCCCGTGACCGTCGCTGTAAATTGCTGGGTTCCGCTGGAGGCTAGATTGACCGCAGAGGGGCTAATGGTGATGGAGACCTGTGCGGAGGCGTGCAGCGGCGTCAGAAAGAATATCGCTGCGAGAGGGAACCACCACGCTCGCAGGCACGCGCGGAAATTCTTGCGTCGAACCATCACCCGGCGAGTAACTGCGGTTTGGACTGAGCTCATGCAGGTCTCCGTACGGTCGTCAGCGAAGCTATGGGCCAACGCCTCACGCTGACACGTGAGAAATCCGGCAGATTTCAATAGCTGGGAGTAGACGCTTCGGCCCGCGATCAGGATGCCTGAAATCACTCTGCAACGCTTTCCGTGCTTGATCTGTAAGGACCGGACTTCACCACGTGACTGTAATCTTATTGCATTCGCTTCGCCATCGGAATCCAAAGATTCAGATAGTGTAACAAGTCGTAAACATCCGTTTGGTGGCGCAGGCTTCAGCCTGTGGGGGTTAGACCTTGCAAGGACCAAACCCCACAGGCTGAAGTCTGCGCCACTTGAACGCAAAAGAAAAGGGCGGCCGCTATTTCTGGGCCGCCCTCGGGGGTTTCGTTTTGACAAACTCGAAGTGACTACTGCGGATCGACCTTCTTGCGGCCGGAGGCCACCGGAGGAGGAGCTGCAGAGGGCAGCGCCGAAGGTGCTTTTGCCTCGCGGACGATGACCTGAGTGGGAGCTTCGATTACTTTTCCGCCTGTCGCCTTCGCCATTTGAGCGGCTGCGCCGCGGGCCGCTTTGGCCGGCGTTGGGACCACCGCCCCTTCGCCTTCCTTTTGGAACGAAAGGTGAGCGGACTTGCCGTCCCAGTCGACGACCAGCATGTCGCCAAACCGAATCTGCTCGGTCGCCAGCAGGTTCGCCAGCGGATAGACTACGTACTTCTCAATGGCTCGCTTCAGGTGCCGCGCGCCGTACTTGATGTCCGTGCCTTCTTGCAGCAGAAATCTCCTCGCCGCACTCGTCACCCGGAACAAAAACTGCCCACGCCCCGTGTCCAATACCCTCTGCTGCACCATCCCCAGCTCTATCTCCAGAATCTGCTCCAACTGCTCCTGCCGCAGCGGATGAAACACCACCACCTTATC